>JGI12316J15310_10000052_pt43 | contig 21362 bp, 17 predicted proteins | sample MarCyaLeptolynsp_FD_15310 | JGI IMG/M metagenome (IMG submission 15310)
GGTGGCGTCGTCGTCGGCGATGTCCATCATCGAGCTGCTCGCCGTGATCGCGTCACCGGCGGAGTCGAAAGACACGTTGCCGGTCCAGTCCTCCGACTCGAGCCACGCGACGAACATGTCGTTGAACTGCCCGTTGCCGACGTAGAAGGGATACTCGGCGGAGAAGAACGCAAAGTCGAACGACACCGAGCGCGCGGCACCGGCGGCGGTGCCTTCGATCCGGATTTCTGTGTAGTCGTTGGCCGAGCCACCTCCCGTCCACGGGGTGGCGATGCTGCCTGAGCAATCGCCAGTCCCGACTAGGGTGGGATCGAGCGTGCAGTCTCCGGCCGTCGCCACATGGGTCAGCGGCTCGGGCAATGCCGCACCCGCGTCGTACTCCGCTCCCAGGTCGTCGCTGCAGTGCGTCGGGCTTTGGCCGGTTTCGCCGGCCGGCGTTTCCATGTCGAGGTCGGTGGTGAAGCCGCTGCCGATGACGGCGAACTGCGAGCCCTCGGTGGGATCCCACGTATCGGTGCCGCCGAAGCTCGAGCGGACTCCGATCGCGGCGGGGTTGCCGAACGTGCTGACGTCGAATTGGGTCTCACCGGCACAGTTGATGCCGAGGGCCGCGAACGCACTTCCGGCCCCGTCGCAGGCGGCGTGCGCAGGCGGTGCACACTGGGCCGTCGAGGTGTCGCCGGCCGAGTCGTCGTCGCCACTCGTGTCGTCCGTCGTCTCCTCCGCCGCGTCGTCCATGCCGCCGGATGTGCTGCCGCCGTCGTCGTCGCCGTCGGTCACCGAGCCCGTCGTGGGGTCCGGACCGTCCCCCGCGTCGGGGTCCCCGTCGTCGTCGTCGGGGTCGGCGTCGGCCCCGCCATCACCCGGGTTGCCGTCATCGCCCGGACCACCGTCGTCGCCGAAGGGTCCTCCGCCGTCGTCTCCACCATCGCCCTCGGAGCCGCCGTCGGGCGCGACGCAGAGGTTCGACAGGCACTGCAGGCCATTGAAGCATTGATCATCGAGGCAGGGTCCGGTCTCGACACCGGCCAATCCGGGGTCGGGGACACCGCAGGCGCCCGTCGCGAGCAAGAGGACGAGAGCAAAGGGGGCACGGGATGACGCGCGGTTCATCGACCCGGGTGGCGTGCGAGACCCAGCGCTGATCCATAGACTGATCCGCGGTAGCTCACGGGCCGCGAACCGGCGTTTGCGGCAAGCGTGGCGGAGCCGGCCAAACCCGAAAGCCAATACCGGGGCAGGTGTACTTCGCACCCGACTCAGGTTTCACGTGCCTGGCCACTTGATGTTGTTCCAGTTCACCGCGAGCTTGCGCAGCTCCACCCGGCGGCGCCACCAGAGACGCGAGACCGCAGCTCGCACAGATCCTCGCCGACAGATAGACGGCGATGTTGTTGGCGAGAAAACCGCCGTCGGCTTTCTCGACCGATACGTGCACGCTGTAGCCGCTCGCGTTGAGCTGCAGGGGCGGCGTGATGAAGGCACCGCCACACGAGGGACAAGTCGGCTGTTGTGTCATCGGTGCGACATCGCCTCGGGTGGCGAGACGCGCCGCATTGTACTCACCTCCGGGTCGATGGCGGCGTCGATCGCCCTGCGGTCCGTTGACTGCGTACCAAGGCAACCGAATGACGATCACCGGCCGCTTTCGCGTTGTCGCGGGTCGCCCGGGATGCTACCGCTGGCACAATGGATAGGTTTGGGTTCTTAGGTTGGGTGCTGCTTCTCATGAGTTGTGGGCCGATGACGTCCGGCGACGAAGGCGAAAGGCTAGACATGCCTCCCGAGCGTTCGGCGCCCTGCGAAACGGCACCGGCCACCGGCATTGCCGGATGTGACGTCGAGTTCGGCGAGGCCGTGAGCACGGCCACCCCTTCCGAGGTCTACAACGCCCTGCTCGGCGTCTGGCGCATGTGCGCCGAAAGCGAGGACTTCAACGCGTTCCCCGAGCACGACGGAATCGAGTTCGACGCGGACGGACGCGTGCACTTCTTGCTGGGCGACCGGACAATGAGCCGTCGCGCGGGGCTCGACTTCAACGGAGACCTGCACACCCCGGCCGGCCCACACCGAGACGGCGACGCGCTGATCGAGATCGACGGCAAGCAGGCGTGGGAGCTACAGACGGTCGTTGTGTCGGAGTGTCCGGCGAAGTTGCGCCTGTTCGTCGAATCGGGACCTACCTACGTCTACGCGTGGGAAACAACCGAGGCCAAGTAGCCTGTCACGAAGCCACCGGATGGCCGTCGCCGGGCGGCCTCGGCGCGAACTTCAGATCTCGAAGCGTCGCCCCTTCCTTGGCGCCTTCGACATACTTCGGGTGATAGAACCTCGCCGCGCTACAACTGCCGAGGTACGCCATGCTCGCCGCTCTGTCGCCCGCCAAGAATCTTGATCTGTCGCCCGTCGAGCTCGAGCTCGACACGACGCAGCCCGCGCTCATGGACGACGCATCGTCGCTCATGAAGACCACCCGGGGCCTGTCGCAGGCCAAGATCCGCGAGTTGATGGGGCTGTCGGAGAGCCTCGCCAAGCTCAACTACGACCGCTACCGCGCGTTCGAGCTGCCGTTCACCGACGACAATGCGCAGCCCGCGGCGCTCATCTTCAACGGCGACGTCTATCGCGGTCTGCGGGCCCGCGAGCTCTCGGCGGCGGACCTCGAGTACGCGCAGGATCATCTCGCGATCCTCTCCGGCCTGTACGGAGTCCTCCGTCCGCTGGACCTGATGCAGGCCTACCGACTCGAGATGGGTACGCGGTTGCCGACGCGGCGCGGCAAGAACCTCTACGAGTTCTGGGGCGACCGGGTCGCGCAGCAGCTCGACGCCGCGCTCGAAGGCCACGACGACGACACGCTGGTCAACCTCGCCTCCAACGAGTACTTCAAGGTGGTCCGCCCCAAGGCCTTTGGGCGCCCGATCGTCACCTGCATCTTCGAGGACTGGAAGAACACGCCGGACGACGGCAAGGTGATCAGCTTCATGGCCAAGGTCGCCCGCGGCATGATGGCTCGCTACATCATCACCGAGCGGGTCGACCGCGTCGAAGGCCTGCGAGACTTCCGCGTCGACCGCTATCGCTTCGCGAAGAAGGCGTCGACCCCGACCCGCCTGGTCTTCCGCCGCAAGTTCGTCCCCGCCGGCGCGGCGTAGACCGGCATCGGTGCAGTCGCGACGCTCAGCCACCCGCTGTAACATCCGGCCGTGCCGTCCGTCGCCGCCGCTTGGTCTGTGTACGTCGAAGGCGACCACGATGGCGCGCTCGAGCAGCTGATCGAAGCCTGGGACGACTCGCGCAACCCGGAGCTGGCGGAGGTCATCGAGGCGTTCATCGCCTCCCAGCCGCGAGAGCCACTCAAAGCTCGAACGCGGGCCAAACGCCGCCGCGAATGGGAAGCGCTCGCCGACGAGGCGGACCCCCTTGACGTGCCGCGGCTCTTCGATGCGCTCACGACCTTTCTGTGTCGCGACGCCACCGAGTTGCTCGAATCGTTTCTCGAGCTGCCGCCCAACCCACTGGTGTCCACGCGACTGGTCGCCATGCTGGTCGACCCGCCCGACGGCTACGAGGGTCAAACGCAGACGCCATTTTGGAGCCTGCTGATGCAGGTGCTCGAGCACCACGCCGATCCGCGTGGGTGCGACTCGTTGGCGAGCCTACGCGAGCGCTACCAGCGACTCGCGAGCTCCCCGAGCCGGCCCTACGAGGGTATGTCCGCTGTGCAGGCGCATCTGCTCCCGCGCATCGAGAAGCGACTCGATGCGCTCTACGCCATGCAGACCGAGCTCGCCGCCGCGGAGCTGGCCCACTGCCGGCGTTTCGCCGAGCGCTTCGGCCAAGCGAACGTTGCCGCACCGATCGAAGACCAGATCCCGGCGTTGCTGAAGCAGGTCTACGCCAAGCCCGGTGACCATCCGGCGCGCCTCGTGCTCGCCGACGCATTGCTCGAGACCGGCGATCCGCGCGGCGAGTTCATCATGCTGCAGATGCGCGACGCGGACGGCGAGTCGCTCACCCGCGAGATGCGAAAGCGGCACCGCGAGCTGCTGACGATGTACGGGCGCACGTGGCTGGGGCCGATCGAGCCCGCCCTGCAGAAGTCTGGCCTGGTCTACCGCCGTGGCTTTCCCGTGCAGGGCCGCGCGACCGACTACCGCGTGCCCAACATCGAGGCGGTCCTCGCCGCGGACGAGTGGGGCACGTTCGAGGAGCTCGACGTATCGCGCCTGCGTAACCCGGGCGCCATCGTTTTGCGACCCGAGATGAGCGAGCTTCGCCGCGTGTGGGGCGTGGGCGCCGACGTGTTCGAGACGCAGCGCGAGCTCCCGTTCGAATCGATCAGCGTCCGCGTTCGGGGCCTGCCCTCGAACGAGATCCTCGCCGCGTGCGAAAGCCTTCCGCACCTGCGACACCTCGACGTCAGCAACGCCGCCGGGCGCAACGAGCTCGAGCCGACGCGGCTTCGCGCGCTTTGGTCCGGCGGTGGGTTCGGCTCCCGACTCGAGACGTTGACGACGACCGGCATCGGCGTGTGGCTGGCCGAATGCGTCCACACCGAACTACCGGTCGAGCGCCTCACGATGAACGGAGCGTTTCGAATGACCACCGGCGTTCTGACCCGAGGCGCCGACGGCGACCTCTCCCACCTGACGCTCGACGTCGCAGGGACAGCCTCGGTGGCGGACCTGCGCGCCGAGCTGTCCGGACGACTGGGACCGGTACGCACCGTCGTGCTGCAAGGCACGGGTCGCTACCGGGCCAACGAGCGCCGCGCGTTCGAGCGGCTGTTCCGCGGGGAGCCGAACGTCCAGCAAGTCGAGCTCTCGGATGGCGAGTCAGACGACCGCTCGTGATAGAGTCTCCCCGTGGCTGAGGGCCTCACCTACGCGCTGCCCAAGGGGCGCATCCTCAAGGCTGCGCTCCCCCTGCTGACCCGTGCAGGCCTGCAGCTCGGCGACGTCGCTCCCGGCGCGGACCGACGCCTGCTGCTCGACCTGCCCGACGGCGGCAAGATCCTGCTCGTCAAACCGTCGGACGTGCCGACCTACGTCGAGCACGGCGTCGCCGACATCGGCATCGCCGGGCGTGACACGCTCGAGGAACAGGGCCGGGATCTGTACGAGCCGGTGGACCTCAAGATCGGCGCCTGCCGCCTCGCGGTGGCCGAACCGGAAGACCGCCCCGCGCGGCTCAGGCGCGGAATGGAGCTTCGGGTCGCCACCAAGTACCCGCGATTGGCCCGCCAGCACTACGCCCAACGGGGAATTTCCCCTGAGATCATCGAGCTTTACGGTTCCGTGGAGCTGGGGCCCATTACAGGCCTCGCGGATCAGATCGTCGACTTGGTGGAGAGCGGGGAAACCCTCCGGCAGAATCGACTCGTCGAGGTCGAGACGATCATGCACGTGACCAGCCGGCTCATCGTCAATCCAGCCACGCTCAAGCTGCGCCCGCAGCCCGTGGCCGAGCTGGTTGAAGCCCTGCGTCGAGTCGTCGCGCAAGACCACGCGTCGCCCGGAAAGGCAGCCGCCGCAAAGTGACGGACAGCAACCACCCCGACGCGAAGCTGGTCCACCGGGCCCTCACCGAAGAGCTCAAGGTCCACGTTCGCATCCGCGATCAGAAAAACGATCCTGACCCGAGCGCGCGCGAGCAGCTTGCCGGTTCCATCCCGGCGCTCAAAGCGTTCTCCGACAAGAGCTTTCACGCGGTCCGTGCCGTGCTCGACTGGGACCACCAGATCCCGAGTCAGTACGCGCTGCTGCGGATCCTCGCCTGCTACAGCGAGCAAGACACCGAGCGCGTGGACGCAGTCCTCGCCGACCGCGATGACGAGATCGGGGAGACCAACCTCTATCCCGAGTTCGACGTGCCCGACTACGGGGACATCGACGCAAGCGAGACCTACGTCGCGCTGCTGCGTCCGGGCGCAACGACCCTCGAAGACTTCCGCTTCATGTCGACGTGGCGCAAGCAGGTCAATGCGACCGTCGCGGACAAAGCCGTCACCGCGGTACGAGCCTACCCGGGCTACACCAGGGTCGCCGAAGCTCGGACCGGCGAAGGGCTCGGCGGACCGGTGGTGATCGGCTGGGCGCCGCCGTGCCTGGCCGAGGCAACCGGCTGGGGCATCGAGGTGTGGTTGCTGACGGAGTTCGATGGTCAGACCGGCAAGGCGCGTGTCTTCATGGTCGACATCGACACCGGGTCGGTGACCCGCGAGTTCGACACCGACGTGCAGCTCGCCTGAGCTCGACCGTGGCCGAGCCCGACGACGAGGAGCTGCTCGACGCTTGGAAGGGCGGCGACAACGAAGCCGGCAACGACCTGCTCGGACGCCGCTTTCGCGAGATCACCTGGTTCTTTCGCAACAAGGTCACCAACGAGGCCGACGTCGCCGACCTGGTGAGCCAGACCTTTCTCGGTTGTCTGTCCTCGCGTGATGCCTTTCGCGGCGAGACGAGCTTCCGGCGCTTCCTCTACACGATCGCGCAGAACGTCTTGCGTGAGTACATCCGCAAGAAGACCAAGCGCAGTCGCGAGCAGATGGACTTCGGCGTGGTGTGCATCGACGACCTGACGCCGATCTCGATGGGCTCGATCATCATGCGGCGCCGCGAGGCTCAGGCATTCGTCGACGGCTTGCGACGCATTCCGGTCACCGATCAGATCGTGCTCGAGCTGAAGTACTTCGAGGGCCTGACGGGACCCGAGATCGCCGAGACGCTCGACATTCCCGAGGGCACCGTGCGCGGCCGACTGCGGCGCGGGCTCGAGCGCCTGCGCGAAGAGGTCGGCAAGTCGCTCGGCGACGCCGAAAAGGAAGTCGCCCCCGAGGACGTCGAAAGCTGGGCGGCGGACGTCCGCGCGCTTCGGGACGCGGATTGACGGTCGCTCCCCGGGCCGCCGAACCTGACAGCTGCTAGAGGACGCAAACCCCGAGATCGACCAGCGCCGGGGGGAGCGGGGGCGGCAGCACTGGCTGGCAGCTGTGCCCTTCCGGGCACTGCGGGTTGGCCAGGTCACAGTACGCCGTGCAACAACTCGCTCCCTCGCACCCCTGCACGACGGTGCCCGCTGCACACGCATAGCCGTCGAGGCAGCTGTTGAACGAGCCGCATGTCTCGCCTTGGCCGGCAGGCATGGGCGCCTGGGGTCCGCAGGTAAACGTCTCCCCGCTGGCGAAGTGCGGCAGACACATCAGGCCAGGCGAGCAGTCGAGATCCAGCGGATAGCACTCCGGCTCGCAAACCGTGGTGTGCCCATCGTTGGTGACGGCACACAGTGCGTTTCCCGAGCACGAAGGGTCGTCGAGCGTGCCCGTACAGATCTCCTGGCATGACGCCGTGCCGCTGGCACACAGGTTCGCATCGCAATACGACCCGAGTGCACAATCGTCACCAGGCTCTTCGGCACCGCAGGTGCAAGGATCACCGGGCTGCCCATTGCCCTGAACCGCCACACAGATCGAGCTATCGACACCAGGTGTGCCGTCCAGATCAGCAGGGATGCACTTGAACCCGTCGGGGCAGTCTTGGGCGAGCTGGCTGCAGGCCGACCCTGTCGGATCCGGTACGTCTTCGGTCGTTCCAAAGCCGTCCGTCTCGTTCTCGGACGTGGTTGTGTCGGACTGATGCGTCGTACTCCCCACATCTCCGGTCTCTGAGCTTCCCGCGAGGCCAGAGTCCGAGCTCCCGGACCCGCCACCCATGCCAACGGTCTCGTCAGCGCCGGACGAGTCGAAGGCCGGCGGCCCGGAGGTTGCAGAGTCGAACGTCGTTGACGAGTCTCCGCCCATGGGCTGCTCCGCGTCTCCGCTGGAGCATCCCAAGGCGGTCGCGAGACAAGCAATGTAGACACCAGCCCGCGTTCTGGCGGCACGCGTCGTGAATGAGGTCGGTTGGCTTCTCACGTTGTCAAAGCCACCGGACGAGGTCGATTGGATCACATTGGAGGCCCCGCCGTCGAAGCGCAGCGTTCACGAGCCTCGGATCATGCTGGTCAGCGGCGCAGCAGGCCCTTGATGCCGGCGACCCAGTCCTCGAGCCCAGCCACTGTCGACTCGAGCAACGCAGGGTCACCGGCGATGCGACGGAGCTCGGTTTCGATGCGTTCGCGCGCGCGTCGAATCCGGCTCTTCGCCGTACCGGAAGGGATCTCGACGACTTCGGCAATCTCCTCCATCGACAGCCCCTCCCAGTAGTGGAGCTCGACCACGATCTGAAGATCGATGGGAATGCGGCGCAACGCCTCGAGAAGCACTCGCTGCTCCCGACGCTGCGCCACGATCCGAGACGGTGAGGGGTCGAGGTCGTGAACCGACACCTCATCGAAGTCGACCTCCCGCTCGCGACGATGCTTTCGGCGAAAGGAACGAAGCAGCTCGAACCGCGCGCAGCCGAACAGAAAGGCCCGAAAGCTATGAGCGTCTCGTACCGTGTGCCGCTTCTCGAGACACGCCATCAGCGTTCGCTGGACCAGTTCTTCGCACTCGCCAGCGACCTTGTTGCGGAAAAAGCAGTACAGCGAGTCGAAGTGACGCTCGAACAGTTCTTCGCCGGCTGCATCGTCGCCGGCATTCCACTGGTCGAGGAGATCGGCGTCGCTTGCCACCACGGAAGTCGCTCATCGCAGATCGGAACGGCCAGCGCAAGCACCTGTTCACGAAGCATGGTCCGCGAGCCACTCCTCTGCCCTCCTCTTGTCCTTCGCGAACCCTTCCCCGAGCCGGCTGAACTGCTCGATCGCCTTCCTCGCCTCCGCGAGCGCACGCGGAGGGTCGGCATTCTCCAGGCAGAGCGCCAGTTGCAGCCGTGCCTCGGGCTCGAACCAAAACGGCGTCACATCCGAGAAGGCCCCAGCGTGCTCCAGTCCGGCCTGCAAGGGCTCCGTCGCCGCGAGGCAGTCTCCGTCGACCGCGCGCAAGGTTCCTGCAAAGGCGCGGACTTCCGCTTCGAGCCAGGCGAATGCGGGGTCATGCGTGTCCATCCATGCCAGGGCTCGGTCGGCGTGTCGGCGTGCGGTGCCAAGATCGCCCAGCTCGCGCGCCACGACCGCCCGCCACACCTCGATCCAGCACCCTCGGGCGAAGCTTTGATCGTCGTTCGGGCCGCTCGCGAGGCTCGATGCCGCCTGCTCCATCAGCTTGGTTGCGGCCTCACCGTCGCCGCCTCGCGCAGCCGCGCCGGCTCGGGTCACGACCAAGTCGAGGTCGCCATTGCTCCACCCCTCGAGCTTCGCCAACCGAGCGGACACATCCCCCCGTCGCTCGACGAAGTCCAGCCACGCGAGACTGAGGGTCGGCCCACGAAGTGTCTCGGAGTGCGCCGGCCCGAGCAGGCGCGCCAGCAAGCGCTCGGACCGCTCCCAGTAGTCACGCGCTCGACCCGGACGCCCCAAAGCCGAGTGTTGCTGACCGAGCTTGAACAGCGCCCAGCCCAGACGGGGATTGCCCACGGGCTCGAGTACCTCGGCCAGATGCTCGTAGGCCGCGACGGCCTCGCGGTATCGGCCGGCGCGATACAGCCCGTGGCCGAGGCCGTCGAGCGCATGCATTGCCGCCGGGTGGTCCGGACCAAGCTCGGCCCCGAGCAACGCCAGACGACGGCGGCTGGCCACGATTGCCCCGTCCACGTCTCCGGCGTGCTCACGCGCTTGGGCCAACAAGCCCCACCGAGCCGCGGCATCCGGCGACGTGGCCCCATGGCGTTGCGCCACCAGTCGGAGACCGGCCTCGGTGAACTCGAGCGCTCGCGCCGCGTCCCCTGCGTGATTCGCCGCTGTCGCTTGGACATCCAGCAATCGCAGCTCGAGAGAAAACGTCCGGCCCGCACGATCGACCGCTGCATTCGCACGCGCCATGAGGTCTTGCGCGTCTTCGTTGCGTGCGAGTGAGACCTGCGCCTGCGTCAACAGTGCGAATGCCGCCAACTCGTCGTCCCCACTCGCCTCCGCGAGAAGGATGGCGCTCCGTCGCAACGACTCCGCTTCGGGTCGGCCCTGCTCGGAACGCTGCAGCATCCGGGCACGCGTCAGCTGGGCACGGGCAAGCAGACCGTCGTCCCCAACTGTCTCTGCATCGGCGACCAGAGCCGCGGACAGGGCCAACGATTCGTCGCCACGGCCCAGTTCGCGGCTGATCCCCAGGAGCGGCCCCATCACGTTCGCTCGCTGCTCGAGCTCGGCCGCAGCCGGATCGGCCTGATACACCGGACGACGCCGCGCCCAGATTTCGTTGCGGCAGCGCGCAATGTCCGGCATGCGCTGTGATCCGTCGTAGAACCGAGCGAACGCAGTGATCTCCGCGGGCTCGAGCGTTTCCAGGAAATGCAGCAGCTCTGCAGCCCCCTTCGCATGCAGGCGCAGGCAGTCGAGCTGTACCAACGGCACCGCTTGCTGTGTCCCCAGACTCTGCTCGAGTCGGCCGCAAACGTTCTCATATTGGTCGCGCCAATCCGCGGCCCACTCATCGGCGCGACGACGGCCGGCTTCGAAGCTCGACACGACGTACGGCTCGTCGGAAGCGCTTTCGAAGCGGGCCCCGATTCGCGCCCACAGTTCGGGGTCGAGTAGCTCGGCGAGCTCCTCGTCTGCCGTTGCACAGGGAGAGTCACGCACCGACTGCACGCGGTCCAACCTGCGCCCGGGCCAAGAGAGCGCCACGATCGCCGCAAGGCACACGACAACGCCGACGCTCAACAGCCACCGGCGACGTGCGGCAGACGGCGGGCGGAGATGTCCTGCCAGAGCGACCATATCGGGATGCCGTTCGTTCGCATCCACGAGCAGTCCGCGCTGAAGCGCCGAAACGATCCGACCCGGGACGCGTGACCCACTGGGCGCCTGGGGTGGCGGCCCCTCCAGAACTGCTTTGCGCAAGGCCGGATAGGTGTTGGCGCGAAACGGCAGTTGGCCAAAGAGGGCTTGCCACATCGAAGCACAGAAACTGAACTGATCGCTGCGCGCGTCCGTGGTCTCGCCACGGTGCTGCTCGGGTGCCATGAAGGCGGGCGTACCGAGAAGCGTGCCGGTCTGCGTCAGGGGAGTGTCCGCGTCCGCGTGCGTCTGCATCGCATCGAAGGCCCGCACGATCTCGTTTGCGTCCCCGCCGTCAATGGGACGGGCAAGCCCGAAGTCCATCACACGAGCACGCCCATCTTCTCCGACAAGCACGTTGTCTGGCTTGAAGTCGCGGTGCACGATGCCCGCGGCGTGCGCGGCCGCGAGCCCGGCAGCGGCCTGCGTGTACATTGCGATGACTTCGGAGACCGTACGGCGCTCGGCGTCTTCCCACTCCCGCAACGTCGTCCCCCGCACGAGCTCCATGACGATGAAGACCTTGCCGCTGTGCTCTCCGGTCTCGAAAACAGGCAGGACGTTGGGGTGGCTCAGGCTAGCCATGGCTTGTGCCTCCCGAAGGAGCCGCGCTCGCCCTTGTGACCCCGCCTCGTCTGACTGCAGCAACTTGAGCGCCACTTCGCGCTTGAGCTGGGGGTCGTAGGCGGAAAACACCACCCCCATGCCGCCCTGCCCCAGGCGATCGATGACGAGGAACCGGCCGATCTTCGGTGGGGCGGTCTGGCGCCCAAACAGAGCACGCCGCAGATTCGCCTTGATCCGGTGCCGCTCGAGGCTATTGCCCTCGAGTGACTCGTCTTGCGAATCCGCCACTGTATCGATGGTAGCCACATCTGCCGGCGCTTCGGATCACGGGCGGCGTGGGCACCCGGTACGCCCGCTCAGGCGGCGTTTTCCACGATTATCCGGCAGTGCCCGGGTTGGGCCAAACGATCACGCCATCGGACCGTTTTGTTGATCCGCCGCACAGCCGCCCGTGGCGCGGGATGGATTTCGTCGAAGCGGCCGCAGGATCGTGGCCGACGGCGCCATGGACGAAGCGAGACGTGTGGCCGCTTCGGCAGGGGTCGTGATGGCGTGGTGATGAGCTGTGGCCTTGCGTTCGTTGGAACGTGAGGACGACTGATGACGAACAGATGGTTGATTGCAGCAGGGCTGCTTCTCGCCGGGTGCCCCGGACAAAACGACGTGATGCTCGGGACGACCGGAATCGCCCCGGTGGGTACGGACGGCGCGAGTGGGGACGACGAACCCGCCGTGCCAGACGACGACCGTCCGATCCCCGACGATCCAGACGTCGGTGACGACGACGACGATGATGATGGCGACCCGGATTCCCCGGGCTCGGAGTCATGCCAAGCCGGCTCGTTCGAGTGCCCCGACGGCACCTGCGTGCACGAGTCCCGCTTCTGCGATGGAACGATCGACTGCGACGGCGGCTGGGACGAGAGCGACTGCGAGATCGAGCTGTCGTGCGACGGCGGCGAGTTCGAGTGCGACGACGGGGCCTGCATCCCTTTGGACTATGTCTGCGACGGAGACCTCGATTGCTTCGATGGCGAGGACGAGGAGCTCATTGCGTGCCCGGCCGACACCTGCGACGCGGACTCCTATGCGTGTGAAGAGAGCGCCGAGTGCATCCCGGTCGAGTATCTCTGCGACGGCGACGAGGACTGTCCGGAGGCAGACGACGAACGCGACTGCGATGGCGGATGCGCAGCCGGACAGCTGGTATGCGGCGATGGAGCATGCCTCGAGCCGGGCCAAGTCTGCGACGGCGTTGCCCACTGTGCGGGCGCTGAGGACGAGCTGGCCTGTGGCGGCGGGGACGGAGACGAGTGCGGGCCCGGCACGGTGGCGTGCCTCATCGGCGACCAATGCATCCCCGCCTCCTACCAATGCGACGGCGACCCGGACTGCCCGCTCGGACTCGATGAGCTACTGTGCGCTGTCGACTCTCGCGAGTACTTCGAGTGCTTCGACGGCGAGCTGATCCCGATCGACTACGTTTGCGATGGCTACTTCGTCGACTGCACCGGCGGCGAAGACGAGTACGGCTGCGGAATCTAGGGGGTGTCCCTAGACCAGCAGCCAAACCAGGCCTCCGAGGAGCCGAGCAACCTCGAGGGGCCACGCCCAGCGTCGTCCCTCCAGCAACCCCGCCCATACGACGGTGGCCAGCACGACCCACGTTCCGGCTGCCGCGATGGTCGACAGCTCGAGTCCGTCGACCCGCAGCAGAAGCCAAGCGACGGCGGCAACGGCCAGCAGCAACTGCACCACGATGTAGGGCTTGACCCACCCGTGCGCGTGGTCGGGCGAGAACTTGGACCGTGCACGATGGTGAACCTGCGTGGGGGACAGCGACGCGCGCCGGCCGTCCGCGTGCCATCCGGGGTGCAGCAGCCAGACCTTCACCTTGTCGAGCCACCGCGACTGGGCACGACTGCGCCGGACGAGCTCGCCGAAGTAGTAGAGATTGGCCCACACGGGGTTGAAGCTATCGAAGCGCGCGATGGTGCCGTAGACGGGCTGGGACTGCTCGGGGACGAACGTACCGAACAGCCGATCCCACACGATGAACATCCCGCCGTAGTTGCGATCGACGTACTCGCCGTTCACCGCATGATGGACCCGATGATGAGACGGAGTGTTGAGCACCCACTCGAGGGGTCCCAGCTTCCCGATGAGCTCGGTGTGAATCCAAAACTGGTGAAAGCTGTTGAGCGCGATCGAGGCCAAGTAGATATGTGGAGGCAACCCGATGAGCCCCAACACGAGAAACAGGGGCAGCGCGGTGGTGCGCGTGATCCAGGGCTGGCGCAGGGCGACCGCAAGATTGAAGTCCTCGCTTTGGTGGTGCACCACGTGCCCCGCCCACAGTGCGCTGACGTGATGGTTGGCACGGTGAAACCAGTAGAAGAGAAAGTCGACACCAACGATCCCTAGGACCCACTGCGCCCACGGAGCCACGCCCAACGCGTCGAGGTCCCATAGCCGATACTCGACGTAGACCCAGACGTAGGCGGCAATGCGGAGCGCCCCGGTGAAGACCGAGCTGATCACTTGGTTGGAGACGCCGCACCCGAGGTTCGCGATGGCGTCGTTGAAGCGATACGCGGCGCGGCCACGGGCCCGCGCGATCAGAGCCTCGAGCAGGATCAGGCCCAAGAACGCCGGAATCGCGAGCGCGATTGGGTTCATGCGGTGGCCACCACACGTTTGGAATAGCGCCGAAGACTAGGGGAGCGCATCCAATTTCTTCCCGATCCCGGACAATTCGGGGGGCGCGTGCTCGATCCAGGCCGACGCCTCCGCCGTACCGTAGCTGGGCGACCTCACGGCTCGCAGACGAGCAGGTTGTCGAAGGCGGCCGCGGTCCCTTCGTAGCTGTCGTTGCCGACGAGGCCGCCGCCGACCGAGAGCCAGGTCGTGGAAAGATCGTACTGCTCCACCGCGAACTCGTGCAGCACGCCCCAGGACGATCCGTCCGGTGAGACCTCGACGACGACCGAAGGCTGCTCGAGGTCCCAAGCCACGCGACCATGGCGTTGCGCATCGAGATCGAGGGGTTCTTCGTACTCGGTGGTCAGGTTGGGCGCGTTGCCCTGGACGGCAGCGACCGTGCTCGGGTTGTATTCGAGGTAGAGCTGGATGTCGCTGCTCTCGATCGAGATCCACAGAAAGCCGGTCATCCCGTCCGGCGGTGCCTGAATCACCTCGAATGCAAAGCTGCCGACGGTGGGCGCCGGGAACTTCGAATCGACCCAGAAGGTGGTGTTGCCGCCGTTGGGGCCTACCGAGATCTTCGCGATCCCGTCCTCGACCACCAGCTCGGTCATGCCCTGCTGGAACGGCAGCCAGACCCGATCCGACAAGCCACCGTCTTCGAAGTCGTTTTGGTGCACGACGGTTCCGGATCCGCAGGGCCCCATGACCGTGCCGCCGGTTTCCGCTCCCGAAGAGGAGGGCTCGTCGCCACCGGAGCTCGTGCCGCCATCGGAGCTCGAGCCGCCGGGTCCTTCGGAGCCCGAGTCCACGGCGCCCAGGGTGTCGCCGGAGCCTTGCCCGGACGATCCGGACGTCGTGTCTCCTCGCGCGCCGGTCGAGGTCATGGCTTCACCAGTCGATCCGCTGGACTCGTCGATACACTGGCCCGAGAGCGAGCCGGAATGATCGGCGTAGGCCCGACCCGACTCACACCGCTCGGCCGACTCACTGCAAAACCCGTCGGGCTCACACGCGCCTTCGAGCAAGCCAGAGCAGTCGTCGTGGGTCCCGCACAGGAAAACGGGCTGACGACAGGCTCCGCCGGCTACGCCGAGCCCAGCGGCCAACAGCACCCATCTTCGCCCTCGTCGCATCCCCCTCGAGATCGACGATATCACTCTAGTCGAGGTAGATGATGCCTTTGACCTCGAGACGGTACTTGCCGAGACGGATCTTGGCGGTGGGCATGACCGAGCTTTCGAGTTTTGCCTCTCGCTGCCCGAGCGCTGTTTCGAACGCGACGCGCAGCGGGTCGCCTTCCAGCAACGCGGCTGTGTGTCCGTTGAAGTACACGCGAGTCTCACCACAGGTCGCAAAGAAGCCGCCGTGCCCCGCGTTGCCGCGACACACTTCCTTGTTGCCTCGCACGAGCACGAACTCCCCATCGTCGAACCACATGCGCGGCTCCCCCACATCGGCGGACCACGACATCAGCGAGTTGCCGTTGCTCCGATCGTAGGCCCGGACACCGTGCGCATCACCGATGGTGAGCGTCTTCAGTCCCATGTCGACGCCGTACGCAACGCGCCCGAGCTCGGCGGAAGCGGCGGCAGGGAAGGCTCGTCCGTACTTGGAGGCGAGCGTCTCGGAGAGCGGCTGCCGCCACAGCACCGTGGCATCGCCGCCGAGCAAACGAATATCGACAGGACTGGCGTAGCCGTCGGTCGGGGTGCCGAGCCCAAAGTGGAGCTGCACGTCGTCCCGTTGCGTCGGCTCGCCGCAGGTCGTCGGCACCCATTCGTCGGCCTTGCAGTGCTTGTTCGGAGCGCACGGGTAGTCCTCCCACTGCCAGCATGTGCCGCCGACACGCACCGCAACGAGCTCGTCCGGTGACGCGCGCCGCACTCGAGCCTGGTCGTGGCGAGGAACCATGGTGAACAACACAACCGCTCCTGCGCCCTCGGTCGGACGGGGCACCACCGCGCGTAGCGCCTCGTCGGCACATTGCACGACGGGATCCGCCGTTTGATTGCCGGACGATACCGACAGTGGATCGTCGCCCGGGTCCGCCGGCGATCGCAGGTCCACCCGCAGCGTCACGCGACCATCGACGCTCGAGTCGCGCTGCTCCCAGCACGTCAGCAGCGCGTCCGCGGTACCGACAATCGACTCGACGAGCGCATCGCCACCGGGGCCAAAGCCGTTCGCGCGGCGAAGCTGTAGGGTCGCGGCAGCGGGATCGTCCGCTGCTCGGACCCAGCCGAGCTCCGTCTGGAGCAGCTTTCGCTGGGGCTCGGTCTCGGGAGCAGCGGTCGGCGCTTCCGCCGGGGGCTCGAGCGGGACCGGGGTCGCCGCCGCCGGAGCAGGTGCCGGGACGTAGGGCGCAGCCGCGGGCGTTGGTCGACAGCCGAAGCCCGCCAGCAACAGGGCCATCACCGCGACCAACCTCGCCACGACGCCATCGTAGCAGTCGGCGCATCGGGTTGGCGCGCGCCCCGGACCGCCAGTAACGTTGCACGGCTTGGTGGACGCGCAGCAGTTGGATGGCGAGGCACGTCATGCCGCCCTACGCGATCGTCTGATCCGCGTCGCGGTCGAGATCCAGCTGTTTGGCAAGCCCAGAAACCAAGTCAAGATCGGGCGCTACGTCGTCGAACGTCCGCTCGATGCCGGTGGCATGGGCAGCGTGTACCTCGCCCACGACCCGCAGCTCGATCGCCCGGTCGCGATCAAACTACTGTCGGCCGGACTCGAGAACGACGAGCAGATGCGGCGCCGGGTCGTCCGGGAGGCACGCGCGATGGCCAAGCTCTCCGATCCCCACGTCGCGGTGGTGTACGAGGTCGGGGACAGCGATGGCGCGGTGTTCGTCGCGATGGAGTACCTGCCCGGGCCCAACCTGCGTTCCTGGCTCTCGGAGCGGGAGCGGACGCAGGAGGCAATCGTCGAGCTCTTTGTGCAGGCCGGTCGTGGCCTCGCCGCCGCGCACGACAAGGGGCTGATTCACCGCGACTTCAAGCCGGACAACGTCGTGATCGACGAGGCGGGGCGCGCGAAGGTGATCGACTTCGGGCTTGCTCGCTCCAGCGAAGATCCTCTGCGGGGCACACTCGACCCAGACTCGCGGCAGCCGTATCGACCGAGTGAGGAACAGACGCGTACCGGGGCGCTCGCCGGGACACCGGCGTACATGGCTCCCGAGCAGTGGCTCGGAGCAGAGGCTGACGCGCGAACGGACCAGTACTCGTTCTGTGTCTCGTTGGCCGAGGCGCTCACGGGCCAACGCCCAAGGCCGATCCGGTCGACGGACGACGCCGAGAAAGCCGAGCCCGCCGCGTGGACGATGGGAACCGATGTGCCGCGGCACGTCGCCGATGCGGTCACGCGGGGCCTCGCGACCAAGCCGGGTCGTCGATTCGAATCGATGGTCGCGCTGCTCGAGGCCCTGCAGCCCGCCCCTTCGCGCCGGCGGGTCACGTTCATCGCGGTCGCTGCCCTTGCCGCGGCGGTCGGGGCCATGACCTGGGCCTTGGCCCGGGACGCCGCCCATGCATGCGAGGTCGAAGCGCCACCCCTGCCCCGGGTTTGGAGCAACGACACGCGCGAGGTCCTGCGCGTTGCGTTCGGCGAGACCGCAATCGCCTACGCGCAACCGGTCGCCGAAGCGACGATTGCCGCGCTCGACGCTTGGTCCTCGAGCTACGCCGTGGCATCCGAGGACGTCTGCAATGCCGAAGGCGCGGAGCTCACCGCGACGTGTCTCGCTCAGCTCGGTACAGCATACGGTCAGCTGCTCGACGAGCTCGACGATCCGGGCGCTTCGGGGGTTGCCGGTGCCGTGGACTGGACGTCCTCGTTGCCCGCGCCACAGAGCTGCCTCGATCCGCAACGCCGACCGAACCTTGCGCGCGTGGTCAGTGCGGAGGCGTGGCAGGCCCTCTACGAGGCGCGCAGGCTCGCGGCCTCACTCCAAACGCCCGCGTCGGCCGGGGACATGCCTCGTCGAATCGAGCGAGGGGTTGCCGCAGCCCGCAACGCAGCCAAGCTCGCCGAGGCGGCCGATCCCGCGTTCGTTGCCGCCGCACGCATCGTCGAGGGGCATCTGCTGCTGCGCGAGGGTGACAAGGCGGGATCCGAGCAGAGTCTTCGTCGCGCGATCGAGCTCGCGGAGTCGGCGGGAGATGCTCGCACTCGCGTCAAAGCGATGATCGAGCTCGTGTACGTGGTCGGCTCCGATCGCGACCGCACGGTAGAGGCGCTCACCCTCGCCGACCAGGCCCAAGGCGTGCTCGAGTCGTTTGCCGCGCCCGATGCCTGGCGGGCGGCGCTGCTGTCCCACCGAGCATCGGTTGTCGCGCACGCCCGCGGCGACGAGCCGGTCGACGAGGATGCGGTCGCGCTGCAGCGGCGCGCCCTCGAGCTGCTCGAGTCGCGGCTTGGTTCGGACCACCCCGCCACGGTCGGTGCCACGATCAATCTGGGGGTCTACGCCAGCTATGCCAAGCAGCCCGAGCTCGCGCTCGAGACCCTACGAGCGGTGCTCCCGAGAGCGGACGCGGCCTGGGGACCCGATCACCCCCTCGCGGGTCGACTGCGTGGGACGCTGGGCATGGCCGAGCTGCGAGCGGGCGATGCCGACGAGGCGGCGCGACTGCTCACGGACTCCCTCGCGGTTCGTCGGCGTGCCCTCGGGGACGAGCACCAACAGGTGGCAAGCGCGCGCTACAACCTCTCCCAAGCGCTGATTCAGCAGGATGACTGGGCCGGCGCCTCCGAGCAACTCCGCGCCGGCGTTGCCATCCGGGAGAAGCTCGTCGGGCCCGACGATCCGTCGTTGATCCCGTGGCTGTACGCGATTGGCAGTGTTGAGGTCCGGCGCACGCGGTTCGCCGAAGCCCGCACGATCCTCGACCGCGCGCTCTCACTGTGCGAGTTCGACGGAGCGCCCCCGATCGACTTCGCCAAGATCCGCTTCGCGCTCGCCCAGGCCACCGTGGCAAAAGATCCGGCCGCGGCTCGCGTGCTCGCCCAGTCGGCGCATGCAACGTTCGAGCGCGAGGGCATCACCAAAGCCGCGTCCGAAGTCGCAGAGTTTCTGGAAAGCCTGCCTTAGTTGGCTAGCTAGAAAAAGTACTCGCAGGCGCTCGTGCCGTCGAACGGGTTCATATCGACGACGCTGACGAGTCCCGCGGCTTCGACCGACAGGGTCTGCGCTTCGAGCCAGCCGAAGTACTGCATGAGCACACCAACGTCGCCGTCGCTACAGGTTCCGCTGTCGTCGGCGTCGATGACTGCGACCAGCGACGGGTAGTTGGTGTTCTCCTCGAGCCCCGCCGCGCACGAGAGCTCGAATGCACCGTCGGCGATTGTTGCTTCGATGCTCACCACGACGACGTGATCGACCGTGGGCCCGACTCCCATCGGCTCGACCGCGGCGGCCCACACGAGCATGCCGTCGTAGGCCTGCAGGTCGGAGCCGGTGACCGTCAATCCGAACTGCCCGTCGTCGGAGCACAGGCCGGCTGCACCACCCGTCTCGGTTGCGTCGTCATCGTCGTCATCGTCGCCGGTCGTCTCGTCGCTCGACGTTCCGCCGCCCGACGTGTCTCCCGACGAAGCTCCATCGTCGGACCCCGCGACCCCAGATCCGGTCGAGTCTGCCGGGGCGTCATCGTCGTCATCGTCGTCATCGTCGTCATCGTCGTCATCGTCGCCGCGGCCCGTGTCGGCTGCGCCCTGGGTGTCCTCCGACGACGAATCGCCCGACCCCGTCGCGGGCCCACAAGCGAACAAGAAAACCGTCACCAACGAAGCTTCGAAACGCCAGGCCATCGTTCGATGGTGAATCATGGGGAGCCTGGGCGGAATTCATCAATCCCGAACACGACTGTTCGAGCCCGACAGATGCCGTGGACACGCGTGAATCCGAGCCGGGGCTCGGCCGTCGATCCTCTGATGCGCTCGAGGCTGGCGGTGCTGCTCGTGGCGCTCGGTTGCGCCCCGACCGAGCAAAGCGACGCTGCGGCGACTCGCAGGGCCATGTCCGAAGTCGATGCGATCGTCCAGCGCGGCCCGGTCGGCAAGCGGACTCCGGCGCAGTACTTTGCGGAGCGCGCCGAGCACGACCCCAACGGCGCGGGCGAGTTCACCAAGTTCGGCTCGATGTACGACCCCAAGACGCTTCCCGAGGCGTGGGAGACGGCCGACCTGACCACCATCCCGCGCCGAGAGCTCGAGCTGTGGCTCGCAGAGAGCCGCGACCTCGCCCACCTCGCGGCATCCGCGGCGAATCGTGGCCACGTCGCGCTACACGTCTCGCTGTCGCGCAAGGACCTCGACCTTCCGAGCCGCCACGCGCGACACCACGCAGCGCTGCTCACTCGGGTTCGGGTTCACGTCGCGCTCGACCACCACGAGCACGCCCTCGATGAACTTCGGACGCTCATGCAGCTCGAACAGGCCTACCGCCCCTGGGCTCTGGTGGACTGGCTCGTCAGCGTCAGTCGGATGCTTCGTGCTTGGCGGCTCGCCGGGGAGCTGGCGGCGATGGGCGGTTGGACGCGCGAGCAACTCGTCGCTCTGGCCGACCTCCCGACCCCACCCTCGCGCGCCGCTGAAGCCTGTTGGTCCGAGCTGATGTGGAACCGTGGAGTCACCGAGCTCGACAACGACAAAGACCGTCGCGAGGCCGCCGAGCTCTGGCTCGAGATCGCCTCCGCTTGTGAAGCACTGAGCGCAGACAAACCGACGGACTGGGAGTACGCGGAGCACGACGCGAAGCAGCAGCGGCTGATCGCGGCGTATCAGCTCGTGATCGACCTGGTCTTGCTTCGGGACACGACGCCCCTCGTCTCGACCGGCGCCGTCGTTCCGCCCGCCCTCGAGCTCGCCGAAGCGTACGGTCTGACGTTGACCCCCGAGCCCGATGGTTCGGTGAAGATCAGCCACGCGAGCTTCGGCCGCTCCGATCCAGTCATCTTGACCGCACGCTGAAGGCTAGGGTGTGTTCCTAGCCGGACGCCGAAGCCGCGGCGTGGGTGCCTCTGCCCCGAAGGGGACGTGCACGCAGCCAATACAGTCGACGGCGTCGATGCGAGACCAGCATGCACGCCAGTACGACGAGTAGGCGCAAGTAGCACGCAGCTGCAGTCGCAACGAGTGCGATGGGGGCGAGGAGCACTGCGAAGCAGATCCCGATGGTGCGCAGCGGTCCTACGGCTGGGGCGAGTCCGTATGAGCGAGTCGTGCTTCGTTCCGTCATGCCGTCCTTGGGAGTGCCGCCTGCTCCCTGG
>JGI12316J15310_10001079_pt2 | contig 21343 bp, 19 predicted proteins | sample MarCyaLeptolynsp_FD_15310 | JGI IMG/M metagenome (IMG submission 15310)
GACCAGCTTGCTAAAACCCGGGGACTATGTAAAGTTTCGGTCAATCGGATTAGAAGAGTTCAAAATCATTCAGTTGAAGATAGAAACCGCCATTTTCGAGATGGAAGAAGCCCATGTCTGATGTACTGAAGGTCACATGTTTGAAAGCGGGGCTCTATACGTCCATCCAAGATGAAGGTCGAATTGGTTTTCAAGATCAGGGAATTCCATTCTCTGGTGCTTTAGATAAAAGCTCAATGCATATGGCCAATAGTCTGGTTGGTAACCCTCCGACATCGCCTGTTTTGGAAATGACCATGTTTGGGCCTACAATCTCATTTCAGGGTAAAGGCCAAATTGCTTTGACTGGGGCTAATATGAAAGCAACACTCAATGATAACTCTATTGAGAACTATTCTACAATAGATGTCAACTCAGGAGATATCCTGGCCTTGCATGACACGGTCTATGGCTGCCGTACTTACCTCGCTATTGGCGGGGTATGGCAAACCGAACGATGGCTAAATAGCTACAGCGCACTACCTAGCTTGATGCAAAGCGATGCCTTGCCTTCAAAAATCAGCGATGGTTCCAATTTTGAAGTCATTACAAGGGAAGCCTTTCCTCCAGAGAGCATTCCACTGCATCAAAGGCCTATATATGCCGAATGCTATATCATTCGCGTGGTTACAGGGCCCGAGTTTCACCAATTCGAAATCGATGTAATTCAGGCATTCTTCGAGCAAATCTTTATTGTGGATGCTGATTCGAACCGAATGGGATATCGTTTGAAAGGGCGTCTTGAAGCTTATCAACCGATAGGCGAGGAAATATCATCGGGAATTACGATTGGGACCGTTCAGCTCAATAATGGAGGTAGTCCCATCATATTAATGGCCGATGCACAAACTACAGGTGGTTACCCTAGAATCGCGAACGTAGTGCAAGAAGATTTGGAGATAGTGGCTCAGATGAAGCCGGGTGACGAGCTGAAATTCATGCTAGTAAGTTTAGAAAGCTCTTAAATGCGAAAAGGCGATCTCCGTTCGAAATCGCCTTAATCAACCTTAAACTAAAACTACTAACTAATTATTCAATTGATAATATTCTGTTCCTGACTGCTCAGTAAGCAAGTCAGCTTGTCTTAAAATTTGGAGCTGATCCTGATCCAACTCTGATCTTTCTCCTGCGACCAACAATTCGTTATTTGCGTCATATACTTTCACATATTCGCTTGTCTCGAAAAGTTCGTCTTCTATTTCTTCATAGTAGTCCTCCACATACTCATCTACATATTCTAAGTAGTGAGCTTCTTCAATAGTTGGGACTTCCGATAAACTTGCAACTGAGTTTGACTTGGCAGAGGTAAGAATTGCTCCTGCCAGTAGTAGCGCGAAGAGCGCTGAGATATTTCTTTTACTAACTGTTTTCATGTTGTTCTGATATTTTGAGTTCCGCCCTAAGACGGAAGATTGACCTAAAAATTGACCGTTGTTTTTGACCTGCCATTCTTTTTCCAATCGCTATGCCAAAAAATTTAACTACTTGATAATCAGATATTTAATATTTTACTAGAATTTAAACCTGTTCGGATATGTCCATTTCCGTTCATAAATGCGGACAATTCTGTCCGAAATGGGGTCCAAAAAAAGTTGCATCAGGAGGAAAAAAAATGTTTAACGGTGCCTCAGGCGGATAAATTGAAGTTTTGACTTTAATTTGCCGAAGCAATATGAGGATACCAGAATCGCCTGATTTATCAACTTTTAATTATCATCTACCAGATGAAAAAATAGCCAAACATCCGCTGGCGAACCGTGATGATTCCAAGTTACTCTTATATGAAAAGGGGCATATCAGTGATAAGATATTTAGAGAAGCACCTGACTTTATTGATGAGGATACAACACTCTTCTTCAATAACACAAAAGTAATTCCAGCAAGAATTCACTTCCAGAAGGAGACCGGTGCCCAAATAGAAATCTTTCTACTCAAGCCCATATTGCCAATCCCAATTATCAGTACGGCCATGGAGTCGACTGATGATGTTACTTGGGAATGCATGGTCGGCAACCTCAAAAGGTGGAAGGAGGAAACGGTTCTTTACAGCATATTAAACGATGGTAAACAGAAGATAAAACTAGAGGCTACCCTAGTTAATAGAAGTGAGAGATTAGTATCATTTAAATGGGATAATAAGGATTATTCATTCGCAGAGATAGTCGATCTAGCCGGACAAGTGCCTCTTCCTCCCTATCTAAACCGCGCTGCTGAGCCCGAGGACAAACCTCGCTACCAAACGGTATATTCCAAAGAAGAAGGTGCCGTTGCCGCCCCGACCGCTGGTCTACACTTTACAGATCAAATACTGGAGCAACTGAAGGAAAAAGGTGTCAAGGAGTCTTTTCTAACGCTTCATGTAAGTGCTGGTACATTCCAACCGATAAAAGTTGATGACGCTCGAGAGCACCCGATGCACTCGGAGCAGATAGAAGTGACCATAGAAACTATTAAGGACATAGCTGGGTCAAAACATGTTGTGGCAGTAGGCACCACATCTATGCGATCATTAGAAAGTCTCTATTGGTTTGGAGTTCGTTTGATAAATGGTAATGAGCAATTTCATATTGAGAAACTCGAACTCTATCAAGAAGGTAACTTGCCAAGTCGCACCCAAGTATTTCAGCACATTTGTGGCTGGATGACTGACAAAGGAATTGACAAGCTTTCGGGCAGCACTGAAATTTTTATTATGCCTGGTTATCAATTTAAAGTATGCGATGGATTGTTTACCAATTTCCATCAGCCGGGTAGTACTCTCATGCTTTTGGTGGCTGCTTTCATTGGTGAGGATTGGCAAAAAGTATATGATCACGCCTTACAGAACGACTACCGTTTTTTGAGTTATGGGGACTCATCACTTTTGCTTCCTTAATCTCAAAAGATAACTATATTCGGGTATGACAAAAGTCTACGATTGGTTGATCAATTATATCAACTCTAACATCCCACTTCTGGGTGAGCCAATCCCGGCTTTCGGAGAAGGGGCTACTTTTACGGCCACGGAGATTATCATACCGATCGTCTTTTTGTTTTTAGTCAATTTATTGGGCAATCTGGTTCGGGCTACCCTGATAAATCGAATACTCCCCCGGTATGTTCATGACCGTAAAACGGTGCTATCCATCGGCAATACCACTAAGTACACATTGCTTGTCATAGGTGTCGCCTTTTTGCTCACGGCAATTGGTCTCAATGAAGACTCAGAACTTAATTACTCCTTTACAAGAGACAGTGATGGCAATCCAGACCTCACACTCTTCAGTATAGCCAGACTGGCTTTCTTTATGACATTGCTGGTTTTCCTTTCTGGGAAGCTAAAATCCATTTTTGTCAAACAGATTCTTTCGAAATATTCCGATGACATAGGGGTCAGTCAATCCATAGGAACTATCATACAGTACTTTATTATCATAGTAGGTGCTTTCGTGGTTATTCAAAACTCCGGTATTAACCTGGGTTCACTGAATGTTCTAGCCGGTGCACTCGGTGTGGGTATTGGTTTTGGCCTTCAAAACATTGCCAATAATTTTATTTCTGGCTTAATCATCCTTTTTGAAAGACCAATTAAAGTAGGTGACCGTATAGAGGTTGGAAATGTATCAGGCGATGTGGTCAAAATTTCTTCCCGTGCTAGTACGGTGAATACCAATGACAATATCTCCATTATCATTCCTAATTCAGACCTTATCAATAAACAGGTCATTAATTGGAGTCATAATGATAGGCGTATTCGATATCATGTACCTGTTGGTGTATCTTATAAGGAAGACCCTGCCATCATTAAAAAAGTATTACTAGAAGTTGCAGATGCGAATAAGGACGTACTAAAGAGGCCCGCTCCTGACGTGTTATTTGTCGGTTATGGAGACAGTTCTATTGACTTCGATTTGCTCATATGGACCAGCAGCTATATAGACAAACCGATCATTTTAAAAAGCCAGCTCTATTATGAGATTTTTGAGAAGTTCAAGGAACACGGAATTGAAATTCCTTACCCTCAGCGGGATTTACATCTAAAATCTGGCTGGACAAATACAGACAAACCACTGAAGTAGGATTCAGTATTCAATGTCAATTTGAAAACTAGTAGATGATTTTTTCATAAATTTGCCCACTTTATAAGGAATTCGGATGAGAGTTATTATTGCGGGTGTTGGAAATGTAGGGTTTCATTTGGCTAAACTTCTCTGTCAAGAGGGACAAGATATTGTTTTAATCGACAGAGCTGCTGATAAATTAAAACAGGCAGGTAATACAGTAGATGCAGGTACGATTAAGGGTACTTCTACCTCATACGCTGTTTTGGAAGAGGCAGGCGTGGCAGATGCCGACTTGCTTATAGCCGTTACTTCATCCGAAGAAGCCAATATTGCAACAGCGATCATTGCGAAACACTTAGGTGCAAAAAGAACCATTGCACGTATTTCCAATACAGAATTTCTCTATCAAAAGGATAAACTCAATCTGAAACACTTAGGTATTGACGATGTGATTTCTCCTGAGTCACTTGCAGCCCGTGAGATTAAGAGACTGCTCAAGGAGGTGGCCGTAACAGATAGTTTCGAATTTGAGAAGGGTCTACTTCAATTGATTGGTGTCAATATAGATTCTAAGAGTCCACTCAAAGGCAAGTCAATGCTTGAGGTTGCCAAAATCAATCCGGATCAGTCTTTTATGACGGTGGCGATACTCAGAGATAATGAGACTATTATTCCTTATGGCGATACTTGCTTTGAAGAGAATGATCATGCCTATTTCATCGCACAACCTGATGGAGTTGAAAAACTACTTTTCCTTACAGGTAAGAAAAAAGAAGGTGTCAAGAGCGTCATGATCCTTGGTGGATCCCGGGTGGGCTTTCATGCAGCCAAGCTACTGAGCACTCGATACAATGTAAAATTGATCGAACGTGATGCACAAAAGTGCTTCGAACTTGCCGATCAATTACCTGATGCTATGGTAATCAACGGTGATGGCAGAAATGTTGATCTTTTGGAAGAAGAAAGTATCAATGAAATGGATGCCTTCATTGCCGTTACAGGTGATTCTGAAACGAATATCATTTCCTGTCTGGTAGCCAAAAAAATGGGCGTCAAGAAAACCATCGCCATGGTAGAGAACATGGATTACATACACCTATCTCAAAGCATCGGTGTAGATACCATGATCAACAAGAAACTGATAGCTGCCAACTTTATCTTCCGTCATATTCGTCAAGGGGAGATTGTGTCTATCGCCAGTATTCATGGAGTAGATGCAGAAATTCTGGAATTTGAAGTACAGGAAACCTCAAAAATTACCCAGCAAGAACTACGTAACCTTGAATTCCCAAAATCTGCTATCATCGGTGGTGTTATCAGAGACGGCAAAGGTTTGACCACTCCTGGCAATTTCAAGTTTCAACCTAAAGACCGAGTGGTCGTACTATCTAAGCTTGAGTGCATCAAAAAGGTTGAAGATTACTTCATCTAGAACGATCTCATGAGGTTCAACTTAAAAGTTATCGGTGACATACTGGGGATTCTTCTCCTGATCAATGGTGGCTTTATGGCACTATGCCTGCCCATTTCTATTTATTACGGAGAGCATGATTGGATTGCAATAACCACATCGAGTCTGGTTACCTTAGGTTCCGGCTTTCTATTGAGATACCTCACCAGAAAAAAGAAAAGCAAAGAACTCAAAAAGAAAGATGGGTATCTGATTGTGACTGCGGGATGGATAGTAATGTCCATTTTTGGTGCTCTACCCTATATCATTAGTGGTTCTATTCCCAACTTCAGTAATGCATTTTTCGAGACCATTTCTGGTTATACGACCACCGGAGCATCCATCTTGACTGATATAGAATCGGTGCCTAATGGCATTCTATTCTGGAGAAGTCTGACGCAATGGATAGGTGGTATGGGAATCATTGTGCTGGCCCTTGCCATCCTACCTTTCTTAGGCATTGGAGGAATGCAGCTCTTCGTAGCCGAAGCTCCTGGTATTACTCCAGACAAACTTCAGCCTCGTATTCAGGAGACAGCCAAACGATTGTGGTTTCTCTATGTAGGACTCACTTTGGCCGAAGCCATTGCCCTCTACTTTGCAGGGATGGGACCTTTCGATGCGATTAACCACTCTCTGACCACAATGGCTACAGGAGGCTTCTCGACAAAGAATGATAGTCTCCAATTTGTAGAGCCTGTGATCCAATACATCGTCATTTTCTTTATGTTCCTGGCAGGAACAAGCTTCACACTCACCTATTTTGGCCTCAAAAGGAATTTTAAGAAAGTCTTCAAGAACGAAGAGTTTATCGTTTACTTTCTATTCACAGTAGTCATCACCATCATTGTCACTGCCACTCTTTTGGTTGTGCAAGATCAACCTTTCGAAAAGTCTTTGAGAGATGCCTTGTTCCAGGTAGTTTCCTTGGTTACCACAACCGGTTTCGTTTCAGCTGACTATACTTCGTGGGCACCGTTCTTGTCAGTACTATTCTTCGTCCTTCTTTTTGTGGGTGGCTCTGCGGGATCAACTGCCGGTGGTGTGAAGGTGATTCGACATATTGTACTCTTCAAAAACTCCTTCTTAGAATTGAAAAGGCAACTGCACCCTTCTGCAGTAATGCCTGTAAGAATTAGTGGAAAGGCTGTAGAACAAAACATTGTATATAATGTACTTGCGTTTATTATGATCTACATTTTGGTCTTTCTGGTGGGTGTAATACTCCTTTCTTCAATGAATGTGGACTTTGACACTGCGTTTGGTGCTGTGGCAACATCTTTGGGTAATGTTGGACCTGGAATTGGAGATGTAGGACCTATGAACAACTTTGAAGGTATGCCGACCGCAGGAAAATGGCTGCTGTCAGCGTTGATGTTATTGGGTAGACTTGAATTGTTTACCGTATTGATGCTGCTCTCTCCTCACTTCTGGAGAAAGCGATAAGCGACACTAGAAGGAGAATAAGCCTTTTTTTTCCTTGATTTCGAAACCTGCAGATCTCACAAGGTTTTCCACCTCTGTCTTATTCAAATTGTTACCAGAGACCGTGAGCAGTTTATTTTTCGAGTTGGTATCGACCGACCATTCTTCAACACTCTTAGCCTTTTCCATAAAGGGCGTCACCGTTGCAATACATCCACCGCAGTTGATATTTGTCTTATAAACAGCTTTCTTCATTTTAACACAGTTTTATTGCGCCATCGATTGATCTTAGTATCTTTCGAAAAGGCTTCCTTATGGCCTTACAAATCTATTCACAATATAGTTCAAGCTTTGACCTTTTCAGAACTCAATTTACATGAAGATGTGCTTGCCGGATTGGATGCAATGGGGTTCGAAAAACCAACTCCAATCCAAGAGGCAGCCATCCCTACCATTATAGCCAATAAAGATCTTATCGGTTGTGCTCAAACGGGAACAGGAAAAACCGCTGCCTTTTTGTTGCCTTTGATGCACAAAATTGCCGAAAGTGGTGTCTCAGATGAGCATATCAATACCATGATTATCTGCCCAACAAGAGAGCTTGCGGTACAAATTGATCAGCAATTAGAAGGACTAAGCTATTTCAGTGGAATTACTTCCTTACCAGTGTATGGCGGTGGAGATGGTGCTGGCTTTACACGAGAAAAGAATGCACTGGCTAAAGGAACCCATATTGTAATCGGCACACCAGGCAAGCTTATATCTCACCTAAACTTAGGTTATGTAAAAGTAGATCAGTTGAAGCATTTGGTCCTCGATGAGGCCGATAGGATGCTCGACATGGGTTTTCATGAAGATATCATGAAGATCATCAACCACTTGCCAAAAGAGCGTCAAAACCTCCTTTTCTCTGCCACCATGGCTCCGAAGATTAGAAAGATGGCCAAGCAAATATTGAAGGACCCAGAGGAAATCAATATTTCAATAGCCAAGCCTTCGGAAAAGATTACACAGGCCGCATTCCTCACCTATGACTCTCAAAAGATTGACTTGGTGAAGCACCTACTAAGATTTGGCGATGTGCCCAGCCTCATTGTGTTTACCTCAAGAAAGAGTAAGGTAAGAGATATTACACGAGCCTTACAGAAAGAAGGGTTTAAAGCGAAGGGTATTTCGAGTGATCTTGAGCAAGTAGCAAGAGAGGACATTCTCAGAGAGTTTAAGAATAAACAATTGCCCATCATTGTGGCCACCGATGTAATCTCAAGGGGAATCGATGTAGACAACATCGATATGATCATCAATTATGATGTGCCCAATGATGCAGCAGACTATGTACACCGTATTGGTAGAACAGCCCGGGCCGAGTCTGAAGGCGAAGCTGTCACTTTTATCAATGAAGACGATCAGGAGAACTTTCAAAAAATAGAACAACTGATCGAGGCTGAAGTCAGAAAGGTACCCATGCCTGATTTTCTGGGTGATGGCCCAGAATACAATCCCAAGAAGTTTGCCGGTCGTGGAAAGAGATCTTACGGAGGTAAAAAGAAGAATTTCAAAAAGAGAAGATAGCCAAGCACTAAAAAACCAGCACCTCACACCTTTTGTCAAGCGTGAAATGCTGGTTAATGTATCTCCCCTTTATTCCCTATTCATATCTCAATGAATCTACGGGGTTAAGCCTTGCAGACTTGATGGTCTGAAAGCTAATCGTCAGAAGTGCCACCACCAATACGGCCAACAAGGCCAATCCGAATACCGCAATATCAATCGTTGTTCTATATTCAAAGCCTTGTAACCACTTGTCCATGGCAAAGTAAATGATGGGCCAGGCAATCACATTGGCAATGAGTATTAAGACAATAAACTCTTTGGAGAGCATGTAAAACACTCCTTGTACTGAAGCACCCAATACTTTTCTAATTCCAATTTCTTTGGTTTTTTGCATGGCGGTAAAGGCAGAAAGACCAAATAAACCAAGGCAACCTATAAGTATCGCAAGCACGGAAAAGACAGAGAACATGGACTGGAACTGTTGTTCCGACTTGTACTGATTGTTAAAGAACTCATCCAGGAAGAAGTAATCAAATGGATTACTTGGATAAACCCTACTCCAAGCATTTTCTATATCTACCAAAGCTTGCGGAATAGCCTGCCCCTCTACCCTAATCAAGAAATATTCAGCCCAAAATGGAGCTAAAGAGAAAACTGACGGAGCGGCTTTAACGCGTAGAGATTCATGATTATAATCTTCTACCACTCCTATTATTATACCGGCATCACCGAAGCTCTCCATAACAACGGTCTTGTTGATGATGTCCTCAGGATTTTCGTAACCGAGCATTTCGGCACCAGTCCTGGTAATGAGAAGTGCTGTATCAGGATCGCTCGGAAACTCTCTAGAAAAGTTACGCCCTGCAATGATGCTCATGCCTAAGGTCTCTATCAGCCCGTAGTCTCCTCCGGTTACGTCCATGGGATAGACTTCTCCTTGTGGACTACTATAGGCTCTCATATCTCCTTGGAACCTTAGCTTTTTACCAGGCACCATTCCACTACTCGCAACGGCCTTAATGCTGGCGTTTTTTCTAAGCTCCTCTTGAAAAGTGATGATTTGCTGGTTCCTGCCATTTGGTGTACTATCGGCAATGGCTGCCCGTTCAACGACAATAGTCTGTTCAAGATCAAAACCCAAATCAGCAGATTGCATAAAATTCATCTGTTTGGATACCGTGAGTGTACCGATGATTAATGCTGCAGAAGTGGCAAATTGGAATACGACAAGTCCCTTTCTCAAGAATACTCCTGTACTGGAGTTCCTAAACTTGCCCTTAAGGGTGCTCACAGGTTTAAATGAGGACAATACAATGGCTGGATAAAAGCCAGAGATCAACGAACCAAATATGAAGACTACTCCGAGTAATATCCATAAGAACTTATTCTGCCAAAGGACCACCGTCTGTGGCATTCCACTAATTTCATAGAATGCTGGTAGTGCCAAGGCTACAATACCCAGCGCAAGCACTATCGCTAACAAATTGATAATAATCGATTCGAACAGAAACTGTCTGATCAATTGACCTCTGAGTGATCCAAGCACTTTGCGAATGCCCACCTCTCTTGCACGGTCTAAGGATCTCGAAGTAGCCAGGTTCACATAGTTCACCCAAGCGATCACAACTATAAATACCGCAATGATAGAAAGGAAAGTAACCGGTTCTGAACTACCATTTAATTCTGCTTCATCGGCTAAATGTGAATCCAGATGAATACGATTCATGGGCTGTAAGTACATTCTATGTTCCAGATTTCTTTCGGCCAACTGCGGCATGTACTTATTAATCATTTCAGGAAGTTTAGCTTCCAGAGCTGCTGCATCAGCACCTGGTCTTAACTTGACATAGGAATAAAAATCTTTTCGGACCCAACCGTTCTTATAACGGGTTAAGGCGCCATCATATCGACCATATATAGTTCCGGTAGAAATCAATACATCATACTTGAGATGGGTATTGGCTGGCAAATCCTTAAATACGCCTGTGACGAGGCAGTTTTCATTATTATAATCATCATCTCGAAGACGAAGACGTTTACCCATCGCACTTTCATTTCCGAAATATTTCTTAGCAGTACTCTCCGAGATAATGATGCTGTAAGGCTCATCTAATGCAGTAGCTGCATCCCCTTCAATCATTTCCATTGAAAACATAGAAGGGGTGCTGGGACTGGCATAGAGGAATCTTCTGTGTTTAAGCTTTATAGGCTGTCCCGCTCCTTCTTCATAGGTGATTACCACATTGTTCTTAGAACCCATGTTGTATAAGTGCGCCCATTCTACAGCTTCAGGAAAATCATTCACCATGCTTTCTCCAACAGGTGGATAGTTTTCAGCACTATGATAGACAAGCTCTCCATTTTGATAGAGTTCAAGGCTCACCCGATACATGTCTTCTGAGCCTTCCATGAACTTTTCATAGCTAGACTCAAAACTGACATAGTGAAAAATCAGTAAAGCGCCCGCAATACCGATCGCCAAGCCTGAGATATTAATGAATGAATACACCCTGTTTTTGAGCAGGGCTCTGAGTGTGATTTTTAGATAGTTTGAGAACATGATTCTTTTGTTTGAGTGTTGACCTGATAAAAATTTCTCTTTTAATATGTAAACCCTGAAGGATCGGATAACTGTCCAGTAATAGATATTCTTGGCCTTTCTGAGACCTTTCTCCTCTACATTTAGGACAAATTCCTCCTCTAAATCCCCCTCTATCTCTTCTAACCAACGCTTGGTACAAAAGACATGAAGGAACCACAGCGCTAGGCGTGGCGGAGATGGCACATTATTTTTGTAAGACATAAGTTGGTATTGAATTCCAAATATCCTCTCGAAGCGCTTTGGCTTCTTTAAGGCTTTTTACTCCGTAGGGAGTGATATAGAAAATACGTTTCCGCTTACCTCCCCTAACCTTTGTAGCTTCGCCAAGCCTGGAGTTCAAAAACCCCTTCTTTTCCAACCGATATAGGGTTGAATGAATCGCGCTAAGGTTAATCGTTCGTTTGGTCCTGAGCTCTACTTGTTGTTTCACTGATATGCCATAGCCTTCGTCTTCTAACATGGCTACGGTCAACAGTACCACTTCTTCAAACTCTCCTAAATATGTGCCTTTCATATTTTACTATTATGTAAATAATATAACCACAAGTTTAGCAAATTATTTTAATCTAGTGATCAAGTCTCTGGAAAGATTCCATATCATAATGACGGGAAAGACCTTATCACTGTTACTTTCAAATTTCTATAACGTTACAAGGCAAGTAGATTTTTTCAAGTTTATCACTTCCACTCAACGGAAATCTCTTCCACAGAGCAGCCGAATTAAGGCGTTCTTCATCTTTCATTGAACCATAAGGCTCATTCTTCAGACTTTTATACTACCGAAAACTCAACACCATTATCATGAAGAACTTCACACTTGCCATTAGAGTACTACTTAAAAATAAGTTCTACTCTCTCCTTAACATCCTGGGTCTCGCAGTTGGCCTAACAGTCGCCATCATTATTTTTCTATTTGTACAAAGCGATATGAGCTTTGACAAACAGTTTGGCGACTATGAGAGAATCTATCGCGTAGAGTCTAATTTCATCGTGGGTGAAAAGGAAGATCGCTATGCCTTTGTGTCTCAGTTTTTACCCAAAGGTCTAAAAGCAGACTATCCTGAAATCGAGAATTATGTGCGATTCAGACCCGCTGGAAAGGTTCTTTTCGACATTGACGGAAGAAAGTTTTATGAGAATAACATCTTCTATGCCGATACTTCCGCCTTCACAGTTTTCAAATACCCGCTAATTCAAGGAGATCCTGAAACGCTGCTTGACGAACCGAATGCCATCGTACTCTCTGAAACCCTGGCTGATAAGTACTTCCAAGGACAGGATGCCATGGGACAGACCTTAAAAACAGCTACTAATCAGTTTAAGGTCACTGGAGTGATGAAAGACATGCCGGAGAATGTCCATATGACTTATGACGCTTTTATGTCTTACGAGACTGTTCAAACGAACAAGGAACTCCTTGCACAACAGGAACAGCAAGGTGGGCTATGGAGTCCTTCTGATTTTGCTTACCTGGTCTTTGCGAAGAACTATAACCCTCAGAACCTAAAAGATAAATTCCCGGAGTTCTATGATAAATACATGGCCCCGATCGCCAAGATCATTAATTATCAAGGGGTATTCATGATTGACCTTACCAATATTGCAGACACACACTTTAGCTCGCAGCCTGCTCAGTTTGATTATCCGACAGGCAACAAAACTTATACTTATGCCTTTACCGCGATCGGCATATTCATTTTGCTCCTCGCTTCGATCAACTATATGAATTTGGCTTCAGCCCGTTCAACCAGTAGGTCTAAGGAAGTGGGTATCAGGAAGGTAATGGGTTCTACTAAAAGTGCCTTGGTCACTCAATTCTTAAGTGAGTCGATCATTATTGCGCTGGTTTCCTTGGTACTTGCCTTTGGTATTGTTGCACTACTTATTAACGGTGTTGGCATTGGAGATGTCATGGGCAAAACACTGGTTTTTGATCCTATGTCGAATCTCACAATGACCCTTGGAGCACTCGGTGTTACCTTCTTGATTGGTATTCTGTCAGGCCTATATCCTGCTTTCTATCTATCTGCTGTGAGCACCATTAAAGCGTTAAAAGGCATTGCCAAGAGTGGACCTGGCAGTATGAACATGAGAAAAGGACTGGTTGCTTTTCAGTTCTTTATTTCTATTGCCGTGATCATTTCTACCCTTTTGATGAAAAACCAGATTGAGTTTTTAGCAGACAAGGACCTCGGTTTCAACAAAGACAACGTTGTGATCATTAATATGCAGGACACTGCCATGAGCAACCGTGTTGACTTCATTAAGTCAGAACTGAAGCAAAACCCAAATGTCATCAATGTTACTGATGCCATTGTGGTTGGAGGAGACACTAACTTGGGCAACAACTTGTTGGGTGCTTCAAAATCACTAATTCGAGCAGAATCTGCTGATTCTATACGCAGAGATGATACCTACCCGGTAATGTTTGTGGGCGATGACTATGTAAAAACCATGCAACTAGAACTTGTAACTGGACGTGATTTTGACAAGAACCAGCCATCTGATAGAACTTTAGGCGTTTTGGTGAATGAAACCATGGTGAAGAATATGGGATGGGCAGATCCTATTGGAAGGGAACTCGGTCTACCGATCCCAGGGGCACAACCGAGCAAAGTAATCGGTGTGGTAAAAGACTTTAATGCTTTCTCTCTACACACAGCTGTTGAACCTATGGTTATGTTCCACTATGACTTCAACCCATTTCTAAAGGCTCAAGGTGCTTTGCCATCCTTTATGATTCATGTTGATGGAAAGTCCTTGAGGCAAACCATGGAATTCATCGAGCAGAAGTTTACCGAACTAGATCCTGGTCATCCATTTGAATATCGTTTCCTCGATGGTCGTGCCGAAGAGTTATATAGAGAAGATGCCCGTCAGAGTAAGCTCACAGGACTCCTCTCCTACATATGTATCTTCATCTCGTGCCTTGGGCTTTTGGGGCTTGCCTCTTTCAGTACCTCACAGCGTATCAAAGAAATTGGAGTTCGTAAGGTGCTTGGCGCATCCATCTTCCAATTGGTCTATATGATTTTCAAAGACGTATTGGTCTTAATCATTATTGGTTTTGTGATTTCTATACCTGTGTCCTACTACATTATTGAACAGTGGCTTCAAGAGTTTGCTTACCAAATGCCTTTGGCACAGATGCTCGCCTTTGCTGCCATACTTTCAGGGGTACTCTCTATTATAGTTGCATTCTTGACGGTAAGTTATCATTCGCTGAGAGCTGCAAGTCAAAACCCGGTGAGGGCCTTGAGATACGAGTAAGACTTTTTCCTTTAATTGTTTAGGCCGTTTCCTTTAATTAGGAGCGGCCTTTTTTCGTTGTACGTTATCGTTCATAATCGAGTTCGAATACGCACATATAACGCGGTTTAGTAAAGAGTATTCAAACATAAACTACTGATATACAGTTGGTTAGTATTAAAACTAGTTTCTGGTATGCTTAGTGTGGTGGAAGGAGCGTTAACAATTGCCAACCTTTCATATGAAGAATATCGCTTACGCAATTCGAGTATTGCTTAGAAATAAGTTTTACTCATTCCTCAATATTTTCGGACTTGCTATTGGCCTTGCGGTCAGTATAATCATTATGCTCTATGTCCAGAGTGATTACAGCTATGACAAATCCCATGAAAACTGGGATCAGGTATACCGAATTGAGTCTAAATTCTACATCCCTCCTAAGAATGATGAGTTTGCACTCACCTCTACCGCATTGGCAGAAACTATGCAAATGGAGTTTCCAGAAATCTTATCATTTACAAGATTTCAAAATACCGGACAGGTACTTTTTAGGATAGATGACAACAACTTCTATGTTGACGATGTCTACCTGGCCGACTCTACTACTTTCGATATTTTCACCCATAAGTTCATCCAAGGCGATCCAAAAACAGCTCTCGTAGAACCCAATAGCCTGGTATTGACGGAAAGCACGGCACAAAGGCTTTTTGGAGATACAAACCCGCTGAATGAATTGGTGAAAACCGATCAGAATACATTTACCGTAAAGGGCATAATCGAAGATGTTCCAGACAACGTCCATCTCAGGTTTAATGGACTTATTTCCTTTACCACTGCTACTTCTGGACAACCTCCTTTGAATGCCCAACAGCGGTCCGGAGCCCTTTGGAATATTGCTTTGTACTCCTACGTCAAACTCCCTAAAGGATACGATGTAAACACCATTTACAACAAGTTCCCGGAGTTTTTTGACAAATACATGGCACCGATCGCTCAATTTGCTCCTTCTCTTAGAGAAGCCTCTTTTAGCCCAAGATTGGTACCGCTAAATGAAGTTCACTTCAACTCAAAAGTGCAGTATGACTTACCTACAGGCAATAAGGCTTATACCAATGCCTTTATGGCCATTGGCCTTTTCGTGCTGATTCTGGCTTCTATTAATTACATGAACCTGGCTACCGCCAGGGCTACAAAACGCTCCAAAGAAGTTGGTATTAAGAAAGTACTTGGTTCAACCAAAGGGAGATTGGTTGGTCAATTCCTAAGCGAATCGATCGTGATCACCTTCGTTTCTCTGATTGTCGCCATCGTGATCGTTAACCTACTGATTCATGGTACGGGCTTGAATGATTTGTTGGACAAAGAACTTGAGCTCCACTTCCTAAGTAATAATCTATTGCTTTTCGGGTCGCTGGGCATCACACTCTTGATCGGAGTACTTTCCGGACTTTACCCAGCCTTTTATCTGTCTACAATTTCAGTATTGCTAGCCATGAAGGGTTCAGTGAAATCAGGTCCTGGCAGTCTCTTCTTGAGAAAAGTATTGGTAGCCTTTCAGTTTTTCGTCTCTATCGGTGTGGTCATTGCCACCCTGCTTATGGGTAACCAGATCAACTTTATGCGGCAGAAAGACATTGGCTTCAATAAAGACAATGTGATCATCATACCCACAAGGGACACTTTGGTAAGCCGAAGACTGGAGTTTATTCAGAATGAACTCCGTGAAAACCCAAATATTATTGACGTGACTACTTCAACGGGAATGAATACGGGTACTTCCAATTCTGTTGGTAATCGCCTGATTGGTGGCGGTCGACAGGTAATGATGGTTGAAGGCAGCGATACCCTAATGGTGACTGACACCTATAACATGATGAATATCGGTGAGAACTTCGTGAGGGCGATGGAAATGGAAATCATTGACGGAAGAGATTTCGATGAGAATATCCCAACCGATATAACGAATGGGGTACTCGTTAATGAAGCAATGGTAGAAAAAATGGGTTGGGAAAATCCAATTGGTAAAAAAGTCCAGAATGCAGGACCTAACGTGCCTACTTTCAGAGTCATCGGTGTCGTCAAGGACTTCCATGCCTTCTCACTGCACGTAAAGGTGGAACCTACGCTTATCTTCAGGTATGAAAGATTTGCGACCATTACGCAGGTACAGCCTGCTGTAGTCATACACGCCAAAGCCGGCAAGCTTCAGGAAACACTAAACTATTTGGAAAACAGATATGCCGAGCTTGACCCAAGCCATCCATTCGAATATGGCTTGCTCGACAGTCAGGCAGAACTACTTTACAAGTCAGATAAGAAACAGAGCAGACTCACAGCCATTCTCTCGTATATCTGTATTCTGATCTCCTGCCTTGGGCTTTTAGGCTTATCGTCTTATACAACCGCTACACGTATCAAGGAGATTGGTGTGAGGAAAGTATTAGGCGCCTCAGTCTTTCAGTTAGTGTTTATGATTTTCAGAGACATTATGGTCCTGGTGATTGTCGGATTTGTGATTGCCGCACCAATTGCCTACCTGTTGATAGAAGATTGGCTGCAGGTATTCCAGTATACCATGGACTTGCCTACCATGATCATAAGTGCAGCAGCCGTTGCGGGTATTATGGCACTAGTGATTGCTTTCTTGACAGTGAGCTTCCACTCGCTAAAGGCAGCCAACCAAAACCCTGTAAAGGCTTTACGCTACGAATAAAAATAAATCAAAACTTAACCTCAAAAGGGCCTCTGTATGGAGGCCTTTTTTTATTTTTGGCTCATGTTCGATGGCCTGGGTTTCCCCAAATCACTTGATGAAGATACCTTCGACCAATGGTTGTTTGAGGGTAGAGAAAGCAAGATCAATTATGAGTTTATGCTCGTCCTTTGGGAAGAAGGAGAACAGGAATTCTCTCCTGTTTATCTAGAGCAAAGAACTGACATTGAAAGCTATCAAAACGGCCTTTCGACCATTGTCGCTGCTTATCATCTCTTCTCTGAGACTAAGATTAGCCTTCATACGGCTTAGGAAGGGGATTGACTACGCTGATCCCTTGAAGAGGGGTGCAAGGAACCCGGCTGAGCTGGCTCGATCAATGGGGGATTACTCATACGCGCAGGCATGCGCTATGCCCCTCGTGAATCTCCGCTGCGCTACGATTTCGAACCCAAGGGTTCTCACCACCAGGCAAAATAAAAGAAAGGGATTAACTGCGTTGATCCCTGTTAGGCGGCCTACAATGAACCCCGCTGAGCACGCTCAGCCCTGGTTTTTTGTTTCAAAGCACTTAAGAACAAGTTCAACATGCTAAAACAAAAAACCCCTGACCTTCGGTCCGGGGTTCATTGCGGAGAGAGGGGGATTCGAACCCCCGGTACGGTTTCCCGCACGCATGTTTAGCAAACATGTGGTTTCAGCCACTCACCCACCTCTCCGTGGAATCTTTGCTGTATTTAATTTGCTGTCAAATGCGCTGTGAATTTAAAGAAAAAACCTTTTAAACTCGGGTCATTTGACAAAGAAAAAGCCAGTCATAAACTAGCTTTTTGTGTCGGGGTGGCAGGATTCGAACCTGCGACCTCCTCGTCCCAAACGAGGCGCGATGACCGGGCTACGCTACACCCCGAGCCCAATGATTTGCGATGCAACTCCCAAATCGGAGTGCAAATATAGAGGGATTTTTTGTTTTGCAATACTGCCTGAACGATAAAATTTCAGATTTTTTGAGACTATCTAAACACGGTGCAATTCCGTGAATAAAACCGGTTGAAAGTACGGCCTAGTTATCCGTGATTGCTGTATTAATAAAGTCCAATAAAGGCACAATTGCCAGGTAGGATTCTACCACCATTTCACTGAAATGACTTGAATAAACGTCCTTTCTGGTAATCTGCCTAAAGGCAGCCAAGGTCTTTAACCTTAACAACTCAATATGCTCATGATCTTTTGGATAACCTTTAGGCGTTGTCTTGAGGGTGTCGAGCTTGTATAAATCAAAAGACCGACTAAAAGCCTCTGAATTGAGTATTGAAGCCAGTTTATCTCCCTCATAGTCAATCTCCATCCTCACTTTCTTCAGGCGTTCACTATCCGGATGCCACAACCCACCAGCTATCTCTGTCTCTCTGACGCCCAGGCCCACGTAGAAGTCTGCCAGGCCTTTTCCATAGCCAAACACAACCCCAAAATGATCCTTATAGGTAGGCCGATCAGGATGAAACATTAGATTATTATTGATTCTGCTAATCGCCCTTCTTGCATTGGGCTGGACGATTCGTGGATCTACCCGCTTGACTTCCTCAAGTATTGGATCAAACAAATCCACCACCTCACGCTTGGTGTCTTCATACCAGGAGCGATTCTTATCCATCCATTCTTTGGAATTATTGGCGGAAAGGGCCTCCAGGAACTTAAAAATATTCTGTTTTGCCATTAATCAATGCGCTAGTCAATCAATGAAAGTCCATTTAAATCGGTGGTGAGCATCTCCGTCATCACATCAAAGAATGGTCTTAAGGCTACAAAAGTACTTGTGGCCTCTTTTAAGAAATTAGGACTCAGGACTTCTTTATCACTGAAGTTCCTAAATACATACATCGACTTATATCTGAGTAAGTCAATGCTTGGATGGTTTTTATCAAACCCCTTGGGAGCTGTCTTCACCTGATCGCCCTGTAGTGCTCCAAAAACTTTCTTGAAGGCAGGCTCGTTCAAAACATCTCTCAAAGGTTGGTCATCTTGCGCTATTTGATCTCTGATGAGCTTTAGATCTTCTGGAGCAGGCCCGTAGAATCCGCCTCCAATCACCGTTTGGCCAGGCTTTAGGTGGAAATAGTAGCCTCCCCGCAGTTGTGGTTTCTGTCTATTGAAGCTTCCTGCCCAGCGGGGATTATATGGGGATTTATCTTTTGAAAATCTTACATCGCGATAGACGCGCATCAAGCTCTTTTTGCCACTCACAGTCGTGATATCATCATTTTCTTTGAGCCCCTGCAGCATGGCTTCCGCAAAGTCACATGCATTTTGATGTTCATCCTGATACCAGGGCTTATTCTCATTAAACCAGTCTCGGTTATTGTTCTCAGCCAGTTGGTTTAAAAAATCGAATGAGGACTTATTGATTTGTGTCATTGAGTTGGGTCGTTTAGTTATTGAATCTTCCACACATAAGGACGTTCGTTCACGGTGTATTGGGACAAAACCGAATCGTTAAGATAATGGTTTCCGAAATCTGGTCTATACCAAACAAAAATAGCAGAGCATTCGATGTGCTTATTCGCATGATCAATCACAAATTCAGACGATGAAAAACTTGACTCAGCCAGGCTTAATTCCTCATCGATTTTGACCTCCGAATAGTAAGCTATTGGTGGACAAGAAACACTCCCACAATTGAGTGCAAAGTGCACACGGAAGTCCATATTTTTAAGCATCAATTTCAGCCTTGAATCCTCATCTGAAAACTGCTTTGGTTTATCCTTTTTTCTTGGCCCATTCTTTCTTAAAATTCCATGCTCAATAGCGTCTAAGGAAAATCGAAAATCACCAATCTTTAGCAGCTCATCTGTGAAGAAATCTTCTTTCTCCCAGACAGATTTCTTCAATTGGTTTTTGACAATTTGATAGTTTGTCAGACCGTTGTAAACATTGATCCAAAATGCTTTTTTATCACCATCGTTATCAAGCGATGCTAAGTCAAAGGATTGTACATTTTCCAGAAACTCTACTAAGTCATTGATCGAGTATTTTTCTCCATTCAAGTACTGACTCAAGATAATTTTTGCCGATCGTGAAAATGATTCATGCTCCATTTTCATCTGTGCTTATTGTATATGTTTGGTGTCAGTAGGCCACTCAATTCAGCAATGGATTCATTGGAGAGATTTGGAGCCTCAACGGTCCCTAAAACATCCTTCAACTGGCGCATATTTCTGATGCCGACAACTGCCGTTGTAACAGCTGGATTAGATAGCAGCCACTGCACGGATACCTGAGCCAATGACATTTTCTCAATTGAGAATACTTTTATCTTATCTATCAACAAATCAATATCTTGTGATATATAATCTAAGTAATTACTTGAACCTTTCCCTGCCAATAAGCCACCCGCAAGCCCTCCTCTTACCATCACACCTACATCCGCTTTCGATAATACCTCCAGTGCCTCTTCTTCCGGACGCCTGTCTAGCAGGCTATACTGTATCATATTACTAACGACTTCAGATTGACGAGCAAACCTTCGAATGACATTCGGCCTGATGGATGAAATTCCATAATGAAGAATGAGCCCCCTCTCCCTCAGTAAGTCAAATGCTTCAATGGTTTCTTCCCAGTTATCTTCTATCATTCCACCATGTAACTGGTAGATGTCTATGTAATCCGTACCTAGTCTTTTTAGGCTCTTTTCAACTGCCTTAAGTATGTAACTTTTTGAAGGGTTCCAATCCCAGTTTCTACCTTCTGCATTTGGAACGTTCCCCACTTTGGCCGCCAGGATCACCTTCTTACGAATTGACTTCAGGGCCTTCCCTACTGTCTCTTCATTGAAACCATTTTGATAAATATCGGCTGTATCAAAATAGTTAACACCAGCGTCAAAAGCAGTATGGATTAAGGCTTCGTTTTCAGCATGATTATAGCCAAGGGACATGCATCCAAAACTGATCTCAGATATATCTAGATTTGCTCGCTTGAGCCTCCTGAAATTCATAGTTATTCTTTGGGGTCATCTTCCTCTATATAGCCATTCTCTGTCATCATAATAGCGATGGCTCGAGTGGATGGAAATTGCGCACAAATAATCACCGCAACGGAGATAATCGGCACGGACAAAATCATACCTAAGATTCCCCAAATAGAGCCCCAAAAAGACAGCGCAATAATCACTACGAGAGGACTTAAGTTTAGTGTTCTTCCCATCAACTTTGGCTCCACATAATTCCCTACGAAAATCTGTACCACCTCCACTGTTAAGAAGACCCAAA
>JGI12316J15310_10000390_pt1 | contig 21319 bp, 15 predicted proteins | sample MarCyaLeptolynsp_FD_15310 | JGI IMG/M metagenome (IMG submission 15310)
CGGGCCGGCGACGGCAACAACGTGGTCGATGGCGGCGCCGGCAATGACACGATCTCGGCCGGCCGCGGTCGCGACGCGATCTCCGGCGGGGCCGGCAACGACCGGATCTCGACCGGGTCTGGCAACGACACGGCCGCCGGCGGCTCCGGCGCGGACACCGTCGATCTCGGAGCCGGCAATGATGTCGGCGTCTTCAATGTCGACGAGAACCGCAATACCCGCGGCACCGACAGCTACCAGGGCGGGTCGGGTTCCGACACCCTGCGGGTCGAGGTGTCGTCGGAGATGCTGGAGGGTCGGCAGGGCGACGATGTCTTCGCCATCAAGGACCACTTCCAGGACATCAAGGACGGCACGGCGAGCGCCGAGGACAGCCGCGCCTTCGACGGGTTGGACCTGGAGATCGACAGCTTCGAGAACGTTCAGTTCGTCGTCGATGGCGAGGTCGCCGAGCTGAACCGGGGACCGGTCGTCACCGGCGTCGAGGCGATCAGCCTGACGATCTCCGAGGAAGGCTCGGTCGATCGCGCGACCGTCGGCAGCGGCCGCGACCGCGAGAACCTCGACGCCGAAGGCGGCGACGAGGGGCCGGGCTCCGTCGCGCTGCTCTCCCAGGTCGAGGTCAGCGACGACGATCGCGAGGACTCGATCAATCGGGCCGAGGTTCGCCTCGAGAACGTCGGTGATGCCGGTACCGTGACGGTCGATACCGGCATCCGCGGGATCAGCGCGTCGGTCTCGACCGGCGAGGACGGCACGATCACCGTGACCTTCGAGGGTGCTGCGTCGCCCGCCAGCTACACCGAGGCGCTGCGATCGGTCTCGCTGAACCTGTCCGGCACGGCGTCCGGCGGCAGCGAGGCGCGGGTCAGCGTCGTGGTCGAGGACGAGCACGGCGCCCAGAACGACCCGGCGTCGGCCGATGTCGAGGTCGTGGACGAGCGGCCGGAGGCCGATGGCGAGGGCGCGGACAGCCTGTCCGGCGGCGCCGGCGATGATTCGCTGACCGGTGGGGCCGGCAACGACACCCTGAGCGCCGGCGCGGGGGGCGACACCCTTAGCGGCGGCGGTGGCGACGACACGCTGACCGGTGGCGACAGCGCCGACACCCTCACCGCGGCGGCCGGCGGCGATGACGAGCTGATCGGCGGCAACGGCTCCGACCAGATCTATGGCGGGGCCGGCGAGGACACCCTCTCGGGCGGCCATGGCGACGATTTCCTGGATGGCGGCGCTGGCGCCGACACGATGGCGGGTGGCACCGGCAGCGACACGTTCGCGGCTACGGATGGCGACCTGATCACCGACTACGACAACCAGGACGTTGTCCGGGTCTCCGGGTCGATCGCCGTCGACAACATCGCCCTGCAGTCCAACGGCGAGACCACCGAGGTCTCCGTCGACGAGGACGGTGACGGCGAAGGCGACACCACCTTCTCCATGACCGGCGACTTCGACGGCGTCTCGGCGGCGAGCGATGGCGAGACGACCGACCTGTATTTCGGCACCGGCTCGGCGCCGAGCGGTGGGTCGAGTGGCAGCGGTGGATCGGCCGGAACCTCGGCTAGCGGCGGCAGCGGCCAGGCCAATCCGGGTGAGACGGTGACCGGGACCGACGGCGACGACTCCCTCGTCGGCGGCCATGGTGACGACGCGCTCTCCGGCGGCGCCGGCAACGACACGCTGGGCGGCGGCAATGGCCAGGACACCCTGTCCGGCGGTCTCGGCGACGACGTGCTCGATGGCAGTCATGCCAACGACGCGCTGTCGGGCGGCGAGGGCAACGACACCCTGCGCGGCGGCAACGGCGCCGATTCCCTGGTCGGCGGCGCCGGCGACGACGACCTGGAAGGCAGCCACGATGCCGACCTGCTGTCCGGCGGGGCGGGCAACGATACCCTCGACGGCGGCAACGCGGCGGATACCTTGGTGGCCGGCGCCGGCGACGACGTGCTGGCCGGCAGCCATGACGATGACGAACTGTCCGGCGGCGCGGGGAACGACACGTTGACCGGTGGCAACGGCGACGACACGCTCTCGGGCGGCACGGGCGACGACACGCTGACCGGCGGCCATGGCGACGATGTTCTCTACGGCGACATGGACGACGAGGACGCCGCCCTGTTCGCCGAGGTCGAGGCCGGGGATGGCGCCGGCCAGGACCAGGACTGGGTGTCGCTCAGCGAGGCCGAGGCCGGCGACGATGTCGGCGACGGCGATGGCGGCGATGAGGGCGGCGACGGCTGGAACGACGGCGACGCCGGCGACAGCGGCGAAGGCGAGCCGACGGTCGAGGACCTGGACAGCAACCTGCAGGTGGCCGGTCTGGGCTGACGACCGGGTCGCCCGAAAGCGGCGCGATGGCCGCCGCGACGGGCGGCCATCCGGTCCGGCGTTCAGCCAGGGCCGGGGATCGCCCCGGCGGCGGTCGCGGGGACCTTGATCCTGTGCTTTGGCCGAGGAAGACGGCGCGCGGGCGTTCGCCGGCGGATCAGCGCTCGGTGAAGCCGATCTGGAAGGCGCGGGTGATCGGTTTCGCCAGGTAATCGAGCAGGGTGCGGTCGGAGGTGCGGATATCCGCCTGAACGATCATGCCCGGCAGCACCAGATGCTGGGTCTCGTCGGCGCCGAAATGGTTGTGGTCGAGGCGGATGACGACGGTGTAGAAGCTCGCGCCGCTGTCGGTCGAGATCGTGGTCGGCGAGATGCGCTCGACGGTCCCCTGCATGCCGCCGAACTGGGCGAAATCGTAGGCGGTGATCCGCACAGTCGCTTCCTGGCCCTTGGAGACGAACGCGACATCCTTCGGGTTCAACAGGACCTCGACGACAAGTTCGTCCTCGATCGGCACGATCTGGGCGACGGCGGCCCCGGGGGCAACGACCGCGCCCGGCGAGGTGAAGGTCAGGTCCTGGACCACGCCGTCCACCGGTGAGCGGATGTCGAGGCGCTCGAAGCGGTCCTCGAAGCGGCGGATCGACTCCTCCACCTCGGCCCGCTCGGCGGATATTTGGCTGATCTCGGCGAGGGCCTGAGTGTCGTTGCTGCTCTCGAACGAGATCCGCCGCGCCTCGATCTCGGCGATTTCCTGGCGGGTGCGCGAGATCAGGCCGTCGAGCTGAACCAGCTGGCCGCGGGTGCGGTTCAGGTCTCGCAGAACGTCGAGATAGGTGAAGCGCCGGGTCAGCCCCTTGTCGAGCAGTTCCTTGCGCAGCCCCGCTTCCTCCTCGATCAGCTTGATGCTCTCCTGAATGGTGCCGCGCTGGGACAGCAAGGTCTCGAGCTGGATGTTCTGGTCCTTCAGCTGCTCCTCGAACAGCTGCATGCGGTTCTGCCGGGTCTCGCGGCTGGCGGCCAGCAGCTGGGTCTGTTCCTCGGTCAGGGCGGCGTAGCGCTCGCGCCAGGGGCCGAAATCAGGATCCCGATCCTGCAGCTGCGCGTACAGCCGCTCGAGCCGCAGGGATAGGGCCGCCTCGCGGGTGCGCAGCTGGCGCAGTTCCGAGCCGGCGCCGGTCCCGCTCATCCGCACCACGGTCTGGCCCGCCTCGACCACGTCGCCGGGGCGGACCAGCACCTGCTCGATGATGCCGCCCTCCAGGTGCTGAAGAACCGATACGTTGGTCGACGGAATCACCTCGCCGTCGGCCCGCGCCACCTGGTCGAGCCGGGCCATCGACGCCCAGGCGATGGCGACCGCGACGGACACCGCCATCAGCAGGATGGAGAAGCGGATCAGGCGCGGCGAGCTGCTCTCTTCCAGGTGGATCGACTGCGCCAGATAGGACGTGCGGCGCACGGCAGGCGTACCGGCGGAGCGGGATTGGCGGGCGGGGACGGCGGCGTTGCTCATGAGCTGGGTGTCCCGGAGATCGAGAGGGAGTCGCGCTTCACCTCGGTGAGGCGGCCCTGGTTGAGTTCGAAGACGCGGTCGGCGAGGCGCATGGCGCTCGGCCGGTGCGTGACGAAGAAGATGGTGCGGTGGCCCTTCAGAGCCTGCAACTCGCGGGTCAGGGCCGCATCGCCCTCCATGTCGAGGTTCTGCGCGGGTTCGTCGAGAAGCATCACCGGGCTGTCCTTGAGCCACATCCGGGCGATCGAGAGCTTCTGCTGGAAGCTCTCGGGCAGGCTGACGCTGCGTTCGTCGCCGATCGGCGTCTCGAAGCCCTCCGGCAGGATGTCGATCTCGTCGAGCACGCCGGCCCTGTCGCAGGCGTCGCGCAGCGCCTGATAGGGGGCGTCGGGGCGGGCGAGACGCAGGTTCTGGGCGATGGTGCCGCGGAACAGGTCGGTCGTCTGCGACAGGTAGCCCACGTTTCGGCGATGCTCGACCGGACCGAGATGGCGCATCTCGACACCGCCGAACGAGATGGTGCCGGCCTGCGGGCGCAGCAGACCGGCCATGGTCTTCAGCAGCGTCGACTTGCCGGAGCCGCTCGGTCCGATCAGGGCGACCATCTCGCCGGGCTTCACCTCCAGCGAGACCGCGAGCAGGGCCGGGTCGGCATCCTGATTGTAGCGCACCGAGACGCGGCGCACGGCGATGCTCGATGTGAACCGGTGGTCGGCGACGCGGGCGTCGTATGCCGTGTCCTCGGACCTGGCGCGCATCAGACGGTCGACTTGGGCGATGGTGCCGCGCATCTGGACAATCCGTGGCAGGCTCTGGCAGCCGATCTGCACCGGCACCAGGATCCGCCACACCAGCGCCATCGAGGCGACCAGGGCGCCGGTCGTCATACGCTGGTCGATCACCGCCTCGGCGCCGAAGAACAGGGTCATCAGCCCGGTGCTCATGAGCACGCCGTGCAGCAGCGACTGCAGGGTCATGTTGAGCCGCGCCGCCTTGTTGCGCTCCAACGCGGTGCGCGCGGAGAGCGGACGCAGACGTTCCATGAAGGCGGGGCCCATCACCGTGGCGCGGATGCTCCGCTGCTTGGATATCACCTCGGTCGCCAGGTGATCGCGGGCCACCCGCGCCGACGATGACCGGCGCTCCGCGCGCTGGATCGCCGGTACGAACAGGCCGCCGATCAGGGCGATGAGAACGAGGCCGAGCAGGGGCACGAAGAGGATCGGCTGGGCGATGATCGCGATCACGATCAGGGACGCGACGATGAGCGGGACCTCGAGCAGCAGCGTCATCACCGGCGAGTTCATGATGTCGCGCAGGCCCTGGAAACCGCGGAAACGGGAGAGCTGGCTGCCCAGCGTGTTGCCCTCATTCCCGGTTGGCGGCAGCGACAAGATCTTGCGGAACACCTCGGTCGACAGCAGAAAGTCGATCCGTCCGGCGATCTGCGCCACCGAGGCGCCGCGGATCAACCGCAATCCGAGATCGACGACCAGGGCCAGGACGATGCCGGGCAACAGCCACATCAGGCTGGTCGGCGAGGCGGCCGGGATGACGCTGTCATAGACCGTCATCACGAAGATCGGGACCATCACCCCGAACAGCGACCCGACGATGCTGGTGATCGCCACCAGGGCGATCTCGCGCCGGAACCGCCGGAACAGGCTGCCGACGAAGGAGGTCTCCTGGCTGGTGCCCTCGGCGTCCTCCTCGTCGCGGGAGAAGGTATAGTAGTAGCCGACCACCCGCGCGGCGCGGAACCGCACCACCTCGCGCGTGCGGCTGTCGAAGGCCGTTACCTCGCCGCCGTTGCGGGTCAGGATCACCAGCGGCACGCCGGAATCCGTGACGAAAAGGCAAGGCGTCAACCGGGTGTCGATCGCCGCGGCGCTGCCCTTGTGGCGGACGCTGACATAGCCGAGTTCGGCGAGGATGTTGCGGAAGTCGATCAGGTCGATCCGCTCGGCCACGTGCGGCAGGGCCCGCAGCAGGGTGTCGGCGTCGCGCGCCCAGCCGAGCGCGGTGAGCAACGGCATCAGGCAGGCGGCGAAGTCCGAGGCCTGCTCGAAGCGTCCGATCTCCTCCTGGCGCAGGGCCTCGGCGAGCCCGTCGCGGACGATCATGGTGCTCACAGCCGGCCTCCGGTCGCGGTCAGGGCCGTCACGTTCGCCTCGACTTCGACCGTCGGCGCGTCATGCCCGATCGGGGCGCTGGTGATATCGTCGCCGATGGTGATCTCGCGGTGGGCCAGGGCCTGGAAGGACGGGCGCGGCGTGACCATCAGGATGGTCGTCGTCGTCTGCCGCCGCTCGAGGGCCGCGCGGAAGCGGTTGTCCGCGTCACGGTCCAGGTTCGAGTTGCACTCGTCGATGATCACGATGTCCGGGAACCGGGCCAGCGCGCGCACGATCGGGATCTGCTGGCGGATCGAGGCTGGCAGGACCTCCGACCCGGTCGATCGCACATCGGTCTGGAAACCCATCGGGAGTTTCGACACCGCCCTGGTCAGCCCGAGTTCCTCGGCCACGTCTTCCACCACCTCGACATGCTCCGGCGAGGGGTCGAAGCCGGTGAGGTTGTCGAAGATGGTGCCTTCGTAGAGCGCCGGGTTCTGGCCGAGATAGGCGATGCGGGTCCGGAGCCATTCATCGTCGAAGGCGTTCGCCTCGATGTTGTCGTAGAGCACGGTGCCCCGATCCGGCAGAAGGATGTGACCGGCCAGCGCCAGCAGTGTCGACTTGCCGCCCCAATTGCCGCGCGAAGAGATAAGGACCGTCTCGGCGGCGTCGACGCTGAAGGTCAGGTTCTCGAACACCGGCCGGTCCTCGCTGTAGGCGAAGGCCACGTCGCGGAACTCGATGGTGCCGTGCAGGGCGTCGCGCGCGATGCCGCCACCCGCCGCGATGGTCGGCATGGCGCGCAGTTCCTTGATCCGCTGCTTGGCGATCCGGACCGACTGGTACTGGCTCCACAGCATCGACGCCCGGTTCAGCGGCTGCAGCGCGCGGCCGGTCAGCAACATGCAGGCAGCGATCCCGCCGATCGTCATGTCGCCGGCGATCACCGAGAGGCTGCCGGCGGCGACGATCGAGATCTGCGCCGCCTGGGTCACCAGATTGGTCACCGCCTGAGCGGCAATGCTGCTGCTGATCAGGTTGGCGGTGATGGTGGCGCTGGACTCCATGACCCGCTCGTAGCGCCGCTTCATCAGCGGTTCCATGGCATAGGACTTGATCGTCGCCATGCCGCCGAGGATCTCGATCAGGAAGTTGGACTGCGCGGAGTTGTTGGTCTGGCGCGCCTCCATCCGGCTGCGCACGGTATAGCCCGTCACCGCGGCGGCGACGAAGGTGATCCCGACGAAACCGGCCAGCACGAAACCCAGCGGTCCGCCGATCGCGAAGACGAGGCCGACGAACAGCACGAAGAACGGAAAGTCGACGATCAGCTGCGGCAGGTAGCCGGCATTCGACTCCCGCACCACGTCGATCGCGCTCAACCGCTCCAGATGCAGCGCGGTCGAGTCCGCCTGGAACGCCCGGGGATCAGCCGACAGCACGCGCTCCATGGCGCCGAGGAACGCCCGGTGCCCATACCGCGCGGCCCGGTGGCCGACGATGGCGCCGCGCGCGATACGGATCAGGACATCGACGAACACGGCACCGAGCACGCCGGCGGTCAGCAGCCCGAGCGTGTACTGGGACGCGTTCGGCAACACCCGGTCATAGATAATCAGGATGGCGATCGGCAGCCCCGTCGCCATCAGATTCGAGATGAACGACGCCAGCACGATCGACGGAGTCGCCGCGGTCGGGATCTTCTGGAGGTCCTTGGCGAAGTTGTCGCCGCTCGCGTTCATCGTCGGCTCTCGTGGGCAGGGGCAGACCAAGTCATACCTTAGAACGCAGAAAATTTAACTAATTCTTACACATCTCCACGTGAACCGGATTAAGCAAGGATTTTCGCCGGATAGCGACGGTCATACCCGGCCCCGTCGAGCGGCGCCTCCGCCGGATCGGGCGCGCCGCCGCGACCGTGACCTCAACCACAGGTCACAGTCTACCGGCGATCCTCCCGGCCAACAACAACTAGGGTGCAAGCGGTCCCGTTGCGCAATATATTGCGATGACCGTCGGGAGATGGCGGTCGGTCCCGGTTTGCGCGTGTCTTTGCTGAAGGAACTTCTGTCATGCGGGTTGTCATCGAGGACGAGGTCGCGCCAGAGGCAAACGCCATGCTTCAGGCGCTGTATAGCCGGTCGGCGGCCAGTGTCGTGGACCATCTGGCCCGCGTTCAGGAACGCGGCTTCCGCAAGTTCATGGAGAGTTACTACGTCGGCTACGGCCACGAATCGATTGGCGATTGCGGGTTCACGACGATCTTCATCGAGGATGTTTCGATCCTGACGTGCAAGGCGGTCCAGGACACGCCGCTGTATTTCGGTCAGGAGACCTCGACCCGCTACCTGGATTTCTCCGCCCAGGGCTATAGCGACCCGGTTGGCACCGCTGCCTCCGAAGCCGTGATCAAGGGCTGGCTGGAGCTTTACGCCCTGGTGAATGCCGAGACCCTGGCCGAGCTGCGGGCGACACGGCCCTGTCCGGAAGGTGTGAAGGAGGGGGTCTGGGACAAGACGCTGGAGGCCCGCGCTTTCGACATCGCCCGCGGCTTCCTGCCCGCCGGCATCCACTCGCAGCTGTCCTGGACCACCAACCTGCGCCAGGCGGCCGATCACCTTCGTGATCTCGCCGCCCATCCGCTGGCGGAGACCCGGGCGGTGGCGGCGCGCATCCTCGCCGATCTTCGGGAGCGATATCCCGGGTCGTTCAGCCACAAGGACTACCCGGAGCAGACCGCCTACCGCGCCCTGATGGCCGGCGAGGGAGCGTATTATCGCGGCCAGTCCGATCATCCGGCCTTCGCCTATGTCTGCACCGCCGACCGCGAGGGCGTCGACCTCCTGGACCGGCGGATCTTCACCGACCGTCCGAAATACGAGCCGCTGCCGCGCCGGGCCGGATCCTACGCGTCGTTCGAGTGCCAGTTCCTGCTCGATTTCGGCTCGTTCCGCGACATCCAGCGTCACCGCAACGGGTTCTGCGAGATGCCGCTGCTGAGCTGGGCGCACGGGTTCCACCCCTGGTATCTGGACGGCCTGCCCGCCGCCACCCGCGACGCGGTCGAGCCGCGCATCGCCGAGTTGCGTCTCGCGGCGGAGCGTCTGGCGGCGAGCGAGGAGGAACGGCAGAACTATCTCCCCCTCGGCCTGCTGGTGCCGTGCCGCGTCGACTACGACCTGCGGCAGATGGTCTATGTGGCGGAGCTGCGCTCGGGCAAGACCGTGCACGCCACCCTGCGCGCCATCGCGCACCAGCTGCACGACGCGGTCCGGGCGGAGTTCCCGTTCGTCGCCCTGCATTGCGACCTGGAGGCGAGCGAGCTGGATGCGCGGCGCGGGACCCAGGACATCCGTCCCGTCGGCCCGGGCGCCTGAGCGCGGTTGCGGGCGACGGTTCGCAGCCGACTCTGGACCCTGATCCGGCACGCAAAGATAGTGTAGTCTTCCCGCACCGGCGGCCAACCGGTCACTCCGACCGGCAGCCGACCGGATAACAAGAATAGTCGGGAGGATACCATGATCAGCAGATCCAAGCCGCTTGTCGGCGGCGATGCCTCTGAGTCCGTCGACGGCGCTGACAAGCCGAGTCTTAATCGCCGCGCGTTTTTATCGGCCGCGGCGGCCGTCGCGGCGACAACCGCCATGGCGCCGGAGGCGTTCGCGCGGAACTTCGGTCCCAATGCCGATCCGGTCCGCTATCCGGAGCCTGACGTCATCCCGCTGGACCCGCGCTTCAAATACAAGCTCGGCAACACGCCGATCCAGCGGCTCCACACCGGCACGCTCTGGGCCGAGGGGCCGGCCTGGAACGGGGTCGGGCGCTACCTGATCTGGAGCGACATCCCCAACGACGAGCAGCTGCGCTGGGTCGAGGAGGAGGGACAGGTCACGCGGCGCTTCCGCTACCCCTCGGGCAACTCGAACGGCAACACCTTCGACTATCGCGGCCGCCAGATCTCCTGCCAGCACGGCCCCCGGCGGGTGGTGCGCTACGAGTATGACGGCTCGGTCACGGTGCTGGCCGACGGCTTCGAGGGCGCCGAGTTCAACGCGCCGAACGACGCGGTGGTGCATCCCAACGATGGCTCGATCTGGTTCACCGACCCCGGCTATGGCGGGCTGATGAACTACGAGGGCAACCGGCTGTCCACCGGCTCGCCGCAGCCGAACCGCAAGGAGGCGATCTACCGCATCGACGCCAATTCCGGCGCCATTACCAAGGTGGCCGACCAGCCGTTCAAGCCGAACGGCCTGTGCTTCTCGCACGACTACGCCAAGCTCTACGTGGCCGATACCGGCCGCTCGCACTACCCGGACGCCGAGAGCCAGATCTGGCAGTTCGACGTCGACGGCGAGGCGGGCACCCTGTCAAATCCTCGCACCTTCGCCAGCATGGAATGGGACGGTCGCATCGGCTTCGCCGACGGCATCCGCTGCGACGAGGACGGTAACGTCTGGTCGAGCGCCGGCTGGGTCGGGGACGGGTACGACGGCGTGCATATCTTCGCGCCGAACGGCGACCGGATCGGCCAGATCAAGCTGCCGGAGATCTGCTCCAACGTCTGCTTCGGCGGCACCAAGCGTAACCGGCTGTTCATGACGGCGAGCCAGTCGCTCTACGCCGTCTACGTCGAGACCAAGGGCGCGCACATCACCTGAGCCCGACCCCGTCATCCCGGCCGGCGGGACGCGCCGCCGGGATGACAGCGGGGGGTGAGCCATTGCGCCGGCCCCGCGCTCCGGCCCATGCTGTCTCCAACAAAAGAACCGATCCCACGGAGACACGCGCATGGCCACGCCGACCACCGTTCACGACCTGCTGCAGATCGGCGCCGCCGACGATCCCGCCATCGGCGCGCCGGGACGGGCGGATCTGAGCTATGCCGGGCTGCGCGACCTGATGGCGACGACCGGCCGGGCGCTGGCCGGGGCCGGTATCGCGCCAGGCGATCGGGTGGCGATCGTGCTGGCCAACGGGCCGGCCATGGCATCCTGCTTCCTCGCCGTCGCCGCCCACGCCACCGCCGCGCCCCTGAACCCCGGCTACCGCGCGGAGGAGTTCGACTTTTACATTTCCGATCTCTCGGCCAAGGCGGTGATCGTCGCCGCCGGTGACGACACCCCGGCCCGGGAGGTCGCCGCTCGCCACGGCGCCAGTGTGATCGAACTTTCCGAGGACGAGGGAGCTCCGGCCGGCAGTTTCAGCCTCGCGGTTGCCGCGCCGAGCCCGGACGCCGCGCCGCTGGCCGGACCGGACGACACGGCTCTGGTGCTGCACACCTCCGGCACCACCTCGCGGCCCAAGATCGTGCCGCTGTCCGGCGCCAACCTGGCGACCTCGGCCGGGCACATCGCCGCTTCCCTGGCGCTCGCACCGGAGGACCGGTGCCTGAACATCATGCCGCTGTTCCACATCCACGGCCTGATGGCGGCGGTCAGCGCGTCGATGCGCGCCGGGGCCTCGGTGCACTGCGCGCCGGGCTTCAACGCGCTGCGGATCTTCCCGCAGCTCGAGGAGGTGCGGCCGACCTGGTACACCGCCGTGCCGACCATGCATCAGGCGATCCTCGGCCGGGCGGCGCGCAACACCGAGCTGATCGAGAGGCTCGGACTGCGGCTGATCCGCTCGTCCTCCTCCTCTTTGCCGCCGCAGGTGATGACCGAACTGGAGGCGGTGTTCGGCTGCCCGGTGATCGAGAGCTACGGCATGACCGAGGCCTCGCACCAGATGGCCTCCAACCCGCTGCCGCCGGCGGCGCGCAAGCCCGGCACGGTCGGCATCGCGGCCGGGCCGGAGATCCGCCTGATGGACGCCGACGGCAACTTCGCCGGAGCGGGCGAGGCGGGCGAGATCGTCATTCGCGGACCCAATGTCACCGCCGGCTACGAGAACAATCCGAAGGCGAATGCCGAGAACTTCCCGCCCTGTCCGGACGGCGGCGGGCGCTGGTTCCGCACCGGCGACGAGGGCCGGTTCGACGCCGACGGCTACCTGTCGATCACCGGCCGCCTCAAGGAGATCATCAACCGCGGCGGCGAGAAGATCGCGCCCCGCGAGGTCGACGAGGTGCTGATGGATCACGAGGCGGTGGCCCAGGCGGTGACCTTCGCCGTCGCCCATCCCAAGCTCGGCGAGGAGGTCGGGGCCGCCGTCGTGCTCGGCGAGGGCAGGAGCGCCGGCGAGCAGGAACTGAAGGATTTCGTGGCCGGCCGGCTCGCCGATTTCAAGGTGCCGCGCAAGCTGGTGATCCTCGACGAGATCCCCAAGGGCGCGACCGGCAAGCTGCAGCGCATCGGCCTCGCCAAAAAGCTCGGGTTGGAGGACTGACCCATGCGCGTGTGCATCTACGGCGCCGGCGCCATCGGCGGCTATCTCGGCGTCTCGCTGGCCGAGGCGGGCTGCGAGGTCAGCCTGGTGGCACGCGGCCCGCATCTGGCGGCGATCCGCGAGAATGGCCTGACCCTGGTGAAAGACGGAGACCGGCGCACGGTCCGGCTGGCGGCCTCGGAGGATCCGGCGGAGCTGGGCCCCCAGGACCATGTGATCGTCGCCCTGAAGGCCCATTCGGTGCCGGCGGTGGCGGCGCGGATGACGGCGCTGTTCCACGACGACACCACCGTCGTGACGGCGGTGAACGGGGTGCCGTGGTGGTATTTCCACGGCCTCGGCGGGGATCTGGAGGGCACGCGGCTGGAGAGCGTCGATCCGGGCGGCGTGCAGTGGGACACGCTGGGCCCCGGGCGCGCCATCGGCTGCGTCGTCTACCCGGCCTGCGAGATCGAGGAACCGGGGGTGATCACCCACCAGGACGGCGACCGATTCACCCTGGGGGAGCCCTCGGGCGAGAAGACCGAACGGGTCCAGGCCCTGTCGGAGGCGATGCGGGCCGGCGGGCTGAAGGCGCCGGTGCGGCCGCGCATCCGCGACGAGATCTGGGTCAAGCTGTGGGGCAACCTGTCGTTCAACCCGATCAGCGCCCTGACCGGGGCCACGCTGGAGCAGATCTGCGGCTTCGAGGAGACCCGGTCGGTCGCCCGCGCGATGATGCTGGAAGGGCAGGCGATCGGCGAGGCGCTTGGCGTGAAATTCGCGATCGACGTCGACAAGCGGATCGCCGGGGCGGCGGCGGTCGGAGCGCACAAGACCTCGATGCTGCAGGACCTGGAGCGCGGCCGGGCGATGGAGATCGATGCCCTGGTGACGGCGGTGCAGGAGCTGGGCCGCCTGACCGGCGTGGCGACGCCGACCATCGACGCCGTGCTGGCCCTGGTGAAGCTGCGGGGTCGCATGGCGGGCAGCTATTAGCCTGTCCTCGTCGTCCCGGACCTGCTCCGGGATGACGGCACAGAATTAATTTCCACGTTTACGAAATCTTCAGGTCCTCCGGTGATAGTGGCCCCAGAACAACGGGGAATTCTCAGGAGGACGGCATATGGCAATCGGTGGCATCAGTGGCGCGAGCGCCGGCTTTCAGGGGCTGAGCCAGCTCCAGGGCTCGGTGGCCGGCCAGGCGCAGGGCTCGCAGCAGCAGGCCGCGTCGCGCCCGCAGGCCGATCAGCAGGGCGTGAACATCCAGGGCCCGTCCGGGTCCTCGTCCGGCGGCGATGCCCCGAGCTCGGCGAGCAGCCAGAGCGCGGTGCAGCCGGTCGGCACCGGTCCCGCGCGGCCGGGCCAGGCCGGCGCCGGCATCGGCGACCTGCAGCAGGTCGCGCCGGGCTCGGTCGCCCGCGGTCAGATCGTCGACATCGCCGCCTGACACACGTTCGATTTGCACATCTTGCGCGCTTGACGCGCACCGTACGATCCTTCGGCCAGCTCCCCCTCCCATCGGCCGAAGGATCGTACGATGAACGCTTCCGCTCCCGGACAACTCGACGCCGCGCTGGCCAAACGCATCACCGACGCGGTGGACGCCGCTTTCGATGCCCAGGTCGAGTTCACCAAGGAGCTGGTCTCCCGTCCGTCCATTCGCGGCCAGGAACATCTCGCCCAGGACCTGATGGCCGAGGCCATGGCCAGGCGCGGCTACGCCGTCGACCGCTGGCTGGTCCGCGAGGATGACATCAAGCATCACGAGGGCTTCTCGCCCATCAAGGTCGACTACGCCAACGCCTGGAACGTGGTCGGCACGCACCGTCCGCGCTCCGAGACCGGGCGCTCGCTGATCCTGAACGGCCATATAGACGTGGTGCCGGAAGGCCCGCTCGACATGTGGAGCAGCCCGCCGTACCAGCCGCGGATCGATGGCGACTGGATGTACGGCCGGGGCGCCGGCGACATGAAGGCCGGCGTCGTCGCCAACATGTTCGCGCTCGACGCGCTGAAGGCCGCCGGTGTTCAGCCGGCCGGCCGGGTTCACCTGGAAAGCGTCTGCGAGGAGGAGAGCACCGGAAACGGGGCGCTGGCGACGCTGGTGCGCGGCTACACCGCCGAGGCCTGCCTGATCAGCGAGCCAACGGACGGGCGGGTGAACCGCGCGGTCCTCGGCGTCCAGTGGTTCCGCGTCCATGTGCGCGGTCATCCGGTCCACGTGGCGAATGCCGGTACTGGTTCCAACGCGATCATGGCGGCCTACGACCTGATGCAGGCGCTGAAGGAGCTGGAGGCGCGATGGAACGCCAAGAAGGGCGAGACGCGGAACTACAAGGACGCCAAACACCCGATCAACATGAATGTCGGCAAGATCGAGGGTGGCGACTGGGCCTCTTCGGTGCCGGCGTGGTGCAGCTTCGACTGCCGAATCGCGACCTTCCCCGGCTTCAAGCCGCAGGAGATGGCGCGCGACATCGAGGACACCATCCGTCAGGCCTCAACCGGCCACCCGTTCCTGTCCAACAACCCGCCCGAGGTGGAATTCAACGGCTTCTTCACCGAGGGCTACGACCTGGAGCCGGGCAGCGACGCCGAACTGACGCTCGCCCGCCAGCACCAGGCGGTGTCGGGGGCGCCGCTCGAGGACCGGATCGCCACCGCCTACATCGACAGCCGGGTCTTCGTGCTCTACGCCGGCATCCCGTGCCTGGTCTACGGCCCCGAATGCGAGGGCGCGCACGGCTTCGACGAACGGGTGCGGATCTCCAGCATCCGCGAGGCGACCAAGGCGATCGCGCTGTTCATCGCCGATTGGTGCGGCACGGAACCGGTCGAGGGGTAGGGCACGTCAGGCGTCGAGCACAACGTCGCCGATCGGGTGGGCCTGGCAGGCTAGCGCATGGCCCTCCGGCGGCGGCGTGTCCGTCTGCTTGGCATAGCCGACCGCGCCCTCGACGATCCGCACCGCGCAGCTGCCGCAGCGGCCCGACCGGCACGAGTTGTCGATCGCGACGCCGCTCGCCTCCGCCAGATCCAGCAGCGAGCCGCTTTCGGGCGTCCAGGTGACGGCCGTGTCGGAGGTCGCGAACCGCACCTCGGCGGGGTCGGCATCCAGCGTCGGCTCGGCTGACGGCAGGGAGGACGGGCCGAAGAACTCGTAGTGGATGCGGTCCTCGGCCACGTTCAGGCCGCGCAGCCCGGCGTGCAGGTCGGCGACGAAGCCACCCGGGCCGCACAGGTAGAAGTCGTAATCCCCGAACGGCAGAAGCCGCTGCAGCAGCGCCAGATCGACCCGGCCGGCGCTCGCGTAGTCGACGCCGAGTTCGTCCTCGGCGCGGGGCCGGGAGAACCGGATGTGCAGGTTCACCCCCGGCGCGTGGGCGCCGAGCCGGCGCAGGTGGTCGCCGAAGGCAAGCTCGGATCCGTCGCGGGCGCCGTGGACGAAGACGATCGGGCGGAATTCGCCACTCTTCACGCCCGCGCGGACCAGATGGTTCACCATGGCGATCATCGGCGTGATTCCGACCCCGGCCGACAACAGGATCACGGGCCGCGCCGAGACGTCGTTCAGAACGAACTCGCCGCGCGGCGCCATGGCCTCGATCACGTCGCCGGGTTTGACCGCGTCGTGCAGGAACCGGGAGGCGACGCCGTCCGCCTCGCGCTTGACCGAGATGCGGTAGCCCTCGCTCTGATGGGCGTCCGACAGGGTGTAGGTGCGCTGCACGGGCTTGTCTTCGCCCGGTACCGTGAGCCGGATCGGCAGGTACTGGCCCGGGGCGTGCGGCGCCACGCCGGCGCCATCGGCGGGCACCAGATAGAACGACCGCACGGTCGCGCTCTCGTCCTGGACGCCGGCGACGGTGAACGGCCGATAGGTGTCGCGGGCGGCGATGGCGGCCTCGGTCTTCGCCTGTTCCGCCCAGGTGCCGGTCTCCGACAGGACCGGCGAGGGCTCCTCGAGAACGAAACGGTGTGTGAGGACGGCACGCCGAAGCACGACACGCGACGGGCGGAAGCGGACGAGGCGTTGCGCGCCCTTGAACGTGTCCACCTCGCCACCGTCCCAGACGGTCTCGGCGGTGCCGGCGACCTGCAGCATGTCGCCCCGCTCGAAGTCGACGAACAGCAGGCCGGCGCGCGGGTCGACGGCGAAATTGCCGAGCGTCTGGAAGAAGTTGTTGCCGGCGTAATCCGGCCAGACCAGCGCGCCGTCGGCCTCGATCTTCACGAAGCCGGGACGCCCGCCCCGATGCGAGACGTCGACACTGTCCTCGGCCCGGCTGGCGATGAAGAAGGTGTCGGCGCTCTCGATCCAGGCGCGATGGGACCCGGTGACGGTATCGGCGACCTCCGCCGCCGGGCGCCCCGCCGGGTCGGCGGGAATGCGGCTGCGCGTCTGGATGTATTGCGGGCAGTTTCCGAAGCTCTGGGTGACGGCGATCGCGAACCCGTCGGCACCGACCGCGTCGACCCGCCCGTTCAGGCGGTTGCGGCGCCGGTTCTCCGGCATCAGGCCGAGCAGACCGACGGGGGCGTTCGCGGCGATGCCGGCGGCGGTGGGATCGTCCGCCGCCGGCTGGGCGCCGACCGTCAGACGGGTTCGGGTCGGCGCGGCGATGAACCCCGGTTCCCCATCGAGCACGGTCGCCCAGGGCTGGCCGTCGGCGTCGAGGGCGCCCAGGAACAGCAGGTCCAGATCGGCGAAGAACTGCCGATGCTGATCCGGCATGAAGGCCCGGATGTTGCCGCCGATCCGGGCGGCGATCTCGCGCACGCCGGCGCGCTCCTGGACAGCGATTTCGCCCGCATGGAAGGGGGAACCGGGGTGGGTCATCTTGATCTCCTCCGCTTGAGACTACGCGACGGCGCTCACGCCGCGAACTCGTGCGCCTCGATGAAGCGCACGAAGCGCGGCTGCGCCTCGACACGGGCCAGCCAGGCGGTGATGTTGGGGTAGGGCGCGAGGTCGACATCGCCCTCCGGCGCGCGCCGCACATAGCCGTAGACCGCGACATCGGCGAAGGTCAGCCGGTCGGCCACCAGCCAGTCGCGGTCCGCGAGATGAGACTCGAGCTGGGCGAGGATCGCATCCGCCGCTTTCAGGGCGGTCGCCCTGTCTTGCGGCGCCTTGAACACGTTGATCAGACGCGCCGCGCCCGGGCCGCGGGCCAGTTCGCCGGCGGTGACCGAGAACCAGCGCTGCACCTGCGCCGCCCCGACCGGATCGCGCGGCAGCAGGGTGCCGTCATCGTACTTGCCGGCGAGATAGGTCAGGATGGCGTTGCTGTCGGCGATCACCGTGCCGTCGTCGTCCAGCACCGGAACCTGACCGAACGGGTTCAGCTTCAGGAAATCGGGCTGCTTATGGGCGCCGGCAGGGAGATCGACCGTCACCGTGTCGTGGTCGAGGCCGAGCAGGGAGAGGGCGAGGCTCACCCGGTGGCTGTGGCCGGAGAGCGGGTGGATGTAGAGGGTGCGGGTCGCGGTCATTGGGGGCTCCGTTGTGAGATTTAAACCGAACGATCGGTACATAATATCCCGAACGTTCGGTTCAAGCACTTCCAAATGAATTATGTTCCCATGAGCCGGTGCGGCAGGGCGGTCAGGAATCGCTGGAACGGACCGGAATCGCCGAGCCCGCGTGACACGACCAGGGCGCCGTGCAGACCGATGAGAACCTCCTCGCTGCGCCGTGCCGCCTCGTCCGGGTGGAGTCCCGCCTCGCAGGCGATCGCCGCGAACAGGCGCTTGATCCGGGTCAGGCGGGCGGCGACCCGCTCGCCGAACAGGGCCTGGGCGTCGCCGATGACGAACAGCTCGAGCAGACAGGCCTGCTGACCGCCGCGATAGAATGCGTCCAGCTCGTTGGCAAAGCGTCGGATCTTCTCTTCGGGCGTGGCGTCGCTTTCCATGATCGGCGTCAGCCGTTCCAGCCCCCAGTCGTCCGACCGCTCGAGCACGGCCGAGGCCATGTCCTGTTTCCCGTTCGGGAAGTAGTGGTACAGGCTGGACCGGCCGAGGCCGGTGGCGTCCGACAGCAGCTTCAGGCTGGCGCCCTCATAGCCATGGTGCCGGAACACCTCCGCCAGTCGGTCGACGATCTCTTCACGCGGGGCGGCGGGTCGCGCCATGTCCGGCCTCCTTCTATACCGAACGATCGATATAGAAAGCATGGGGTGCGGCGCAAGATCAGGCGAGCCAGTCGTAGGCGTAGCCGGTCGCGAGCGAGCCGGCGGCGGCGAGCGCCAGGTACAGCACGAAGGGCCGCCAACGGAGCACCGGCGCGATGGCCATCGCCCCCCAGATGCTCACGACGCTGCCGGAGACCAGGAAGGCGAGCGCCGCCCCCGGCGCCATGCCATGGTCGATCAGGCCACGAGTCAGCGGAAGGGCGGCATAGCCGTCGAGATAGGCCGGCGCCCCGACGAAGACGGCGAGCGGGATCGCCCAGGCCGAGTCGCTGCCGACATAGGCCGCGAGCGCGTCCGGAGCCAGCCACTGCTGCAGCAGGAACTCGGCGGCGAATGCGGGGGTGAGACAGATCACGATCAGCCGCGCCATCGCCCGCAGCTCGGCCAGGAACCGGGTCCGGCGCGCCGGATCCCGCCAGATGTTCCACGTCACCCGGTCGTCGCCGACACAGGAGGCACAACTGGGGGCGGCGACGCTCACGCCGGCGCGCAGGGGCGCGTCGGCCCAACGCGTGCGGGCCAGCACCGCCACCACGCCGCCGCCGAACAGGCCGATCAGGAAGGCGGCGAGGGTCTTCGCCACCGCCAGTTCCAGGCCGAGCAGCGCGGCCGTCGTCGCCATCATCGCCGGATCCGTCACCGGCGAGGACAGCCAGAACGCCATCACCGGCGCGAGCGGCACGCCGGCGGAGAGCAGGCCGGTCATCAGCGGCAGCACGGTCACGCCGCAGACCGGTGTCACCGCCCCCATGGCCGAGGCCGCGAGAACGGCGGTGCCCATGTTCCGCGAGAACGTCGCCGACAGCCGCTGGCCGGCGCCGCTGGCGGCGACCCAGGCCGAGATCAGCGCCCCCAGCACCACCAGTGGGCCGACCGAGACGAAGGCGGAGAGAACGAAACGCGCGGTATCGAGGGACAGGGCCGGAAACGACACGACGGCGAGGCCAAGCGCCAGGGCGAGAAGCCAAAGACCCCATCGGCGCCAGGACGCGGGGGTTGGGACGGGGGTTGTCTGGTCGGTCATCGTGATCGCCTCCGCTGCATCATCTTGCCCGAAAGCTGGCGCCGCTCATATCATTTGTAAAACGAGTAGATTGGATAAGTAGTATGAGTTTGGCCAATGCCTCGGGTGCCCGTCTGGAGAGCGACCTGCTGCGCTCGTTCCTCGCCGTGGCGGCGACCGGCAGCGTGACCGCCGGCGCTGAGCGGGTGTTTCGCTCGCAGTCGGCGATCAGCCTGCAGATCCGGCGGCTGGAGGAGATCCTCGGCCGGCGGGTGTTCGAGCGCCGGGGCCGCGGCGTGGTGCTGACCGCCTATGGCGAGACCCTGGCACCGGTCGCCGAGCGGGTGGTGGGGCTGCTCGACGCGGCGGTGGCCGACGCCCGGGCCGACGGCCTCGCGGGGACGCTGCGGATCGGCGTGCCGGAGGAGGTGGGTGAGGGCGTGCTGACGGCGGTGGTGTCGCGCTTGGCCCGGGATCACCCACGGGTCGAACTGTCCGTGCGCAGCGGGATCAGCGCCGGCTTCCCCGCCGCCGTGGAACGGGGCGACCTCGACGCCGCGCTCTGCGATGTCGAGACGCTGCCGGCGGGGTGGAGCCTGTTGCGACGGGTCGAGCGCCGGTGGATCGCCTCGACGCGCCATCGGCCGCAGGATCGCACGCCGCTGCCGGTCGCGCTGTTCGATCGCGCCTGCAGCTGGCGGGACATGGCGGTCGACGCGCTGGATCGCTCGGGCCGGGACTACCGCGTTGTGTTCACCAGCGAGTCGACCGCCGGAATCCTGGCGGCGGTCCGGGCCGGCATGGCCGTCGCCCTGGTCGGCGACATCGACGCCGACCCCGAGATAGCGCGGGTCGGCGAGCTGCCGGACGTCGATCCCTGCAACATCGCGCTGGCGCTGCGGCCAGGTCTTGATAGGGATCTCGGGATAGTCATCGAGCGGGTCGTCCGGTCGGCGGTCGGTGATCCGCGTTAGATCAGATCATGTTTTAAACGGAGACTTTGCCAGGGTCGACGGCCAGTCTGGGAGCAAGAGCATGAGCGGACAGCGTGTGATCGTCGTCGGCGCCGGCATCGTCGGGGCGTCCATCGCCTATCACCTGGCCAGGCAAGGCGCGCGGGTCACGCTGGTGGAGGCGCGGGAGCCGGCGGCCGGCGTTACGCGCTGGGCCTTCGCCTGGCTGAACATCGCCCATACCCGGCCGCATCCCTACCAGGCCCTGCGGCAGTCGGCGCTCGGCGATTGGCATCGCTTGGAGGTCGAACTCCCCGGGCGGGTCCGGGTCACGTGGTGCGGCGCGCTGAGCTGGGACCGGGATCTCGCCGAGACCGAACGGCTGGTGGCGAGCCACGCGGCGGCCGGATACGACGTGCGGTTGGTCGAGCGGGCCGAGGTCGCCGCCCTGGAGCCGGCGCTGCGCGACCCGCCGGTGGTGGCGGCATACGCGCCGGTCGAGGGCGCGGTCGACCCGGTCGCGGTGACGACGACGCTGGTGGACGCGGCGCGGCAGGCGGGAGCCGAGATCCGCACCGGCACGGCGGCCGGCCCGATCGAGACGGCGGGGGACAGGGTCGTCGGGCTGCGGCTTGGCGACGAGACGCTGCCCGCCGACACGATCGTCGCCGCCGCCGGCATGGGCAACCTGACGCTTTGCGAGAGCGTCGGGCTTACCCTGCCGATCCACGCCTCGCCGGCAATTCTGCTGCGGATGACCGATGGCGGGACGGCGGTGCGCGGCATCGTGTCCTGCCCGGATTTCGAGATCCGCGCCGACGGGAAGGGCGGCCTTCTCTCCGCTGCCGACTACATCGACGATACGCTGGAGAACGGACCGGAGGCGG
>JGI12316J15310_10000274_pt4 | contig 21301 bp, 20 predicted proteins | sample MarCyaLeptolynsp_FD_15310 | JGI IMG/M metagenome (IMG submission 15310)
ATCACGCGGATGTCCGCAGTCGCGGCAAATTCGAGCCCGCCGCCGAAGGCATGGCCGCCTATCGCCGCGACGGTCGGCTTTGAGAGACGGGCAACGCGATCGAACAGCCTGTGGCCTTCGCGCACCCAGTGCCGGGCGAAGTCCCAGGGGCCGAGTTCCGACCAGGCGATGATATCCGCGCCTGCGCAAAAGGCCTTCGAGTCCTCGGCGCTGATGACGACCGCCCGAATGGCAGGATCCTTTTCGATGGCTGCGCAATGAGGCTCAATGGCCGCCAGCATATCGGTGGTGAAGGCGTTGAGCTTTGCCGGATTGTCAAGCCGGAGTTCGGCGACCGGACCGTCAATCATGAGATGAAGCGCGCTCACAGGTGCAGCTCCATCGCGTCGCGCCGCAAGAGCGCCTTGGGCATTTCCTTGAGGTCGTTTGCGAGCCGCACCCGGCCCGCCGAGGCGTCGACGATGTCACGCTGCGGGTCGATCCCCGGCATGACTTCGGTCGCCAGCAGCCCGCTTTCCGTCAGCTGAATGACGCAGCGCTCGGTGATATAGAGAACGTCTTGACCGAGTTCCCGTGCGCGGCGGCCAGAGAAGGTGACGTGCTCGACCTCATCGACCATCTTGGTGAATTTGCCCGGAGACTTCACTGTCAGCCCGTCGTCGGAAAGCTCGAGGTCAGCCCCGGCTTCGAAGAGGCCGGAGAAGACGATCTTTCCTGCATTTGCGGTGATGTCGACAAAGCCGCCGCATCCGGCGGTCAGGTAAGGTTTCTTTCCGAGCTTGGAGACGTTGACATTGCCTTCCAGGTCGATTTCGAGGAAGGAGAGGAACGAGACGTCGAAGCCGCCACCCTGAAAATAGGTGAACTGCTGCGGGGAGGGCATGTAGGCATCGGCGTTGGAGGCGCAGCCGAAGGCAAAGCCTGTCAGCGGCATCCCGCCTGTCGCGCCCTGTTCGATTGCCCAGGTGACTGCCTGTTCCTGTCCTGCCTCAAGAAGAACGCGTGGGACCATGGCGGAGATACCGAAGCCGAGATTGGCCGTCTGCCCCCTCTTCAGCTCCATCGCGGCGCGTCTTGCAACGACTTTCTCAATGCCATGCTCTGCAAGGGAAAAGCTCGACCACGGGCGCATGATCTCGCCGGAAATTGCCGGATCGTAGTCGGTCTCGGTGGTCTGACGCTGGTCCGGGTCCACGACCACGAGGTCGACCAGGTGTCCGGGCACGCGGACGTCATGCGGGCGCAGGGAGCCGGACGCGGTCACACGCTTGACCTGGGCAATGACGAGGCCGCCATGGTTGCGCACGGCAATCGCCTGCTCGAGCCCGCCGAGATAGGCGCCTTCGTGCTCGTAAGTGAGGTTGCCGCGCTCATCGGATGTGGTTGCGCGGATGATGGCGACATCGGGAACGATGTTCGGGAAGTGCAGCCAGGTTTCGCCGCCGAGTTCAATTCTGGAGACGATCGGTTTGCCTGCCGCAACGTCGTTCATGGCGCAGCCCTGGCGGATGGGATCAACAAACGTGTCGAGGCCGACCTTGGTCATGACGCCCGGGCGGCGCGCGGCCACGTCCCGGTGCATGTCGAACAGGATGCCGGAGGGAACGTTGTAAGCGGCGACCCGGTTGTCGACGAGCATCTGCCAGATGTCCGGCATGGGAAGAGAAGAGGGGCCAGAGGGATAGGAGCCCGCGATGATCGTCGACAGGAGGCCGTCCCTGGCGATGTGGTCGATCCCCTTGATCCCGTACATGTCACCGGCAGCAATCGGGTGGATCGTCGTCAGGTTCCTCGGGTGCCCTTCCGTGTCGAACCTCTCGCCAATGGCTTGAAGAACTTTGTCAGGGCACCCGAGGCCGGAGGAAGAGGAAACCGTAACCACAGCGTTGTCGGCGATTTGCCCGACCGCTTCTTCAACAGGAACAATCTTGGATGACATGGCTCAGAACCCTCCGTAGTCGACGCGTTCGGCCTTGCCGCTCCGTGCGGCCAGGCGAACGGCATGGGCAACGGCCAGGGACTTGATGCCATCGACGCCGTCGGCAGACGGCGTGCCGTTCCCGCGGACGGCATCGGTGAAGAGGCCGAGCGCGCGGTGATAGAGATTGTGGGTCTGGAACGGGATTTCGCTTTCGCCGCTGCCGTCAACGAGCCTGATCTCGCCAACCGGCTGCTGGGTCATGACATTGCGGGCGAAAATCGAACCTTGCGTCCCGTGAAACTCAATGCCGGTGCCGGCAAACCCGTGGGTGAAGCTTTCGTGGGTCTGCACCATGGCGCCAGACGGCATCGACCAGACCGACATGACACTGTCTTCAACGCCTTCGCCCATTCCGGATGTGCCGGCTTTCGCCACCACATCGACCGGGTCCTCGCAGAGGTGGAAGCGGATGGTGTCGGCATCATGCACAACGATGTCCGGGATAACGCCGCCGCCGGCGGCCGCATCATTGATGCGCCAGCCGCGCAGGTGCTCGGGCAGATTGACCGCATGAAAGACGCGGGCGCTCAACACCTTGCCGATCCGGCCAGTCGAAATGAGGTCTCTGATGGCCAGATGCGAACCGGCATTGCGCAGGTGATGGTTGGTCGCGAACACAACGCCCTTGTCACGCGCGGCCTTCACCATCTCGACCGCATCCTCAAGTGTCATTGCCAGCGGCTTTTCGCACAGGACATGCTTGCCCGCGGCAATCGCGGCCATCGCCTGCGGGTGGTGTTTTTCGTTCGTGGTGGAGATGTAGACGGCGTCGACGGTCTCATCCGCCAATTGGGCGTCAAGGTCGGTGAAGCTCTCGGGTATCGCGTTTTCCAGTGCGAAGGCGGCGCCTCTTTCCGCGTTTGAACTCAGAACCGAGCAGATTTCAGCCCTATCCTGAGTACGGATCGCATCAATGACATATCCGGATGCAATCCGGCTCGCACCGATCAGGGCCCAACGCATTCATACCTCCCGAGATATTTTTTTTGGAACGTTCCAATTTCGTCCACGCATAAAACTTGGAACGTTCCAATTTGTCAAGTTGGAATGCGGGAAAATTTGCTTTTCTGTTTCACCGAAAGAAAAGAGGTTGAGTGGAGCAGGCGTTCGAAGGTGCGGTCGTGCGTCTGGTCCGGGGCACTTGTTTGGGGAGCTTCAGATCGAGGCAACGGCTTTCAGAGGCAAGGTTCCCGGCCTTACAGCATCGTCCGGCGTGTCCTCAGACAAGAGGCCTCTGGAAACAACGATCGCGATCGCGTGTTCTCTGGTCTTTGCGCCAAGCTTGCGTCTGGCATTGCGGATATGGAACTCAACCGTGATGGACGCAATTCCGAGGATCGCGGCGATCCTTTGTGGCCGCTCGCCGATCGCAAGCTGCTGCAGGCACTGGATCTCGCGGCGAGTGAGGTGTTCCAGTTCAAGATCAACCGTTTCAACGTCGAACACTTTCCGTCTCCCGCATCGCCCGATTTGCATAGCCCTTCATCGCTAGCAGTGCGCTTCCCCGAAGGCATGACCAATTTTGGGTATGGCGTTGATTGCCTTGGCGCAGGCGCTACATTTGACTTGGATATTGGCGAAATTTTCATCGTCAATTTGTGAAGGCAAGGGGCGTCGACGCAGTTTGAGCGAAACAGGTAAAGGGGCGAATCCGCCGAGGCTCGATGACATGATTGCGCATGCATACGGCGCGATCCTCGATCAGGACAAATTTGATGAATTGATTTATCTAGCGGAAGGCAGCCTTTCGGATCCAAGTGCGCGAAAGGAACTTCTTCGCCGCAAGCGTGACATTGAAGCGCATTTCGAAACGGCGGAACAATTGCTGTCGAACCTGCCCAAACCGGTGATCGAGGCCGACCGCCCCGAGCTGACTATCAGAGCTGATCTCAAAGTCGCCAAAGCAAATGACCTTGCCGAAACCGTGCTGGGCGCGTCGCCTGGTGCTTCGCTCGAAGATCTCCCGATCGATGATGACGCGCTGCAACTGATCCGGGACGCTGTCGCCGGCCGATTGTCCGACTGGCCCGTCATCCGCATGCCGAAGCGGGAAACCGGGAAGCACGTCCTGTTGGCCCTGACAAAGACCGAAACCCCGCCGGACGGCACGGAGTGGCGCCTTTCCGGTGTCGAAAGCCTCTGGCGGCCCGGTGCAAGTCTTGCCATGCAGAGCCTTTATGGTCTGACCCCCTCGGAGACGGATGTTCTGTCTCTCCTGGTCAGCGGGCATGCGCCCTCGGAAATTGCCGAAGCGCGGAGCCGGTCGGTCGAGACGGTTCGGCAGCAGATCAAGTCGATGATCATGAAGACGAGGTCGCGCGGAACTGGTGAACTGACCGACCTTGCAAAAGCCGTCGCCACTTCATCGAACAGAAGATCATCGGGTGTACAGAACGCTGCAAGCTCTGCGCGGTATCAACTTGAGCTCGCGGATGGCCGCAGGCTGGACTATCTGGAACAGGGGGCATCCGAAGGTAAAACCGTTCTGTTCCTGCACGGATGTCTTTGCGGCAATCGCATGCCGAACAATGCAGCGCGCCACTTCGCCCAGAACGGTATACGATTTCTGTCGCCGGCACGGCCCTGGCACGGACAAAGCGACGGGCATGACATTTTGCTGCTCGATCCGAAGCGCTATGCGCACGATCTGCGCGAAATGCTCGACCAGCTTGACGTGGACAAGGTGTCTCTCGTTGCCTTTGACGTCGGCAGTATCTTCGCGCTTCTGTGTTTGCCTCAGCTGGAAGATCGGGTGTCAGAACTTCTGTGCGTATCCGCGCAACCCCCGATGCGGTCCTTCCAGGATTTTGCCAGCGCACCGCCGCAGCAAAAACTGTTTGCGATCCTGCCGCGTGTCTCTGTCTCGCTCTTGAGCTACATGGCAAAGATCGGCGACAAGCGTCTCAAGCGGGACGGGCCGGGAGGGTTTGCCCAAACCGTGTTCGGTGGCGCTCCTGCCGACCTCGACGCATGCCAGGATCCACACCTTCTGGATCTTTTCTGGCAGGGCCATCTTTTCCATGTCGAAACGGGCTCGGACAGCTTCATCAATGATTGCCGTTTCGTGGCATCGGATTGGGAGCGTACGCTGCAACCTGTATCTGTGCCGGTTCATTTCGTGCACGGGACCCAGAACCGGTCCATTCGACCGGAGCGGATTCTAGCCTTTGCCGAACGTCTGGAGGCGCGCGTGTCGCTGGTTGAAAATGCCGGGCACAGTCTCCCATTCAGTCACTGGAAGGAATGGGTCAGCTACCTTGGGAGCGACGCCTAAAATCCCGACCTAATGAAATCGATAGGTGTCTTTGTTTCGGGCCGCATGTTTTTCTTGGGTATTGGCCGATCCAAGGATGATTGTGGATGTATGCGCTCTTCTCAAAATTGTTTTTTCTAAGTTTTTTAATATCTTGCACCCTGGCGCCGCTGAGCGCGCAGGAACTCTCGCCTGGCCGTGCGATGTTCGTTTTCGACGGGTCGGGTTCCATGTGGGGACAGATCGACGGGCAGGCGAAGATCGTCACGGCGCGCGAGACTCTGGCACGCGTTGCGACGCAACTGCCGCCGGACCTTGAAGTCGGTCTTGTTGCCTATGGCCACAATCGCAAGGGCGATTGCAGCGATATTGAAACGCTTGTCCCGATCGGACCGGCTTCGACCCAATCAGGCGCGCTGGTTTCGTCTGTGCAATCCTTGAACCCCAAAGGCAAAACCCCGCTCACGCAGGCCGTCAGACGCGCAGCGGATGCGCTGCGCTTTCAGGAAGACAAAGCGACGGTCATCCTCATTACAGACGGCATTGAAACCTGCGAGGCCGACCCGTGTGCTGTTGCATCGGAGCTGGAAGCGTTGGGCATCGACTTCACGGCGCATGTCATCGGTTTCGGACTGAGCGCAGAAGAAAGCGGCCAGGTTGCCTGCCTTGCAGAAAACACCGGCGGGCTTTTCCTGAATGCCGAAGATGCGGCGAGCCTGGGAGAAGCGCTGCAGCAGACGGTTGCCCTGGCGCCAGCCGCAGCTCCCGCGCCGCCGGCAGCGTCTCTCGCCAAGAACATTGCCGTTTCCGTCAGCCTGGAAGAAGGGGCGTCCGCACTGACCGAAGCCGACGGTGTCCGGGTTTTCTGGAGTGCCGTTCCGGAGAGTGGCGGCGAGGAAATCAATCTGCTGGCGCTGCCAAGCTTCAGTGCACGGCTTGACCCGGGCGCCTACGTTCTGACGGCCCGGACCGACAGAGGCAGTTCGGCATCCGAACGCATTACCGTTTCCGACACCGAGCTGACGGAAGTCAATCTGGTTCTGGGAGCCGGACAGCTCGACCTTGCGGCGATCTTGGCCAACCAGGACATCGAGCTGTCCGATGTGGATTATCGCTGGGACATCGAAAACCGGGTCACGGGCGAGACATTTTCCGCCTATACACAAAATCTGGTCAAGGTCGTTCCCAGCGGACAATACCGCGCAAGCCTTGTGATCACGCGGCTGGACAAGATGTCGCCCGGCAGTGTCGACATCGACGTCGTGACCGGAAAAACCGTTCAGGCCGAGATCATTGCAGCGACCTCGAAAGTTCTGTTTCGCGCCTTCAACCGGGACGGCAGCGAGTTGACGACGTTCGATGTCAGGTTTCAGATCTACAAGGGCAACAGTACCGAAAACAACGACGAATTCGTTGCCATGCGCATTGGCGGCGATCCGATCCTGCTGCTGCCGGGGCAATACGCCGTGCGCGTCGAGGCCTGGGACAAGAGTAAGCGGGACCCAATCGTCGAGGTTGTTGATATCGCACCGGCAACGGAACTTGCGATCGACCTGGTGTTCCCATGAGTGCCCAGGATACGTTCTGGGATCCTTTTGAAGCCCGCGTCCAGCCTGCTGCCGAAGCACAACGAGACCGCGCCAAACCGATGCTGCCGGCTTCGTTCAAGAAGCTGGAGGTTCCGCTCTTCCTGCTTTCGGTGCCAGGTTTTCTACTTGCCATCTTCAGCGACAGCCTGCGACCGGTGGGGTTCGTTCTCGTGACAATCGGAATGGCCGGCGGCTTTGCCATCGATCACCTGACGGGCGCATCAAAGGACAGGTTGAACCGTCTTCGTGCCGCCGCCGCGAAACTCGAATACAGGTTCCGGGCGAAGATCCCGGACAACCGGATGAAGAAGATCCGCGCACAGATCCCTGAGGTCTTCAAACTGCGGGTCGGCGGATCCATTCCGCTTGTGATCGAAAGCGAGATGTGGGGTACAGCCGGAAACGGAACCCCGCTGTGGGTCGGTCTCGGGGCGCATTCCTCGACCGCGCTGTTCGGCGGGCCGAAACAAAATACCGTGCAAGCGGGCGCGGGTGCCCAGGGCAATGTCCTGATGATGATCGCTGCCTACAGGCTGGATCGCGATACCTCGGTCCGGCTCGTTCTGATGCCTGAAAACATGAGCGCTGTCGGCCCGCTCGACCGCGATCTGAAAACCGAAAGCATTGCGTTCAACAACGCTTTCAACATCCGGGTTACCGAACGGGAAGACCAGGGCCGGCTCGACCGGATTTCGGTCGAAACGCTCCAGGTTCTGACACCCGCACTCCAGACGACACTTCTGGATCTTGCGGACAAATATGCCGCACGTGTCATTATCGACAGGGACAGCGTCTATTTCGCTGGATTTCGCAACCTGCAAACCCTGGACGACGCCACCTTGCATGCCTTCGTGCAGGAGGCGGTGGGTCATTTTTCCGAAGCATCCGTTTCCTTCAAACACTACGCGGAGTGATCTCATTATGACTTTTGTCCTGATCCTGATGCTTCTGGTGGCCGTTGTCGTCGGGACCTATGTGCTTTGCTACAACTCGCTGATGGCCGCGCGTTTCCGTGTCGACGAGGCCTGGTCAGGCATCACCGTTCAACTCAAGCGACGGCACGCTCTCGTGCCCAATCTGGTTCAGGCCGCGCGAACCGCTCTCGGTCACGAACAGTCAATTGTCGACAAGATCATATCGGCACGGGCGGCTGCTCTGGAAGCGATGGCAACCGACCGGCACCCGGATATTGCAAAGGCCGAAGCCGGACTGAGCCAGGCACTGGGGCAGCTTTTTGCCTATACCGAAGACAACCCGGAAATCACGGCCAACGAGAATCTGGCCCTCTTGCAAAAACAGCTGGAAGAAACGGAAGACCAGGTCGCTGCCGCCCGGCGGATCTACAATGGCAATGTCCAGGCTTACAACACCCGGGCCGCCTCCATACCCTGGAATTTTGTGGCTGGCATCAACGGGCTGAAACCATCCGAGATGTTCAATCTGGACGAAGCGGAGATGAAACTTGTGTCCCAGGATCCTTCGGTTGAAGATCTGCAACTGGCTGTGCCATCTCAATCAGAGAGGACATGATCGGATGAAGCCATTCTCACTTTCAGCGGCGTTCCTTTTGCTGGCCCTTTCTCCGGCCGCGGCATCTCCGGAGACCTGTGTCGCGTCGGCTCCCAACGGAAATTCCCTGCGGGTCTATGATGCGCCGACGACCAACGGTCCGGTGCTCGGCGGCATCGGGGTCGGAACCTGCGGCATCAACGTCACGAACCAGTGCGAAGGCACCATGTGCGTCATTGCGTTTCCGGGTCTCAACGGCTGGGTGGACATGCGCCACATCTCCAACAGTCCTGTTCAGGCGCCTGATCTCATGGCATCGGCAGACGTTCTCGGAACCTATATCTACGGTGTCACCGGTGGCAGCGGCAAGGTGACGGCCGCCGGGGTGACGCAACCGACGCCTGTCGATGCGACCGGCACGGTCAGGATCGAAAAGTCGTCGCCAACCTCCGCCACCCTTGTCCTGCCGCGTGAGGTGACCGATGCGCCTGTTCGGTTGTCCGGGAGCGGCGCTGGACCCTGGACGGGCGGGTTCAGCAGCTGGGGCGGGATGCCCATGAATGTCTCGGTGCGTTTCGACGGGCTTGGCAATCCGACTGCCAACCTTGTTCTGGTTGGTCAGAACCAGATTGCTGCCATGGAGATCAGCCTGAACCTTGCGGTGCAGACCCTGCCGTCCGGATCACAGCCTGCGGCCTCTGCTCCAGCGCCAGCTCCTCAGCCCTCCGTAGCTGAGGGTGGCAACCCGTGCGTGGAGCTGGCGCGGATTACCACAATCATCAACCGACAGGCCAGCACGCGGCAGGTTCAGGATCTGCGTGGCATCTATGTCATTGCAGGTGTCCGGAGCACGGATGCAACAGGCGATACCGCCGCGTGCCGCAGAGCGCTGGATCTGATCGCGCAAAATGAGGGTCTCTGGAAGCTGGCCGAAAACGGTGGTGTGGGCAGCACCGCAACAGCTGTACCGGTGCCGCGACCGAGCCCGAAGGAGACTCCGGCATCCTCCGGTTCGAAGACCGCCCAGGCGATCGCACCTTCTCCGGCCGCTTCGGGTAACGCTCCCGGTGGCAATCCTGCCGGAGAAGGAGCGTTGCTTGCCGAGGCCTGTGTGATCCTGCAATCCGCAGTCAGTCCATTGTTGCGGGGGACCTCTCGCGAGACGCGTGCAGCGGTTCTGAGGATCCTTGCGGTTCAGGGCATCGTCAGTGTTGCGTCGGCGCAGCCGAGGCAATGCGCTTTCGTCATGGCTGAGCTGATCGCGGCCGGACTGATCGCAAACGACAACCGTCCATGGGCAACACTGGCACAAGCCGGTGTGGCGCCGGTGATCCAGCAAGGCGAAGACCCGGCAACGATGATTGCGGGAGGTGCTGAAATCGGCATTCACCCGAGTGACTTCATTCCGGAATTCAACCCGCAGGGCCAGGGTGCTTCAGCGCCGCAGCCAGGAGCTGCTGCAGGAGGCATCACGATTGCCGACAATCCGTGTATCGAACTTGGAAACGCGATGATTGTCACCATCCGCCTCGGTTTCGCAGCTGATATCGATGGTTTCGCTGCCATACTGAAAAAACATCGCGTCGAGACGCTGGACCCGAGTGGAGCCCAGGCCTGCCAGAACGCGCTTGCGGATGCCCGCCAGGCCGGGCTCGTGCGATAACAACCTGCAGGGAACCGACTGATGACCAGACTGCTTTCGAAGTTTCCGCTTCTTTTTGTGTGCCTGTTATTGATCGGGCTGGATGCACCGGCTGCGACCGCGCAAACTGATGCTTCCGATCCGGCCGAAGCCGCCGATCTGCCGGGTTTCGGGGTCTGGGGTCCGGCCTACAGGCTTCGAAACGTGCCGGACGGCATGCGCCTTGTTGTGCGTGCGTCGGCGGATCGCGGTGCCGCCACCGTTGGCAGTCTGACACGGTCAGCCACTGAAGTTCTCGTCCTCAATTGTTTCCCCGAGATCGTGCCGCTTGAATTTGAAGATGCAAGCCGGGAGGCCAAACGTGAAATGCTCGGCGGCGTGTGGTGCGAGATCGACCACTACGGTATGACAGGCTTCGTTCCGGGCATCTATCTCGATCCGATCCTGAACCGCTGACATGCACCGGTGGCGCGGGCACGGGTCAGCCGCGCTCCGCCGGCCAGCTGGCGTGAAGGCTGTCGATGACGAAGGTATGGGCGTGACGCTTGCCTGAAGCGTCCCGAATATGCGGGTGATCAGCCGGAAGTTCGGGGTGCTCGTGAACAAGGATCGTGCTGTCCGTCGACGGCCACAGCTTCAAGGCGATCAGAACTCCGAAGCTTGCAAGGACTGCATGTACAAACATGGTCACCGGAAGGCCCGCGCTCGTGCCGAGCCACCCGGCAAGCGGATAGGTGATCAGCCAGCAACCGTGAGAGAGCGCGAACTGTGCGGCGAAGACCATGGGCCTGTCCTCGGAATGTGCGGAATTCCTCAGCAAGCGGCCCGAAGGCACCATGATTGCCGAACTTGCAATCCCCATAAGGAACCATGCCCCGAACAGGAAAGGCCAGAGGTCCTGTGTCTGCAGCATTGTCGAGGCAGCCGCAAATGCGAGCAGAACGCACGGCAGGACACAGGCGCCGCTCAACATGACGCTCCTGTCGCTCACCGCACGAAGCAAGCGGGGAAGGGCAAGCGCGGCGACCATCGAGCCGCCGCCATAAGCTGCCATGGTGAGGGCGAGATCCGCGTCGCTGCCATCGAGCAGCCCCTTGACGATCACGATGGAGTTCACGATCACGATTGCGCCTGCGGCGGCAACCGTCAGATTGAGCGCGAACAGACCCTGCAGTCTTGGTGTCTGCAGATAGATGCGCATTCCCTGTGAAATTCGTCGCCAGGGCGAGGTGCCGCCCGAGGCGGCGATGGCTGGAAGTGTAACCGTGAGAACAAGGCCCGCTGAGACAAGGAACCCGGCGACGGTGCCGCTGAAAAGCCAGTGATAACCGACCAGGCCGATCAGGATGGCCGCAACGACGGGGCTGAGCAGGTTTTCCAGATCATAGGCCAGGCGCGAGAGTGACAAGGCGTTGGTGTAGTCCTGTTCATCCTTGAGAATGTCAGGGATCGTCGCCTGAAATGCCGGCGTGAAGGCAGCGGACGCGGACTGAAGAACTGCGATCAGAATATAGATCTGCCAGACGGCGTCCACGAATGGCAGGGCGAGGGCTGTTCCTGCACGAACAAGATCGAGCGTTACCAGCAATGCCCTGCGTGGAAAACGGGATGCGAACCCGGCAGCAACCGGGGACAGGCTCACGTAGATGATCATCTTGATCGCAAGCGCGGTACCGAGCACCGCACCGGCATTCTCACCTGCCAGGTCATAGGCGAGAAGCGCAAGCGCAACCGTCATCAGTCCGGTGCCGAACAGGGCGATGACCTGAGCGGCGAAAAGATGCCGGTATGTGCGATTGGCGAGAACGGAGAACATTTTGACGTGCGGTGCCGGTTCGAGCAGGTTCCAGACTAATGGATAGCATGCATAGCCAAGCATCTCCATGGCGGTTGACCTCGAAATCTTGTGCTGCACATAGGTGAGGAACATTGCGCGCCCGGCTGGAAGCGCAGCTCCAGGGATAGACGATTTGGCAAAAGACGAAGATCACCCGAGAGTGGAAGTCCAGAGCCGTGCTCAACTGCGACACTGGCTTGCTGAGAACCACGAGACTGCCGGCACAATCTGGCTCGTGACCTATAAAAAGGTGCAAGCTGACAAACACGTTCCCTACGATGACATTGTCGAAGAGGCTCTTTGTTTCGGTTGGGTGGATAGCCTGCCACGCAAGCTTGATGCAGACCGGACGATGCTTCGCCTCTCACCCCGCAAGCCGGGCAGTGCCTGGTCTGGTTTGAATAAGGCCCGCATTGCGAGACTTGAGCAGGCAGGTCTGATGCACAGGTCCGGTCATCTTGCAGTGGTGGCCGCGCGCCAGGACGGATCGTGGAGCTTTCTCGACGACGTCGAACGGCTTGAAAAGCCTGAGGACCTTGTTGCAGCCCTGGAGGAGTATTCCGCGGCAACGGCATTTTTTGATGCCTTCCCGCGATCGGTCCAACGCGGAATTCTGGAGTGGATCAAGCAGGCGAAAAAGCCAGAGACGCGGCAAAAACGGATCGACGCGACGGCACGTCTTGCGGCGGAGAACCGGCGGGCGAACCAGTTTCGCTAAGGCTATCGAACCGCGACCCCGAAGGGTGCTTTCTCTCGTGCGGCACGATACCAGTCCACGATCTTGCGGCGCTCTTCTTCTTCCATGTAGGAGACATTGGCTGGAGGCATGGCATTGGTGACGCCTGACTGGAGATAGATTTCACGTGCTGCCCGCACGATGTCGGCATCCGTTTCCAGGACCACGCCTTTCGGCGCCCAGTGAATGCCTTCGTAGACTGGTTCGCGTGCATGGCACATGGCACAACGGCCAGGGACGATGGACAGGACCTCGTCAAATCCGGGGGCACTGGCAAAAACCTGTTCGCTGGGCGTCAGGGGGCGGGTTTCCGATGCTTCGTAGCTGCCGTCCTTCCACATCGGCAACATGCTCAGGTGAATGATGAAGATGAACAGGATTGCGGTTGCGAGCCAGGTCCACATGGGGGCCTTGCCACCGGCGTGCTTGGTGTTGAAATAGTGGCGGATGGTGACACCCATCAAGAATACGAGCGCGGCAATCACCCAGTTGTATTGCGAGGCGAATGCGAGCGGATAGTGATTGCTCAGCATGAGGAAGACGACCGGCAGCGTCAGGTAGTTGTTGTGCATGGACCGGAGCTTGGCGATCTTGCCGTATTTGGCATCCGGCGTGCGCCCGGCCTTCAGGTCCGCCACCACGATTTTCTGGTTGGGTATGATGATGAAGAACACGTTCGCGGTCATGATCGTTGCCGTGAAGGCTCCGAGATGCAGCAGGGTGGCGCGGCCGGTGAAGATCTGATCGTAGCCCCAGCCCATTGCGACCAGCAGAATGAAGAGCAGGATCATCAGGGCTGTCGGGTGTTCACCCAGGGGTGATTTGCAGAGAAAATCATAGACCAGCCAGCCGATCGAAAGTGATGCGGCCGAGATCAGAATACCCTGCCACAAGACAAGATCCGCCTTTTCCGGATCGATCAGGTAAAGTTCGCCGCCGACCCAGTAGACAATCATTAGAAGGGCTGCACCTGAAAGCCAGGTCGCGTAGCTTTCCCATTTGAACCAGGTGAGATGCTCCGGCATGTTTTCTGGCGCAACCAGGTATTTCTGGATGTGGTAGAAGCCGCCGCCATGGACCTGCCATTCCTCGCCGAAAGCGCCTGCGGGCAGATGGGGGGACTTGCGCAGACCCAGATCCAGCGCAATGAAGTAGAAGGACGAGCCGATCCAGGCGATCGCCGTCACGACGTGCAGCCACCTGACGGCGAATGCGAGCCATTCCCAGATGATGGCGATATCCAGCATGGTGTCCCTCCAGTCCTTTGCAGGCAACCTACTCTAACTTGATATTTTCTGGTATCTCGACATAATTCCGATCAGTTTCAAAAAAATCGGATAAATCAGGGCGTGGCCTATCTGGAGAATATTCGGACTTTCCTGCGTGTCTACGAGCTTGGGAACATGTCCGCAGCCGCACGCGATCTCCGGATATCCTCTGCTGTCGCGTCTTCCCGGGTGTCGCAACTCGAGGACCATCTGAATGTCCGGCTGTTCCAGCGCACGACCCGGGCGCTCAGCCCGACGGAACACGGCAACCTGTTCTATCGCGGGGCCACAAAGATCGTCGAGGCGGTCGAGGAGGCCGAGGCGGAAATCAGCAGCGTCACGCGTTCGCCGCGGGGCACGCTGTTCGTCGCAGCTCCGATCGGAATGGGGCAGCGGCTGATTGCGCCGGCGATCCCTGCATTCAAGGCCGCCAATCCGCTGATCGACATCCGGTTGCGATTGTCGGACCGCAAAGTGGACCTGACCGGTGAAGGCCTTGATGCGGCCTTCTTTCTCGGTCTGCCGGAAGATTCGACACTCAAACTGCGCAAGATCGCCGACTGTGCACGACTGCTATGCGCCGCACCCGACTATCTGGCGCGAAAAGGGGTGCCGCAAGGCTTTGAAGCGTTGCAATCCGGTGAACATGACTGTCTCAACATGCGTTATCCCGGCGCGCCCGAATTCCAATGGCCGCTGCAGACAAGGTCCGGGCTGAAGAAAGTCGCGGTTCGCGGTCCGTTTGAATCCGACCACGGCGATGTCCTGACCGAATGGGCGCTGGCCGGTCACGGCATCGTCCTGAAGCCCAGGTTCGAGATTGCCGAACATCTTGCTTCAGGCAAGCTCGTGGCAGTGCTGGAACATGAACCGCCGCTGCCGGTACAGATGGGTTGCCTTTATCCGCACCGAAAACATCAGGATCCGAAGGTGAGGCTGTTTCTCGATTTCATGGTCGGGCATATCCAGGCCTCGATCGCAGAAAACGTGTCTGATTAGATGCCGTGGGTGCGGCTGGGTTAACCAGAACAGTTTCAAGAAATTCCAGAAAGCCATCGGGTGTCTTCTGTTCTATAACGTCTTGAAAACAGGAGGCATGTCTTGAACCGATACGCGCGCAATCTTCGGGGTTACGGCCCCTTTCCGCCCGATCCCGCATGGCCGGGTAACGCGAGGGTCGCAGTTCAGTTCGTCCTGAACTATGAAGAAGGCGGCGAGAATAACGTGCTGCACGGCGATACCGCTTCCGAAGCGTTCCTCTCCGACATTCCCGGCGCGGCGCAATGGCCCGGACAGCGGCACTGGAACATGGAATCCATTTATGAATATGGCGCACGGGCCGGGTTCTGGCGCCTGCACCGCCTGTTCACGCGCGCCGGGATTCCGCTGACGATCTACGGTGTGGCCTCCGCCCTCGCCCGGAACCCGGAACAGGTCGAAGCCATGAAAGACGCCGGTTGGGAGATTGCCAGCCATGGTCTCAAGTGGATCGAACACAAGGACATGCCGGACGAGGAAGAACGGGCTGCGATTGCAGAAGCGATCCGTCTGCACACGGAAGTCGTGGGTGAGCGCCCGCGTGGCTGGTATACGGGCCGCTGTTCGGAAAACACCGTGCGGCTGGTCGCCGAAGAAGGGGGCTTCGACTATATCTCAGATACTTATGACGATGACCTGCCTTACTGGCTGGAAATTGCCGGTCGCGACCAGCTGATCATTCCCTATACGCTCGAAGCGAACGACATGCGTTTCGCCGTGTCACCCGGGTGGAGCGACGGCGAGGATTTTTTCAACTACCTGAAAAACGCCTTTGATGCGCTTTACGAGGAAGGCGAGACCGACACGCCGAAAATGATGTCGGTCGGTCTCCACTGCCGCCTGGTTGGGCGGCCAGGGAAGATCATGGCGCTCCGGAAATTTATCGATCATATCCAGTCCCGCGACGGTGTCTGGTGCCCGCGCCGGATCGAGATTGCCGAGCACTGGACAAAGCACCACCCGCGGCGCCCCTCCTTGCAGCCGAGTCGCATGTCACGCGACGAATTCATCGACCGGTTCGGCGATATCTTCGAGCATTCCCCGTGGATCGCCGAGCGTGCTTTTGACCTTGAACTCGGGCCGGCGCATGACTGCGCAGCGGGTGTTCTCAACGCTCTGTGCCGCATGTTCCGTTCCGCCAGCAACGACGAGCGGCTCGGCGTCCTAAAGGCACACCCGGATCTCGCCGGAAAGCTGGCGCAGGCTGGGCGTTTGACAGCCGAAAGCACATCGGAACAGGCCAGCGCCGGTCTGGATCTTCTGACAGACGAGGAGCGGGCGACCTTCACCGCACTGAACGCGGCCTATGTTGAAAAGCACGGCTTTCCCTTCATCATTGCGGTTCGGGATCACGACAAGGCGTCGATCCTGGAGGCGTTCCAGCGCCGGATCGACAATGACGGGGAAACGGAGTTGGCAGAGGCCTGCCGGCAAGTGGAGCGGATTGCGCACCATCGTCTGAAGGATCTGTTCCCGTGAGCGCGAAGACGATCCTTGCAAGCGTTCTGACTGCGGAGGCTTTTGCGCCATTCGGAGACGTGATCGAGCGATCTGGCTCGCCGGACAAAATCATCAATCAGGGCATGTGCGGACGCCATCATGATCTTGCACGCCTGGACTTCGGGTCGGGCCGGGCCGGCATCAGCCTGTTTGATGCCAAAGCAAGATCCTTGCCCTATACCGTCGACATGGTCGAGCGGCACCCGGACGGGAGCCAGGCCTTCATGCCCGTGGACGGTGTGCCGATGCTGGTCATCGTTGCGGAGGACAAGGCGGGTCAGCCCGTCAATCTCAAGGCGTTTGTCAGCCAGGCGGGACAGTCGATCAACCTGCACCGCGGAACGTGGCACGGCGTCCTTGCGCCGCTTGGACGTCCGGGAAGGTTCGTGGTGGTCGACCGGATCGGAGACGGCGACAACCTTGAGGAATTCTGGTTTCCCGACCCCTTTGTCGTTGAGGAGGCCGCGGGCTGACAGGCGCGCGCCTCGTCGCTGAACGAGAGCGGCATCACCGCTCCGACATCAGCCGGGCCATGTCGATCATCCGGCGCGAGAAGCCCCATTCATTGTCGTACCAGCCGAAAATGCGCGCCTGCCGGTCACTGGCCGACAGGGTTTCGGGCAGCGCGATGACAAGCGATTCCGGCCGTGTGCGCATATCGGTGGAGACAACACGGTCACCGGTAAAGCCGATCACCGGACTTCCGGCAAAGACACGTTGCAGCAGATCGTTGACCGGTTCACCGACCGCTCTCTTCCAGGTAACTGTCAGATCGACGGCCGACACGCTGATGGTTGGCACCCTGACGGCTGCACCGGTGATGCGGCCATCGATCTGGGGTACGACCTTACCGACAAGCTTTGTTGCACTCGTTGTGGTTGGAACCATCGAGACACCACCGGCCCGGCTGCGCTCCAGCGGACCGCGCGGGGCATCCACCATCGGCTGGCTGCCGGTGTAGCAGTGGATCGTGGTCATGTGTCCGGATTCAATCCCGATGGCATCGTCGAGACCGCGCAGCAGCGGGGCAAGCGCATTCGTGGTGCAGGATCCGTTGGAGACAATCCGGTGCCCGCCGAGCTGCTCCTCGTTTGCACCGAGAACAAGCGTCTTTTCGGCCGCGCGCGAGGGGCCGGAGATCAGAACGTTTCTTGCTCCGGCTTCAAGCCCGCGCCTGGCAATCTCGTCCGTGTCCGCCTTGCCGGTGCATTCCATCACCACGTCGATATCTGCAAGATCGACGGCCGAAAGGTCCGGTTCCTGGGTAAACGGAATTTCCAGGTCGCCGATTTTGAGGCGGGCGTCCTCTGCCTCGACAGCGCCCGGATAAGGGCCGAACACGCTGTCGTATTTGAAGAGATAGGCACACGTGTCCAGCGGGGCGATGTCGTTGATCGCGGCAACGGTGACGCCTTGGCTATCGGGCAGTGTCAGGATCTGACGCAGGACGGTCCGGCCGATCCGGCCGAACCCGTTGATGACAATCCGCATGATGACGACCTGTCTTTCGGTGCTCCAAATTCAGGATCCCAGCGAAAGCCTGGCATCCTGACAGACTGCCTATCATGCTTTAAGCCATTGATCTCATTTATATTGTCCCTAAGGACAATTGCGTTTGTCACCGACCTGGATCAAAGCGGCCAGCGGGCCGGAGTGGCATATGCCGGTTGACGTCCTTGTAGAGAAGATAACGGAACAGACCCGGGCCGCCCGCATAACATGCCTGCGGGCAGAAAGCGCGCAACCACATGTAGTCACCCGCTTCCACCTCGACCCAGTCCTGGTTGAGACGGTAGACCGCCTTGCCCTGAAGGACGTAAAGGCCATGCTCCATAACATGGGTTTCGGCGAACGGGATGACGGCTCCGGGCTGAAACGTGACGATGTTGACATGCATGTCGTGGCGGAGATCACTGGGTTCGACGAAACGGGTGGTCGCCCATTTGCCTTCGGTTCCGGGCATCGCGATCGGGGCGTGGTCACTTTCATGCGTAACAAAAAACTCGGGAGCGGCGAGACCGTCGACCGGTTCATATGCCTTGCGGATCCAGTGAAATGAGACCGTCGCGGCGCTGTTGTTCCGGAATGTCCAGTCCGTTGCCGGCGGGAGGAAAACGTAACTTCCCTGGCGAAGGTCAAATGTCTGACCGTTCACGGACAAGCTCGCTTCGCCTTCAACGACAAACAGGACGCTTTCCGCAGCGCTGTCGGTTTCCGGTTTTTCCGATCCACCGCCGGGGGCGACTTCCATGATGTACTGGGAGAAGGTTTCGGCAAAGCCGGACAGGGGCCGGGACAGGACCCAGAGCCTGGTATCGTCCCAGAAAGGCAGATAACTGGTGACGATATCGCGCATCGTTCCCTTGGGAATGACGGCATAGGCATCGGTGAAAACCGCGCGATCGGTCAAGAGGGTTTCCTGGCCGGGGTGACCGCCTTTCGGCGCGAATAGAGTTTCTGACACGGCTTGATGGTCCCGTTGTTGGTGCTGTCAGACTATGCCGGTCCTTGTGCGCGAGCGCCAGACGGCATGCGCCATCAATAGCTGATTGATTTTCAAGAAAATGATTGGAGCGTTCGGCAGGGTCGACAACCAGGTGGGACTGCCAGGGTCAACCGCTTTTCTTGACCATGGCCGTGCGCATTCTGGACATCTCCGCACTCAGGAAATCGCAGAAATCCTTGGCGACGATCGAAATCGGCCTGTGCGTCGGAGTCAGGATGGAAAGGCCGTTCTGGATACGGGGGCGGAACGGACGGAACACGATCATCGGCGGACCCAACCCCATGCGCCCGTCTTCCTGAGCCTTGTAAGCGGTGAGCATGTCGCAGATGAGTGCGCAAAGACCGGCCTCCACGAACCGCAGACCGGGCATCGCCGTCTGCAGTTCAAAGCGCTGGTTGAAGCGAACGCCTGCGTCCCGGAACCTTGCGAGTGTCTGCTTGTGGCTTCGGTGTTCGGAATGAAGCAGCGCCAGCGGGTGGCCGTCGAGTTCTTCCGGTGTGATGACTTCCTTTGCCGCAAGCGGATCCGTGGCTGGCACGGCGCACATGCATTCAAGATCGAAATCAATCTGGTCGAAGGAATTGCGCGCACGCGGCGTTTCGGAAAAGCCGATGTCGAATTGCTGCGCAGCGATGAGTTCCTCGATTTCGGAGGAAGACCGGCTGGCCAGAGCAACCTTTACGCTGGGCTTGTCGGCAATGAACTTCGACAGGCTGTTGGGAAGGAAATCCGCCACCGCTTCAGGTATGCCCGCGATCCGCAGTTGGCCGCGTTCCTTGTTGGCAAGGCCGCGCAGCGTCCTCTTGGACGTCTCGAGCCGCTTCAGGATGGCCTCGGCTTCCTCGAGAAAGAATTCTGCCTCGGGGGTCGGTACGAGGCGGCCCTGCTCGCGCATGAAAAGCTTGAGCTCGAGTTCGGTCTCAAGGCCGGCAATTGTCGAGCTGACAGCAGGCTGAGTCCGGCCAAGGGTGCGGGCAGCTTCCGAAATGGAACCACTCCGCATGACCTCTCGAAAGGTCGCCAATTGCCGGATCGACAGGTTCATTGATGCTCGAAAAACGCCCCTTCTGGTTTAACTGAATAATGTGTCGCCGAAAGCGAGAAGGTCAACTGCCGCCGTTAGGTGCTTATGAAATTGACATGTATAACCCTGTTTGTTCAGGGCGTTTAACCTGAGAATCTCTGTCTTGTATTGCTTCAACTTTTAAGTGTCTTCGGGTTGTTTTTGCTTGGACTGCCGATGTCTTGCAGAAAGTGTTTCAGCGGACGTAACGTTAGGTTTCGCTGTTCCAAAGCCTTGCGAGATCGAAGGCCTCGACATCCTGCAGCAACTCGACAAAGCCTCTTGCCGCGTGATCGAGGGCTTGGCGTCCCTTTTCAGCGGATGCCGCACGGGCGTTGCCGAGTGCTCCCTGCGGATTGAGATCCTGAGCCTTCCAGCCATATTGCGCCTTGCCGTGCCCGCGAAGATGCTTGAACTCCGTCAGGTAGGATTGTTGTTCCGACGTGAAGTCCTGCGCCTTTTCCATTCGTACAAGATCCGGATGCAAATGCAGCATCAGGGATGTCTCGATGTCGCCGCCATGAATTCCGTAGGTGAACTCGGCCTCCGGGAACAGGCCTTCCGGCTGGCCGAAGCGCAGCCAGTTGGTAGCGGTGACGAACATGCCGTGTTTCACCCGCAATTCGCGAGCAACGATGTCCATGATCGGCACATTGCCGCCATGCGAATTGATCAGGACCAGCTTGCGTACACCCGCTCGTGCAACGCTCTCACCTATTTCCATCCAGCACTTGGTGACCGTTTCCCAGGAGAGCGTCAGCGTGCCGGGTGACGAAATGTGCTCATCCGATTTGCCGATGGTCTGGACCGGCAGAAAGGTGGCGGGCAGGCTGTCGGGCAGGAGTTCCAGGACACGCCTGATCTGCCCTTTTGCGATCGCCGTGTCGGTGACAAGCGGCAGGTGAGGCCCATGCTGTTCGATCGCGGCAATCGGCAGAACCGCGATCCAGCTCGCGCAGGAAGGGGAGCTGAAGTCCTGCGTTGTCATGTCGTGCCAGTGGCGCCGGGGCTGCATGTGAATGTCCTGCCGTAAGATTGCCTGACGTCTCATTTGCACAGCGCGCACTCGCAGGCAAGTGGCGTGCCCTTAGAGACAACATCCGGTTAAGCGTTCACGAACAAATGATCGAACCACCTTAACCCCTGTTTAGAAATTACTGACTCCTCTTTGAGAAGATGCCGCCCATGATCGGCGCCTTGTTGTCCAACACGCCGGCGAACCTTTTGAGAGGTAATGGTGTCGCAGGCGAACTTGAGCCTGGTCTGGGAACAGGTGTTTCCGGCCGGGAGAGTGAGACTGCGCGCGACAGCCTGGCCAGTGCACCCGTCCAGTCCGCCCGGCGCAGTTCCGGCCCGGTGCTCTCCTCCCAGGCGGTTCT
>JGI12316J15310_10000394_pt3 | contig 21288 bp, 14 predicted proteins | sample MarCyaLeptolynsp_FD_15310 | JGI IMG/M metagenome (IMG submission 15310)
CTCCACGGGCCGGACCAATTGCTCCGGCAGCACCATCCATCCAATGCGCCAGCCCGTCATGCAATAATACTTCGAGAAGCTGTTGATGATGATGGCATTATCCGAAATCTCGAGAGCGGTTTTCTGTTCTTCCGCATAGTCGAGCCCGTGATAAATCTCATCAGAAATGAACCAGATATTTTGCGCATCGCAATAAGCGACCAGTTCGGCAAGGGCGTCACCGGTCATCATCGTTCCCGTTGGGTTTGCCGGGCTTGCGACCAGCACGCCCTTGATCGGCCCATCCTTTTGCGCCTCCTCCAGATGCTCCGGTGTCAGGCACCAGCGTGTCTCGGGACCAACCGCAAGCTCCACGGGCACCAGTCCGAGTGCTTTGAGAATGTTGCGATACGCCGGGTAGCCCGGCATGGTCAGCACGATCCGGTCGCCGGCATCGAATGCGGCAAGAAAAGCAAGGTTGAAACCCGCAGACGAGCCCGTCGTCACCGTGATCCTGTCTTCTGGAACCTCGACACCATACTCACGCCGGTAATGCCGAGCCAGGGCGGTCCGCAGCGGCCTGATGCCGAGTGCCTCAGTGTATCCTAAACGTCCGTGCTCAAGCGCTTCGCGCGCAGCCTCAAGCGCCGCCTTCGGCGCAGGGGCAGATGGCTGCCCGACCTCCATGTGAATAATGGACCGGCCCTCCGCCTCCAGCTTTGCTGCTTCGGCAAGGACATCCATGGCAATGAATGGTGACACATCACTGCGCAAGGAAGGGCGAAAGGCATCATTTGTCATGTCTGATCGTGGCGTCCAGTCGGTTTTCCTGTCAGACCGTATTGCGGATTTTGCGCGCCGAGGCAATGCACCTGTTGCGTCTGAACGCAAGTTCGCGAGGTCTTCCCTTCCAACCTTTCGGATTTGTCATGTTGGAATTCTTGACCGGGACTGGACACATCCATAACTTCGCCACACGTTCGACTATCCATAGCAAAGTCAGAAGACTTGATAATCAGCACGAGCTGCACGTAATGCCCGTTACCCGACGATCAACCAGGAAGACCATAAAGCGTTCGATACGCAAGGCGATTGCCAGCCTGTGTTCAGCCGCGATCGCAATTCCACTCGTTGTCACGCCTGCCGAAGCGCAGCGCGGCAGAGTGCCGATTGTTCGTGACGCGGAAACCGAAGCTCTTTTGAAAGATTACGCGAAGCCGATTTTCAAAGCTGCGGGGATCGCCCAGTCCGAACCTCAGATCATTCTTGTCAACAACAAGTCCTTCAACGCCTTTGTCCCTGATTCCCGCCGGATGTTTATCAATATCGGCGTGCTCATGGATGCGGAAACTCCCAATGAGGTCATCGGCGTTATCGCACACGAAACCGGCCATATTGCCGGACGTCATCTGGTGAGACTTCGGGCTGCCGCATCTAACGCGCAGATCATCGCCGTCATTGGCATGCTTTTGGGTGCCGGTGCCGTCGCTGCCGGTGCCGCCTCCGGATCAGGCCGCGCCGCGTCAGGTGGTGCTGCCGCCGCCCTGAGCGCGCCCGAAATTGGAAAGAGGTCCCTGCTTGCCTATCAGCGCGGAGAAGAAGCCGCCGCCGACCGGGCCGCGCTCAGGTACCTCAATGCAACCGGACAGAGTGCGCGTGGAATGTTGAAGACGTTTCAGCGCATGGCCGAGCAGCAGCTTTTTTCAAGCCAGTTCGCCGACCCCTACGCACAAAGCCACCCGATGGCGCAGGAGCGCTATAGCGGCTTGTTGCGGGAAGCCCAGAAGTCGAAATATTTCGACCAGCCGGATGACTATGTGCTGCAGTACCGTCACGAACAGGTGCGCGCCAAGCTGTTCGCGTTTTCAAGCCATCCATCCGCGACACTGCGCGCCTATCCGCGCAGCAACAAGAGCCCCGCGGCGCAATATGCACGCGCGATCGCCGCGATGAAAAGCCGGGGCAAAGGCGCAGTCAAGGAGATCGATGCGCTGATCCGCACACAGCCAAACAATCCGCATTATTACGAGCTTAAGGGCCAGGCCCTGATGGAAGGCGGAGATCCACGAAACGCGATTGCGCCATTCAGAAAGGCTCTTTCCTTCAAACCGAACGAGCCGCAGTTCCTTGTCTGGCTCGGCTATGCGCTCGTCGGAGCCAACAATCCGGCCTATCTGCCGGAGGCGGAACGCGTCTTGAAGCGTGCGATTGCGCTGGATGAGAATTCGGGCGTTGCTTACAGTCAGCTGGCGATCGCCCATGGCCGCCAGGGAGAGCGGGCGGAAGCCGATCTGGCCACGGCAAAAGGTCTGATGGTGCGTGGCGATTTCGATGCAGCCAAGCGTTACGCGGCCCGTGCTCAAAAAAGTTTGAAGCGCGGATCGCCGGCATGGGTTCAAGCGGACGACATTGTGGCGTACAAACCTCCTAATGTGGGGAATCGCAGGTAACGTCAGATAAGTGTGACGCGGCGAGTTTTCCCGTGGCATCGCCAGAGGAGTTTTTGATGATCAACCCCTACTCACATGCGCACCGGTTCGTGTCGGCAGCATTCCTGCGCGTCGCTTCCGTTGCGGCGCTGATCCTCGCGCTTATGGCAGGTTCAGTCGCGGCGCAGGATCTCAGCCGCAGCGACGTGGAGAACATCGTTCGCGAATATCTTCTGGAAAACCCGGAAATCATTGCTGAGGCCTTCAACGAGCTGCAGCGCCGTGAACAGGCCGCTGAAGAAGCCGCCAGGCTTCAGGCGCTCAACGACAGCGCGGATGTTCTTTTCAATTCCACGCGGCAGGTCGTTCTGGGTAACCCGGAAGGTTCTGTTACCCTGGTCGAGTTCTTCGACTATAATTGCGGTTACTGCAAGCGCGCCTACGGGGACATGGTCCGGCTCATTGACGAGAACCCGGAACTCAAGGTCGTCCTGAAGGAGTTTCCCGTGCTTGGTCAGGGATCGGTTGAAGCAGCCCAGGTTGCGGTCGCGGTCAACTCCATCGCGCCGGACAAATATGGGGAATTCCACGAAGCACTCCTGATGAGCCGCGGCCAGGCAAACCTCTCCAGTGCCCTCGCGGCGGCAACGGAAATCGGACTGTCGGAGGCTGAGCTGCAAGCAGCGCTCGCAACCGATGAAGCCGGGCAGACAATCGAGGAAGTTTACACGCTCGCAAACCGTCTCGGTCTGACAGGAACACCGTCCTATGTCGTCGGGAATGAAGTTGTCATGGGTGCAGTCGGCTACGATCAGCTCCGGTCGAAAATCGAGGCATTGAAGGATTGTGACCAGGCAACCTGCTGAGCATCGCACGCTCAAGACTGTTGGAAACTGAACGGTCGAAAAATCAATGAACCATCAGGGCTTTTCCTGACACAATTGAATCCCTATAAGAAGCTTGGCTCGTATTCGGTAGAATACGGGCCAAACAATTATTTCCGCTGCATTACGGCGGGACAAAAAGTGCGGATGGAACGGGCTTCTACCAGGACTTGACCTTGTAAAAGTCGAGAACGGCCGAGATCGCGCCACCCAGGTGCGGGACCTGCGACCGGGCAACCCAGAGCTCATGCTTTTTGTGGATCGAGTACGAGAGCCAAATGATATGATGCGTAACGATAACAAGAAATTCGACACGGCCCTGATCCGCGATCTCGCGGTCCTGCTGGACGAGACCAACCTCTCCGAGATTGAACTGGAACAGGGCGACACCCGGATCCGCGTCGCTCGCCAGATGTCGATAAACGCTCCCGTCAACGTCGCAGCACCGGCTGTGGCTGCAGCGCCCGTCGCTGCGGAACCCGTCGCCAAGACCGTGGAAGCGGTGGAGGAAAAACCAGCTCAGGCCGGCTCCTCGGTGACTTCTCCAATGGTAGGAACGGCGTATCTGTCTCCCGAGCCGGGTGCGGCCGCGTTCATTCAGGTCGGCGACAAGGTGAGCGAAGGTCAGACGATCTTGATTATCGAAGCCATGAAGACAATGAACAACATACCCTCCACCAAATCCGGCACTGTGAAACAGATCCTGGTTGACGACGCGCAGCCGGTGGAATTCGGCGAACCGCTCATCGTCGTCGAATAAGGAGCCGCCAGGGTCATGTTCTCCAAAATTCTCATCGCCAATCGGGGCGAAATCGCGCTGCGAATTCTTCGCGCCTGCAAAGAGCTTGGCATTTCAACGGTTGCTGTTCACTCGACCGCCGATGCCGATGCCATGCATGTCCGCCTTGCCGACGAAAGTGTCTGTATCGGCCCCCCGGCGGCGCGCGACAGTTACCTGAACATTCCGCAGCTGCTGGCTGCGTGCGAAATCACCGGCGCGGATGCGGTTCATCCGGGCTACGGATTCCTGTCGGAAAACGCACGCTTTGCAGAGATCCTCGAAGCGCACAACATCGAGTTCATCGGACCGACCGCTGAACATATCCGCGTCATGGGCGACAAGATCCAGGCCAAGCAGACCGCCAAGGACCTCGGTATTCCCGTCGTGCCGGGATCGGATGGTGAAGTCACGGCCAGCGACGATGCCCATGCGATTGCACGCGAGATCGGTTATCCGGTTCTCGTGAAAGCAGCCGCTGGTGGTGGCGGACGCGGCATGAAGGTCGCGCAAACGGAAGCCGATCTGGAAACCGCCCTTTCAACCGCCCGTTCCGAGGCCAAGGCAGCCTTTGGTGACGACGCGCTTTACATGGAAAAATACCTCGGCAAGCCGAGGCACATCGAGATCCAGGTTCTGGGAGACGGCAAGGGCAACGCGGTCCATCTCGGCGAGCGCGACTGCTCGCTGCAGCGCCGGCACCAGAAGGTGCTGGAAGAAGCCCCCTCGCCCAGTCTCAATGCCGAACAGCGCGAACGTATCGGCGAGATCGTCGCAAACGCCATGCGCAAGCTGAAATATCGCGGTGTGGGAACGGTCGAGTTTCTCTACGAGAACGGTGAGTTCTACTTCATCGAAATGAACACCCGTCTCCAGGTAGAGCATCCTGTTACGGAAATGATCACCGGCATCGACCTCGTCAACGAGCAGATCCGGATTGCAGCCGGCGGCGACCTCGACATGACCCAGGACGACATCAGCTTCGAGGGCCACGCGATCGAATGCCGGATCAATGCAGAAGATCCCGTCACATTCGCACCTTCCCCCGGAACGATCACCTATTACCACCCGCCGGGTGGATTGGGCGTCCGGGTCGATTCCGGCGTTTATCAGGGCTACAAGATCCCGCCCTACTATGACAGTCTGATCGGCAAGCTCATCGTCCACGGGCGAAATCGCGTCGAATGCATGATGCGTTTGCGCCGCTGCCTTGACGAATTTGTGGTTGACGAAATCAAGTCGACTATTCCGCTGTTCCGCGATTTGGTGGACAATCAGGCGATCGCGAACGGTCAGTACGACATTCACTGGCTTGAAAAATACCTGGCTGACAAGTCGAACTGACCGGGCAAAATAGCGGAGCATCAGTCTTCGCCTCCGGAAAGCGAGACCACGCATGGCTGGCTACAAAGACGATATTGTCATGGAAATAACACCGCAGGTGCTGCTCAAGGCCTATGCTTGCGGGTTGTTTCCGATGGCGGAATCGGCGGACGATCCCGGATTGTTCTGGCTGGAGCCTGAACAGCGCGGTATCCTGCCATTCGATGCGTTCCACCTGCCCCGCCGCCTCAGACGCACCATCCGCAACGACATATTCGAAATCAGGGTCAGCACGGATTTTCAGCGCGTGATCGATGGCTGTGCCGAACCCATGCCAGGACGACAGAAAACCTGGATCAATCGCGAGATCCGCCGTCTATACGGCGAGCTTTTCGATATGGGCTATTGCCACACCGTCGAGGCCTGGCAGGAGGGTGAGCTTGTCGGCGGGCTTTACGGCGTCAGCCTGAACGGCGCTTTCTTCGGCGAAAGCATGTTCACCTTCAAGACCGACGCGTCAAAGGTTTGCCTTGCTCATCTGGTGGCCCGCCTGGTTGTAGGTGGCTATTCGCTTCTCGACACCCAGTTCGTCACGGATCATCTGAGCAAGTTCGGGACGCTGGAGGTGTCTCAGTCGGACTACAATGATCGCCTGTCGGAAGCCCTGAAACTGGAGACGGATTTCTACGCCCTTCCCTCGCACACCAGCGGACAAGAGGTTCTGGCTGTGTTGGACGACACCCGGACGCCTTGACACGTTTTCATACATGTTTTGCGCAACCCAGAAATGGCAACTATTGCGCGCACACGCGGTTGTAGGTGTTCTGCCGTAACTTTGCTAGGTTTCCCTTGAGTAAATGTCAGTGTAGGGAAGCGTCATGGCGGGGGAAACGAAGCAAACCGGCAACAACAACGGGCTTGGAAGGCCTGTTGCTGCAACGAGCGCAAAAGAAGAACGACGTCCGCATTCAGGCCGGGATCCACGTGGTTCGGATACCGTGAACCTGAGTCCGCCGGTGGAAACGTCTCCGCAAACTCCGGCCCAATCGGGCCTTGTCAGTGATCTGAAAAAAGCGACAAGAACCGTCACCGACTATATGACAACGGCCGGCCGCACCTCGGACCCGGAAAACACGATTGTCGACGTCAAATTCAACAAGGACCTTGAAACACTTCGGGATCTTCATTCCTTCCTGATCCGCGAGGCCAAATCCCTCCCAGAAGATTTTTCGCTCGGCATGCTGAACACACTCAAGGCCGGAGGTCCCAACGACAATGGCCGCAGCCCGACAGCCGAGGAATGGAAAGCGATTGAAAAGAAGACCCAGCTTCTTTTCGCTCAACTGACCGACACCGACAGAAAGAAGTTTCTGGCATCCCAGATGCCGAATTTCCTGCCGAGGATCGCCGTCTGGCTCGTCGCCGTCTCAATCGGGTCGATGATCATGTCGGTGGTGATGGCCGAACTGACACTTTTCAGCGTCGGCATCAACGGCGCCTTCATGGTCTTTTTCTTTTTGCTCTGGCTGATGTCGCTCGGCGCGATCGGTGCGGCTGCGTTCATCGGTTTCAACGCGATCTCGGTCAGCACCGATATCACGTTTGATATCTCCGATTCCCGGTTCATCATTCAGCGCATTGTCCTGGGTGCCTTGTTCGCCCTGTTCTTTACCCTGCCCTTCGGTTTCCACGAGTTCATAAGCTTTGCCAGAAGCCTCAGCACGGCCGCCCTGAACCGCGCGACCGTACCGACACAATCGGAACTTGCCTTCACCAATCAGTCCCTGCTTCTGATCATGCCTTTCGTGCTTGGATACAGCACCTCGCTGGTCATCCTGATCCTCAACCGGTTGATCTCATCTGCGAGCACGCTGTTTGGTGCCGGGGAAACCAAGACCAAGGCGGCCGCCACGCAGGACGGGCGATAGCACGGACGAAAAAGCCCCGCAAAAGCGGGGCTTGGAAAAGAACAATGCTCAAGTCGCCTTAGTTGCCCGGTGTCCAGGCCTCGTAGTCGCCAGTCACTTCCGGACGTTTTTCCGGTGTCAGAATGGACCCGTGCGGCCGATAGGCTTCAGGTGTTCCCGTAGGATTGGTCTTGTGCGCCTGCTGCCAGTGCTTGGGATGATAGGTTTCATCAGACGGCGGGGTGTCGACGCGGTGATGCATCCAACCATGCCAGCCTGGAGGGATCGAAGACGCTTCGGCCAGTCCGTTGTAGATCACCCAGCGTTTCTTGCCGCCACGCTCTTTGTAGTACTTGTTGCCGGCTTCATCCTCGCCAACGAACTCACCCTTGCGCCATGTGAAAAAGCGCGTGCCCATCGTCTGGCTGTTCCACCAGGTGAAGATTTCAAGAAGAAGTGTCTTCATGGCCCTCAAAAGGTCCCTTCAGGATATCTGACCTTGCTCTAACCCCGTTTGGAGCGGCTGCAATTTCGCGGAATATGGCCTTAAGCGGCGCGTGTGTCCAGTGCCGCACTGCCGCATGACATAAGAAACCAGCGCTTTCATGTATCGTGCCTGGTTTCGGTGAGCGATACCAGACAGACACGACAGCGGCCGTACGGGAACTCAAGCGAGGCTAGTGAAGTTTGAGGTCCTTGGACTTCACGTATTCGGCGTTTCTGATGTGCCTTGCCGCAGCGGAGTGCTTTGCGGTTGTCCCGCCCTTTTTGACGCCGGCAAACACTTCTTCCTTCTTTTCCGGTTCCACCTTCGGCGCCCTGTCGAATTCCTCCTCGACCACCTCTTCCACCTCGGCCCGTTTCTGGATCGCGATCTTGTGGTGAAGGCGCGCACCGGCAAGCGACTGCAGCTTTTCCGCCTGCTCGTCCAGCGTCTTTTGAATGCCGTAGATATTGTAGAACCCGGAGTGTTCCAGAATCATCGGCCTTTCGTCGGCCATCAGCCACTGAAGGCGCTTGCAAAGCGTTGACGGTGACACCGGCTTCACCAGGACATGATGCGCGCCCGCTCTCAGAGCCTTGTCGACAAGAGGACGCGTCCCGTGCGCGGTGATGAAGAGAATCGGTACATAGCAGAGCGGTTCCATGTGACGGTGCCGCACCAGACGCAGGAACTGGTAGCCGGAGGTCGGCTCCATGCGCCAGTCTGTGAGAATCACATTCGGCGGTTCTGCAAGGCTCGCCTCGAGCGCATCATCAACCGAATCAAACACCCGGACACGGGAAACCTTGAAGCTCAGAAGAATCGATCGGAGAATCGTTTGCATCGGTTTGCTGTCTTCAACAACGACAGCGTCGATATCCTCCATCGCAAGTCCGTAGGCTGCGTGATGCTTCATGAAATGCGGGGTCCTCTCGTGGCCATTCCCGCACTTAATCAAAGCCGGCTTAAACCGGACTGAAACCGCCGCACGCCATTTTCGTCAAATTTTCATAAAAGCGGGGTAATCGTCATCCACAGCGAAGTTCGAAGGCGCTTTCCAGGCTCATGCAGGGCGTTTGCAAGCACAAATTTCCCTGCATTCCCTTTGACCTCGCCTTGCTCCCCACAATCCACATTGCCACACAATATTTTGCGCTTGCCCACAAGGACGGCACAAGCTGTTGTCACTCACGCCTTGACCTTAAGAATTCATTTACATTAGTTTTTCATTATTGCGATGTGCGTAATCGGGAGCCCTTTCCGGGCCCCTCGGTCATCCAGCAACCCTAAAGTAGCCGCGTACCTTTTCCGCGTTCTTGATCGAATCCGGAAGGCGGGTTTTTGCGTGCCGATTTCAAGGGGCACATCGTGACAAACCTGTTGATGACTACTATATATAGTAGACCCTGACACAGTTAACGCTACATACAGGAATTGCCTGTAGGCATTGAGGTGGCATCCGGCGAAAAGGCAGACAATTTCGTCACGACGGATGAGATGCGGAATGAGCTGGTTCTGGGCGAACCGGCTGGGGACATAAGGGGACTTTGAGAATGCGGATCGAGCGGCGCTATACCAAGGAAGGCCAATCGCCTTACGCCGACATAGAATTTCGGACGGCAACGAGCGAAATCCGGAACCCGGACGGCTCTATTGTATTCCGTCTTGAGGACATTCAGGTGCCTGCACAATTTTCGCAGGTTGCATCGGATATCCTGGCTCAGAAATATTTCCGCAAGGCCGGTGTCCCGGCGAAACTGAAGCCGGTTGAAGAAAACACGGTACCGTCCTGGCTGTGGCGCCACGAAGCCGATGAGGACGCCCTGAGTGACCTTTCCGAAGACGAGCGCTTTGGGTCCGAGATCGACGGCAGGCAGGTGTTCGACCGCCTCGCCGGCACGTGGACATACTGGGGCTGGAAAGGCGGCTATTTCGACCAGGAATCGGACGCCCAGGCGTTTTACGATGAATTGCGTTACATGCTGGCCACCCAGAAGGTCGCACCGAACTCGCCGCAATGGTTCAACACCGGTCTGCACTGGGCCTATGGTATCGACGGCCCGAGCCAGGGTCACTTCTATGTCGACTACCAGTCCGGCAAGCTGACGAAATCGAAGACGGCCTACGAGCATCCCCAACCGCATGCCTGCTTCATCCAGTCCGTTCAGGATGACCTTGTGAATGACGGCGGCATCATGGACCTTTGGGTCCGCGAGGCACGTCTCTTCAAATACGGTTCCGGCACCGGCTCCAACTTCTCGTTCGTGCGCTCTGAAGGCGAGCGGCTTTCCGGCGGCGGCAAGTCTTCGGGACTCATGAGCTTCCTTAAAATCGGCGACCGGGCTGCGGGCGCGATCAAGTCCGGCGGCACCACACGGCGCGCGGCCAAGATGGTTGTGGTCGATGTCGATCACCCTGATATCGAGGAATACGTCAACTGGAAGGTCAAGGAAGAGCAGAAGGTCGCGGCACTCGTTACCGGCTCCAAGATCTGCCAGAAGCACCTGTCCGCGATCATGCGCGCCTGTGTCAATTGCGAGGCGGACAATGGTGACTGCTTCGACCCGGCCAAGAACCCGGCTCTGAAACGTGAAATTCGCGCCGCCAAGAAGATGATGGTGCCGGAGAACTACATCCAGCGCGTCATCCAGTTCGCACGGCAGGGTTTCACCAAGATCGAGTTCCCGACCTATAACACGGACTGGGATTCCGAAGCCTACCTGACCGTTGCCGGACAGAACTCCAACAACTCCGTCCGTGTCACCGATGGCTTCCTGGCCGCTGTCGTCGATGACGGCGAATGGGACCTGACGGCCCGCCGCACCGGCGAAACGCTGAAGTCCATCAAGGCGAAGGAACTCTGGGAACAGATCGGTTATGCCGCCTGGGCGTCCGCCGATCCGGGCCTGCAGTACCACACCACGATCAACGACTGGCACACCTGCCTGGCGGATGGCGAGATCCGGGCTTCCAACCCGTGCTCGGAATACATGTTCCTGGATGACACGGCCTGTAACCTGGCGTCCCTGAACCTGATGCAGTTCCGCAACGAAGACCGGTCCTTTGCCATCGACAATTACGAGCACGCTGTCCGCCTCTGGACGATCGTTCTCGAAATCTCGGTCCTGATGGCGCAGTTCCCGTCGAAGGAAATCGCGGAACTCTCCTACAAGTTCCGTACGCTCGGACTGGGTTACGCCAATATCGGCGGTCTCCTGATGACGTCCGGTATCTCCTACGATTCCGACGAAGGCCGCGCCCTGTGCGGCGCCCTCACGGCAGTCATGACCGGTGTTGCCTACGCGACCTCCGCAGAAATGGCCGGCGAACTCGGGTCTTTCCCGGGCTACAAGAAAAACGCCAAGCACATGCTGAAGGTGATCCGCAATCACCGCCGCGCTGCGCATGGCGAAACCACAGGCTACGAGGGTCTCAACACGCCACCGGTCGCGCTTGACCACGCAGGCTGCCCGGACAAGGAGATCATCGAGCGGGCGAAGAAAGCCTGGGACCGCGCTCTGGAACTCGGTGAAAAGAACGGTTACCGCAACGCGCAGTCGACCGTGATCGCACCAACCGGCACCATCGGTCTTGTCATGGACTGCGACACGACCGGGATCGAGCCCGACTTCGCCCTGGTCAAGTTCAAGAAGCTCGCCGGTGGCGGCTACTTCAAGATCATCAACCGCGCCGTTCCCGAAGCCCTGCGCGTGCTCGGCTATTCAGAAAGCGAGATCGGTGAGATGGAAGCCTATGCGGTCGGTCACGGTTCGATCGACCAGGCGCCGGGCATCAACCCGGCAAGCCTCTCCGCGAAAGGCTTCACACAGGAAAGCCTCGGCAAGCTCAAGGACGGCATGAAGTCGGCCTTTGACATCAAGTTCGTGTTCAACCGCTGGACACTCGGCGATGATCAGCTGAAAACGCTTGGCGTCTCCGACGAACAGCTGGAAGACACCGAATTCGATCTCCTCACCTTCCTTGGCTACTCCAAGGCGGACATCGAAGCGGCGAACACACATGTGTGCGGTGCCATGACCCTGGAAGGTGCGCCGTTCCTGAAGGAAGAGCACTATCCGGTCTTCGACTGCGCCAACCCGTGTGGCCGTATCGGCAAGCGTTTCCTTTCGGTGGAAAGCCATATCCGCATGATGGCAGCAGCCCAGCCCTTCATCTCCGGCGCGATCTCCAAAACGATCAACATGCCGAACGATGCAACGGTTGAGGACTGCAAGGAAGCCTACATGCTCTCCTGGAAGCTTGCCCTGAAAGCGAACGCGCTCTATCGCGACGGCTCCAAGCTGTCGCAGCCGCTGAATGCGCAGCTTCTGGCCGACGACGAGGAAGAGCAGGACGAGGCCATCGAGGACATTGCCGCCAAGCCACAGGCCGCCAAGGCCGAAGTCGTGGCGGAACGGATCGTCGAGCGCATCGTCGAGCGGGTTGTCCGCGAACAGGAAAAACTGCCGGCACGGCGCAAGGGCTACACCCAGAAGGCCAAGATCGGCGGGCACACCGTGTTCCTGCGGACGGGCGAATACCACGACGGCCGTCTCGGTGAGATCTTCCTCGACATGAACAAGGAAGGCTCCGCACTGCGCGCCTTCATCAACAACTTCGCCATCTCCGTCTCGCTCGGCCTGCAATACGGTGTTCCGCTTGAGGAATATGTCGACGCGTTCACCTTCACCAAGTTCGAGCCGGCCGGCATGGTCCAGGGCAACGACGCCATCAAGAACGCAACGTCGATCCTCGACTACGTGTTCCGTGAGCTCGCGGTGTCCTATCTCGGCCGTCACGATCTTGCCCATGTTCCGCCGGAAGTCTTCGGCAGCACCGGGGAAGGCACGTCTTCCGGCGAAGACCGCGGCCAGAGCGGACAGATCGTTTCCCACGGCCTCGTCCGCGGCCAGACCGAGCGGTTCCGCCTGGTGTCAAGCGCCGGAGAACCGGCCGGTGAGACCACGGAAGCCATCTCGGTCCAGACGGCCAACACACCGGCGGCCCAGGTATCGGCTGTTGCAACGGCCTTCGCCCGCGGCACGGAAGCTGCCGCAGCAGTGGAAGTTTCGACCACGGCCCCTGCCCCGCAGGTCGCCACAGCTGCCCAGCAGATCGCCCAGGCCCGCATGAAGGGGTATGAAGGTGAGGCCTGCGGCGAATGCGGAAACTTCACCATGGTCCGCAACGGCACCTGCCTGAAATGCGACACCTGCGGTGCGACCAGCGGCTGCAGCTGACGGTTCAGTCGGAAGTGTCCGTGACGGCATAGGATGGACTATTTAGGCCAATAAGTGGCGCAAACCGTGAAATCCGGACGCTCTCGGGCGTCCGGGCAACACCTTAAGGAACAAAAGCAGAACGAAACTTATCGTGCGATGAGGCGAATGGCTTGAACAAGATCGCAAACAAAACAGTCCTTGAAACCATATTCCACTGGTCAGCTGACCGCCCACTTTGGCAACGCGATGCCCTGCGCCGGATCGTGGCGGACGGAACGCCTAATGACGATGCAGTGAACAGCATTCTAGCCCTATGCAAGAAAGAGCATGGGGCGGATGGTATTCCGGTGGAACCAACCGTCCTGGAAGCCGCGCATTTGCCAGCCGCTCCCGCAGGTGGCGGGTCGATAGCGCTGGCAGGTGTCAGAGATATCGCTGGTGTGAACCAGCTTGCCCTCGGCCAGAACCTAACGTTTGAAGTGGGGGGACTCACAATAGTTTATGGCCCGAACGGGTCCGGCAAATCCGGCTACGGGCGCGTGCTCAAACGTGCATGCCGCGCGCGCAAAGCAGGCGAGATTATGCCCGATGCGTATAACCCGCCCCCCGCCGGAAAGGCTACAGGCACCTTTTCAATTCTCAAGGACGGAGTGGCGGCGCTACCTGTCAACTGGACCGACGACGGCAAACTGGACTCGGTGCTGTCAGCTGTCAGCGTCTTCGACCGGGACTGTGGCTCGGTGCATGTGCAGGGAAAAAACGAAGTGGCGTTCAGGCCCTTTGGCCTGGATATTCCTGACGACCTCGCCGCTGTCTGCCAGGCGCTAAAGCAGAAACTGGGCGCTGAAGAAGCCCAGCTCAATGCGGTCCGCGACCCAGTTTTCGAGAAGCCGACATGGAACCCGGCAACGCCGGTAGGCGCGATCATGTCAGCATTGAGCCATAATACCGATCTTGCCGCGCTTGAAAAACTTGGGGAGACAACCGCCGACGATCGGGCGCGGCTGGCACGTCTCGACGAAGACCTGCTGAAAAACCCAGCGGATGCCGCCGCCGAACAGAGGCTTTTTGCCGGCAATGTACGGCAGTTGATTACTATCCTGAACAGGATTGCCGCCACTTACGCGGATGAAAAGCTAGCAAGGATGAAAGCGTTGGCGGACGCGGCACGGGACAAGCGGGCGGCAGCCGATCTTGCCGCGCGCGAGACCTTTGATGATCTTTCTATTCCTGGTGTCGGCGGGGAAACATGGCGGGCGCTTTGGGAGGCAGCACGCCGCTATTCAGAACAAACGGCTTATCCCGGCGCGCCCTATCCGCCCACCGGGGACGAGTCTTGCATTCTGTGCCATCAAGCTCTGGATCCGGTAGCCCGGGACCGGCTGGGGAGCTTCGAGACGTTCGTGCGCGCAGATGCGGAATTCCAAGCGGCGCGCGCCGAGCAGGAATATACCGAGGCTCTAGCCGCGTTCACCTCACGGCAGCTGGACGTGCGCGTGATTGCGCAGGCACGGCAGCACATCGCCATCCAGAATTTCGGCCTTGCCAGGAGAATTTTGCGCTTCGTCGCTAGTGCAGATTTGCGCCGCCTGAAGTGCCTTCACGCCCTCTCGAACGTTGACCCGCTGATTCTGCCGCCGTTTTCGCCGTCACCAGAGGCGGAGTTGGAGACCCTGGCGGCCACGCTGGAATCCTACGCTGCGGAACTTGACGAAGCTGCCAACGCTGAAGGCCGCGACCGGCTGATCCTCGAGCGCGACTCCCTGAGGGACCGGGCGACGGTTGCCGAACTGCTCGAAACCGCAAAGAAGGAAGTCAAACGCCTCGATGACCTTCGCATAGTCCGCGCCTGCGCCGCAGACACCGCAACCAACGCCATTACCAAGCTCGGCAACGATATCGCTGACCATGTCATCACCCCAAAAATGCGCGACCGGTTCCAGTCGGAGATCGTCCGTCTCGCGGCGGAAAAAGTACGGGTGGAAATCGTGCGCTCAGGCGGGCAGTACGGTTCCCCCAACTACCAAGTGCGCCTCTTCGCCAACCCGAGAGCCAAGATCCACATGGTCCTGAGCGAGGGCGAACAAACCTGCGTCGCGCTCGCTGCGTTCCTCACCGAACTGGCGACGGCCCATCACAAATCTGCGCTGGTGTTCGACGATCCGGTTACGTCACTCGATCATCGATGGCGCGAGAAGGTAGCGGAACGACTGGTTGAAGAATCCGCTACGCGCCAAATTATCGTCTTCACGCACGACATGGTGTTCGTGAACGATCTTCACGACAAGGCCCTCCGCGAGGCTGTTCCCATGAAGCTCATGAGCCTGTCGCGCGGGCCTGCCGGGACGGGCATGGTCACAGACGGCCTACCTTGGCAGCATGCCAGTATCCGCGACCGAGTTGATAAGCTGGAAAAAGCGGCTCGAGAGGCGCGAAAGCTTTATGACACGAACGATGAAGAAGGTTACCGGGACGCGTCCGTGAAAATCTATGACCGGCTTCGGGCAACTTGGGAGCGCGGTCTGGAAGATGTCGCCTTTGCCGGAGTCATCCATCGCCATCGCGACTATATCGACACCAAGAACCTGAAACGGGTGACGGTCATAGAGGATGCGGATGTTGAAACATTTCGCAAGAACTTCAAGAAGTGCAGTGACCTCGTGGACGCGCACGATCCGTCGCGCGCTCGGGATGGCACCGTGCCGCCCCCCGACGACATCCTTGCCGACATCAAGACCCTAGCGGATTGGTCGGAGTCGATCCGGGCTCGGCAGAACGCCTTGCGGTGATCAAGTTCGTTCGCCCCGCCCCTCTCCCTAGACTGATGCCAGGAGCGAGTTCGTTCTTGAGAGATGACATTTTCATGCCCAAGTGTCCAATCCGTGTTGTACTCCTCCTGCCAGCAGATGTGGAGCATATCGACGGAGCCGAAATCCTCACCGCCGATGAGTAGGAACGTAAGCGTCCGGGACTACGAAGCAAGAACTTAGACCGCCAGAATTGCAGCGCAAAACAGGCCCTGGCCCAAAGAGGAAGCATCTCGGCTCAAACTTTCAATTAACGTTGAAATGGATTGAACTGAGCTGTACCCCGCTGTTGGTTCGCTGACCTATGCTCTTGATTGTCCCCATTCATAAGTAAGCGCTGTCCGCAGTATGGTCCGTTGCGAACGGGGCCTAAAATCCGTATCGAATGAGCTTCATTCGATGCGCACCAATCTTTCGACACATGTAAATATCAAAACCGGAAAAACGGATAAACAATCATTAAAAACGGGAAAATATTGCTCAGATACTCCAACTTGGACAACAGAGGAAAAATCGAGACTAATACAAAAAATCAAAGAAACTAATCATAATTACTTCTAAGCTCCACGATATTATTTGAGATTTGGACAACGCGCGCAGTATAGGGGACATACCATGCATTCATCCGTTTGTCCCAGGCTCTGACCTCCACAAACTGCTTCCAGGTAAGCTGAAAAATCTGTTCCAGCTCCCATCGGTCATTGATCTTTACGATTAAGAGCTTCTCAAAAAGTTGTTTGTTTTCATCGAACTGATCAGGATAAACTGTCCCAGTCTTGCGACCACGACAAATTGTTTTGATCGAATAACGTTCGCCGTCTCGAGACAGCGCATCGACGTTTTTTGTGCCGGTTGGCGCATGAGACAAGTTCGGATATCGCGATGTATCATTGAAGTACGAAATAGCTAGCTGTTCTCCGAAACGGCCAACATCACACTCCAGTCCCCTTAACTTCATCTCTGCTTGAACGGCTGCTCGCAACTGTATGAGTTGGGTATCTGTCAAGACCGACAATGGCATCTCGTCACGCGAAACGAGCGCTTCTTGGGAGTGTTTTGGTTTTCCCGAACTCACGAAAATTTCCCTTTTAATTCAGAGGCTGGCGTTTCTCCGGAAACCAAAAAGTTCTCAACTTCGCTGATAAACTGCTCGGGCGTATGTTTCTGTTTACCTCGTAAAGCGCACTCCCAGATGACAAGCACTCTCCAACCATCCTTCAACAACGCAGCCTGAACTATTTTATCCCGCTCAACGTTTTTAGAAATTTTTTGTTCCCAAAACTCTCGGTGAGTTGACGGCAATTTAAAATAACGGCAATCGTGGCGGTGCCAAAAACAACCATTCACAAAAATGGCTGTACGCCACTTCGGAAGGATGAGATCGGGTTTCCCTGGCAAATCACGGCAATGTAATCTGAAACGATAACCACATGCGTGAAGCAATCTGCGAACCATAAGCTCTGGTTTTGTGTCGCGGCCACGTATCTGACTCATATTGTGACGCCGCTGTTTACTGCTTAAGACATCTACCACGTTATTTTGCTATCGTTTTTTGGGTGCATTGCGGCGCTTTCTTTTTGAATCAACCGCAGCCATTGAGGCTTTTATGTTCTCGCGAGTGCCCTTGTTGGTGTCAGGCTTCCACTGTGCAACCTGCTCGAAAAAATCTTCGTCTCCGATTTCAGATAGAAGCAGGTCATCATCCATTTTGACCTGAACGGCCAACGGGAAACGAACGACTTGACCACTCACAATACCCTGCCCCGGACCAAAGCCCGGTATCATACGTGAATCCGACTCAGTTAAGTTCTCCATGATGGAACGAACAAAGGTCTGATCTCGGGGATTGACCAGTCGCAAGATGAGGAACGAATTGCATTGCGAAACAATGGTTTCATCCAAACGGCTTGGCCGTTGCGAAATTAACATAAGCCCCGTCCCGAACTTTCGGCCTTCGGTAATAATTCGGCGCACGACAGGTAATGAAACTGCATCCTGAGTACCACCTTCTCGGGCGGAGGGAATGAATGTGTGTGCTTCCTCGATGACAGTGAAGAAGGGCGCAATTCGGTCGGTCAGATTAGCCCGAAACTCAAAAAGTGCCTCGAGGGTGATGGCGGCAATCGAGCATTGAGTCACATGATCGTAGCCGCCGAGATAAAGAATCGAAACTTGCCCGGGACTGACTATTTCTTCAGGCTGGCTAAACGGATTGGGGAGAGACTTCCAATCGAAACCTTTCAGTTTGGAGCTCGCGCGCATCTGCTCACTGGAGCGTTCCATCCGCTTCAGCTTATCTTGCACAATCCGTAAGCTGCGTCGCACCGCGCCAACAGTACCCTTCCAGTTGCCAGTACCGGCACCCGCTGGCGCTGAGCTTCCCTGAATGTCTTTTTCCGTCTGCGCGAGAAGACGGTTTATATAGGCAAGGGCGGCCTCCGCATTTTGTGCCTGTTTGCGATCGTACAGAGCTGTGATGTAACTAAGCTGCGCCTCTGTAAGTCCGCTTGTCATTTGGGCAATCAGTTTCGTAATCAAAGCTTCCCCATCCTGTTGAATTAACAGCTCAGGGTAGAACAGCTTTATTGTGCTGCCTGGCGCTTCTTCTGCGAGGAGGTCTTGGCACTTTGACAGGCCAATATAATCTCCATGAGGATCCAATATGACGAGCGGATATCCGTGACCTATCAACTCTCGGATGATGCGTCGGGCCGCAACGGTCTTACCGCCACCAGTCATCGCCAGTATTGCTAGATGACGGGAAACAAGACGCGAAGCGGTAAGTGTTACATCGACATCTTCACGGGCAATCAAATTGCCAATCATTACCTGCTTTCCGTTATCCCTGCCCCCGACGAGCAATTGCCGCACGGCCTCTGCCGGAGGGTGATACACGGTTGACGCAGGTTTAACCGGATATGTGAGTGGAAAGAGCTTCAAAAACTCGGTTTCGCTTGTCGCGCCCAAAATTAGAGCGACCGCTTCTAGTTGATCCCGCGTCCCGGAAAGCACGGTGTCTTCTAGCGAAATGTTTTCACCTGCGAGCTCTTGGGCCGCCTCGAACGGAAAGAAGGGATTAAACCTGCGGATATTTGTAATGCGTGCCCATACAGCAATGCGGCGAGTGTCGGTTCCAATACCTTCCGGCACTTCCATATTAAGAGCAACAATATCTCCCATGCGCGCCTGATTATGGCGAAGAATAAATGTGAATTCAGTGGTGCCGGCATTGCCAACGACGGTGCCAACTGGGTGCCATGTGTTTTCCACTGAACCTGAACTCTCTATAGCGCTCATAAGTCCCCCTAACGGTGTATCCCTGGACGTAGAAGCCACTCTCTCCCAGAGCCGCACAGAAGGCGGCGCAGAGCGTCAAAGGCCCCGGTGTCACCTGACTCCAACGCTCCCTTCAATGCCTGCACGGTCGAATGCGTATTTACTGGACGTGTCATCCAATTTGGCACCCTTGCAAACTTGTCGGCAATATCGAGGCCAACGGGGAACGAATACCGCGGCAAAAGCAAAGAGCAATGTGTGACAAGTGCAGCCGCTCGCTCGAATTCGATAAGCTGGTTCTCGAACATCTCCAGCCGGAACGGAGCACTCCATTCGGACACCTGCACGTAGGACACATGTGGCTTCGGATATTGCTGGATCAGATCAGCCCATGCTTTCGGTGCCCGCCGTATCTCGTTGCGCTCGATGAGAATGGGGACGAGTGCCTCACCTGGTTGTAAAACGCACCGGAAAAGCAATGAATCCGTTATGCGCTGACCTTCGCTGTCAGGATCATCAGTCGGATCTAGTGCATTGAGGAACCATTTCTTCCATTGCTGAGGCGGGTCAGGCAGAAGCGATGCAATTGCGCTGTCGGAGAGACCACTGATCAATGCGCGGCAGACAGTAGAGGTGGAGCCTTCCCGTTCGACGACACCACAAACGACGGCGTTTGCATCGCGCATCGTTTGCAATTGACGCAAATGTACGCTGACGAAATTCCGATCACGTCCTTTACGCGGCAAGTCTTCGGGTCGCAGCAATTCACCCAATGCCGCATCCGAAAAGTCTGGAAACCGATGCCGGATTTTCCCGTTTTCCATCACATCTGTATACCGAGACACAGGGTTGACGAGCGAACCATGCTGCAAAACCCAAGAGATATCGGGGGTATCGCGTAGCATCTTCACCACGCCTGCGGATTCAATACTTATCCGGGCAGCATCACGCAATGCTCCCATATCTGGGAATATGTCGTCGTAAACACCGCCTTCTGCATGCACATACAGGTCATCGATGAGATATTTGAGCATCGAGAATTTTTCGCGGTTTGGAGATTTGTCACCTGGGCGTACCAGATACCCCCCCACGCGCGCTGCAATTGGGGCGGAGCCAAGCATCGACAAATTAGCAAGGCCACCATCAACGAACCCAATTGTCTGGCCCGATACCGATTTCCAGAAGCGCTGGTGATCATGTGGAATTTTGACGATGCCGCGGGTTTCCAAAAGGAGGGTGCGTAACTGGGAAGCTAAGCGCTCAACCGTTTCGATGAACCGAAGCTGAGCGGGTGCAGACAGGTCAGCTGCTGCCTTGAGCATCCGCTCCATCATCTGAGGACTGCGAATTTTTTCACGGACGGTTCGAGGAGATGTTTGTTCCGCAATAGACTCATCTCGTGGCATAGGCGGGATCCTCGCCGCCGCCACTGTTTTGGAATCCTTCGTTTGTGCGCTCGACACTCTCGTGGATGGGGAAGCGCAGTATGGCACAAGATCCGAATAACCGTCTGAATCAACCTCATACAGTGCCATGCTGTCTTTCATGATCCTGCTGACAATGGCGGACAAGCCGGCATGCGTCACTCGATCAGTCTTGCGGCTAATAAAGGTTATCGTGATCGGCGTTGTGCCATCGTTGTGTTCTAGGGATCGGATAAGGGCGAAATCCGCGCTGTCGAGGTTGGAGAAAATCTCGCCTTCGATTTTCTGACCGCCAAGCCGCCAATTTTTACCGACCTTTCCGATGTATCTCTTTCCACTCACCGCGGCGCTTCCGAACATACAGATGCAATCGAACTCGGCGCCACCGGTCGCAAAAATCTCGGGTGATACCAGTTTTTCGGCTAAGTTGGAGTTGATGTTTATCGCACGTTGTTTGCTACGTGCAGTAGGACGGTGTACGGCAAACAAGCCCAAATCCGAATCCTTGAGCGACCGGACTATTATAACCTCGTTGCCAAGCCCCACGCGTTAACTTCCTTCTTGCGCTGAAGTCGCAGGTTGCTGGTTCGCCGACAGTGAATGAACTATAGATTCGGCTAATTGACGTGCAAGAAGCGGTGGAACCGCATTGCCGATCTGGCGAAATGCCGGATTCATCGTACCGGAGAATTTGAACCCATCCGGGAAGGACTGAAGACGCGCCGCCTCACGTACAGAAATAGTACGGGCCTGATCACTGTCATAATGAATATGA
>JGI12316J15310_10000042_pt8 | contig 21248 bp, 23 predicted proteins | sample MarCyaLeptolynsp_FD_15310 | JGI IMG/M metagenome (IMG submission 15310)
CACCGGCCTGGCGTTGATAGGTTGTTGCAAGGGCGGCAGGGGGCGGTGCGTTTTCTTCGAAGGGGTCAGACCCGCTCATAAGCAGTTTCCTTTTCGTCGACCACCGCGCTGATCAGTCGCCCAGAGGAAGCCCGTCAGGACGCCCCGTCTGCGCCCGGTGTCGCAACAACTGGTCTGCCAGCACGCAAGCCATCATGGCTTCGCCCACAGGGACCGCCCGAATGCCGACACATGGATCGTGCCGGCCCTTTGTCACAATATCAGTTTCCCCGCCGGACAAGTCCACCGTGTCACGTGGCGTGAGGATGGAAGATGTCGGCTTTACGGCAAATCGGGCAACAATGTCTTGGCCGGTCGAAATGCCGCCCTGAATGCCGCCCGCATGATTGGATGTGAAGACGGGTTGCCCGTTCTTCATCCGCATCTGATCCGCATTCTTTTCGCCCGTCAGCTTTGCAGCCTCCATCCCGTCACCAATCTCCACACCTTTGACCGCGTTGATGCTCATCAAAGCGCCGGCCAGCTCCGCGTCGACCTTGCCGTATATGGGCGCCCCCAGGCCGGCAGGAATGCCGGACGCCTGAACTTCGATGACTGCCCCGCAGGATGACCCGGCTTTACGAATGCCATCGAGGTAGTCAGCCCATTTGTCAGCGGTGTCGGCATGCGGGCACCAGAATGGGTTGTCATTGATGATGTCCCAGTTCCACTTGCTGCGAGACTTTGGCACCTTATGGGGTCCCATCTGCACCAGGGCACCTCGGATAACGACATCGCCAAGGATGCTCTCAAGAACCTTGCGTGCAATAGCGCCTGCGGCAACCCGGGCTGCGGTCTCCCGCGCCGATTGACGACCGCCCCCGCGATAATCGCGGATGCCGTATTTCGCGTAATAGGCGTAGTCCGCGTGGCCCGGGCGAAACTTGTCTTTGATGTCGCCATAGTCTTTCGACCGCTGGTCAACATTCTCGATCATCAGGCTGACGGGCGTCCCTGTGGTGACCTGAACACCATCTGCATTCGGAAAAACGCCTGAAAGAATGCGCACCTGATCGGGTTCGCGCCGTTGGGTCGTATACTTGTTCTGGCCTGGCTTGCGCTTTTCCATCCAAACCTGGATGTCATCTTCAGTAAGTGGAATGCCCGCCGGACACCCGTCAACAACGCAGCCCAAAGCCGGCCCGTGGGATTCCCCCCAGGTGGTGACGCGAAACAGATGTCCGAATGTGTTGTGGCTCATGATTGCTTGGCCGGTTCAGTAGGTCTGAATTGGAAGATCAGGATACAGATATATCCGGCGCATCCTCCGCCTTCATCCCCACAACATGATACCCGCCATCAACATGGTGGACTTCGCCGGTGACAGCACGTCCCATGTCGGACAGCAGATACAGGGCGGACTGGCCCACTTCATCAATGGTGACCGTACGACGCAGGGGAGCATTGTACTCGTTCCACTTGAGAATATAGCGGAAGTCGCCAATGCCACTTGCCGCAAGCGTCTTGATCGGCCCTGCCGAGATGGCGTTGACGCGAATTGCTTTCTTGCCCAGGTCTTCGGCCATGTACCGCACACTTGCTTCCAGGGCGGCTTTCGCCACACCCATGACGTTGTAATGCGGCATGACTTTTTCAGCCCCGTAGTAGGTGAGCGTCACCATGGAGCCGCCGTCGGTCATGAGCTTTTCCGCCCGCTGCGCGATGGCCGTGAATGAGTAGCATGAGATGTTCATGCTCATCAGGAAGTTGTCGAGGCTCGTATCAACATAGCGGCCCTTGAGCTCTTCCTTGTCCGCAAACGCGACGGCATGGACCACAAAGTCCAGCTTGCCCCATTCCTTCTCCAAGGTCGCAAAGACCGCATCCATGGAGGCGGCGTCAGTCACGTCACATGGGAGGACAAGATTTGCGCCAGCCTTTTCCGCCAGCGGATCAACCCGCTTCTTCAGGGCCTCTCCTTGGTAGGTGAATGCGAGTTCCGCGCCCGCGTCAGCGGCTGCCTTTGCAATGCCCCACGCGATGGAGCGGTCATTGGCGACCCCCATAATCAGGCCGCGTTTTCCCGCCATCAGCCCCGTCCCGCTCATCTAGACCTCGTCTTTTTTGCTCTTGTCGGCATTCCCGCAAAATCCCGGAAACGCGCCATTTGTATAAATTGTTCCAATGCCATAGCCGATCCGGAAAGGACTGGCCAGCACAAGCAAATCACGGAATGTAAGCAAATATGGCGCTCAAACCGCCGCAGACGCCGTTCGAGGTCTTTTTGGCGGTGCTGCCAGCCTAATTCAGGCCGAATGCGGCCCTCGGGTCCTGGGATTTGGCCGCCGGCCAACGGCGCACAAAGTCGGTCAAATCAGCGTCCGGAGTGTCAGGAAGCATCACAATGAGCTCGATCAGTTGGTGCCCTGAGTCGCCATTTGGTGTGGCAAGGCCTTTTCCAGCCAGACGCAGCACGGTTCCGGAGTTGGAACCAGCCGGGATCGTTACCCAGACCCGCCCGGTGACCGTTGGCACCTGTACCTTTGCGCCTTCAACTGCTTCGGCAATGGAAATGGGAAGAGCCAGACGAATGTCCTGACCCTCACGGCTGAAATAGGGGTGGGGCTCGATATCCACGGAAACGAGAGCATCTCCCGCGCTGCCGCCCGCCGACCCGGGCATGCCCAGACCACGCAACCGGATTTGCTGCCCGTCCTCTATGCCGGGTGGCAGAGACACATCAACGGTCCGGTCATTTGGCAGTGTCACCCGATGATTGCCGCCCCGGGCCGCATCAAGAAACGGTAGATGCAGCGAACAGGCCAGATCATCCCCCTGGCGCCTGAAAGGTTTGACGCCTGCCTGGCGCAGATTTTCGAAGAACTCAGCTGCCTTGCCGCCGGTTTTTTTGTCGCTACCGGAGGTGTCATTGCGGTTTGGTGACGTGTGCGAACGTGCCTCCGATGATTGCCGACCCGCCTTCCGCGCGCTGTCTGGTGCTGCCTCCTCAGGTCCGTCAGCTTCGCTATCCCCTCGCGGTGCCTCATAGGCACGGGTCGCCTCAGCAGCACTTGCGACTATCCGGTCTTCGCTCGCCTGCAGGTCACGAATGGCGCGATAGGCATCGGTGATTTCCTGAAAGCGCGACCGAGACTGAGCGTCTCGCCCCGCCGTATCTGGATGATACTGCTTGGCAAGGCGGCGATAGGCTCGTTTGACGGTTTCAGCGTTGGCCCCTTTGGGCACGCCTAGAACCTGATGCGGATCGCGCATGTGAGGGTGATGCCTGGATATTGATCAAAAACCTTGATCTCCAGTCTGCCTTGACCGCTGGTACCATAGGGTTAACGGCGGCTCACCGGGTCAGTTCTTGGCAGTAAGTTGAGAAATAAGCGCCTTGAACTGCGCTGCCTCGCGTTCCGCCTCGCCGCGACGCCGCGGACCTAGTTCCTCAGCAAGGGATTTCGCCGCCTGTTCTGCCTTTGGGTGACCGGTTTCAGCCGCAACAGTCCACCACGCAAGGGCAGCCACAGGGTCTCTTGGCTCACCTTCGCCGCGATTACGCATACGTCCCAGATGGTACTGCGCTTCCTCATTGCCCCTATAGGCAAGACCCTCAAAGCCGGACTGGGCCTCTTTGAACCGTCGCGCCGAGTAGTCGGCAAGTACCTGATCCAGCTCCGGTGATCCCTCAGCTTCCTCAAAAGAGGTTTCAGAGGTCTCCACGCTCAAGGCCTCCGTAGGCGCGGGCTCTGGCGTCGGCTGTTGGTTGTTCAGGGACGCGCCAACATCCTCTTGTTCAGGTTCCGGGACGTCATTTGAGGCCGGGGCGGAAACAGCTTCCACTTGTGCCTCGACCGATTGCGCCTGTGGTGCCGCGCTGTCAGCAACCGCGTCTTGGGTGCTTGGTCCGGGAAGGATCATTACGAGCTCGGCAAGCCGGTCGAGCGACGGCTGATGGCCTGATCGCGCTGCAAGCGCGTACCATCCCAGTGCCCGGCCCGGGTTGGGGGCAACGCCACTTCCGGTCTCATACAGGCGCGCCAGATGAAACTGGGCAATCGGGTGCCCGCCGCGAGCGGCTCTGTCCAGCCAGTAGGCAGCTTCCTCAGGCGCTTCATCACCGCCTTCACCGGTAAGCAGCATCACGCCGAGATTGGTTTGCGCGGTCACAAAACCGAACTCAGCGGACTGCTCATAGAAGTTCCGGGCCCTGCGAAGGTCCTTCTCCACACCCAGCCCGCGTCTCAGCAAGTGAGCAACGTTGCGCTGAGCGGCAAGATCTCCGTTCTGCGCCAGCGGCAGCCACAACTCAAAGGCACGGGCATATTTCTTGGCATCATATGCTTCCACACCCTGCCTGAACTGCCTGGCCAGCACTTCATTAGCCGCGTTTTGTGCGGCCGAGGTCTGTTCGGGGTGAGAGGCAAGCGAGTCAGGGGATGCACTTTGTGTGGGTTCGACGTCATCGGCGCCCAGAGCGTGAACTGGCACCAGAGCACCGGCGAAAAGCAGTGCCGTGGAAACAATCAGCAGGGAAGGGGTAAATCGTATGTTCATCACGGGGCGGACGTATCCTCTTGGAAAGGAGCTTCGTGCAGGGCTGTGATGCAGGACATCGCACCATGTTTGCCTATATGAGATGATAGACCAGCTTCTGTCCAAATTGAGACCGCTGATTGACTGCCTGACACACTCTGAGTGAGCGACACGCCATTATGACCAATACATCGTCTGACACCGCCCCTGACGTGTTTACGTCCCAGGACCCATTGGTCCTCTTCGAAGAATGGCTGGCCGCGGCAGGTGAGAAAGAACTCAATGATCCCAATGCCATGGCGCTGGCAACTGTCGATGAGGACGGGTTGCCGGATGTGCGCATGGTGCTACTGAAAGGCGCAGACCGTGACGGGTTTGTGTTTTACACAAACCTCGAAAGTGCCAAGGGACGCGAGCTGCTGGGTAACAAGAAGGCAGCCTTGTGTTTTCATTGGAAGAGCTTGCGCCGCCAGGTTCGGGTGCGCGGCCCAGTGGTGACAGTGACGGAAGAAGAAGCCGATGCCTACTTTCAGTCGCGCGCGCGCGACAGTCGCATCGGTGCCTGGGCGTCGCGTCAGTCGCGCCCCTTGGAAAGCCGGTTTGAACTGGAAAAGGAAGTTGCCCGTTACACTGCCAAATACGCCGTTGGCCAGGTGCCGCGGCCGCCTCATTGGACTGGCTTCAGACTGCAGCCACAGCAGATTGAGTTTTGGCGCGACCGCCCGTTTCGTCTGCACGACCGGCTGGTCTTTCACCGGCAAGGCGCTGTTGATTCCGGTGAGTGGAACTGGACGACGGAACACCTCTTTCCATAGACAGTGCGACCGGTCAGATGCGAATGAAACGCAGAATATGATTTTGAATCAAAGGCTTAAGCCGTCTCATTCTCCGTGCTAGAACCCGCAGCATGAAATCGACCGACGCACCAAAATCCTATCGCCGCCACGTCTCGCCGGAACAGGCGGCCGTTTTGATGAAGCGGGCGACTTACGCTTCCGTCGCAACGGCGCTGGTGCTCATCACCATGAAGGCATGGGCCGTCTGGGCCACAGGGTCCATGGCACTGCTGGCGACATTCCTGGATTCCCTCCTGGACGGTGCCGCATCCCTTGTGAACCTCATTGCGGTGCGCGTGGCACTGACCCCTGCCGACCGGCAACACCGCTTCGGGCACGGCAAAGCGGAAGCATTGGCCGGGCTCGGGCAGGCTGCGCTTATTGGGGCATCGGCTTTGTTCCTGGCTGCCGAGAGCGTTGATCGCCTCCTCAACCCGTCTCCGGTGACGGAGTCGTCACTCGGTATCACGATCATCCTGGTGTCGCTTGGCTTTACTCTCGCGCTTGTGACCTACCAGCGATACGTGCAACGCCTTACCGGATCCTTGGCGATCGCGGCTGACAGCCTGCACTATGCAAGTGATGTGATCCTCAACATCGGGGTCATCGCGGCCCTGGTGATTGCCGGCGTCTTTGGTGTTCCATGGGCTGACCCTTTGATAGCGCTGGCACTTGCCGCTTGGATCGGTCACGCGGCTTGGGAGATTGTTTCGCGATCCACGAGCGAACTCATGGATAAAGAACTGCCGCGTGAAGACCGCCTACGGATAGAAGAAATTGCACTGTCACATCCGCAGGTCCACACAATTCATGATCTGCGAACCCGCACGGCGGGGCGCATTGTCTTCATCCAGTTCCACCTTGAAATCCCCGGGGATATGCCGCTGCGCCAGGCCCATGACATCGCTGACACTGTTGAGCTGGCAATCGCGGCAGAGTTTCCAGACGCAGAAATCCTGATCCACCAAGACCCGGCGGGGCAGGAAACGGTGCCGGAAGACATGCAGGCAGAAAGCCCCATGGCGCCATCGCCTGCAAGCGCTTAGTCTTCCGCCCATGGAAACGGATAAACGCAAGCGAACGCTCATCCTCACCGGTGCAAGCCGCGGCATCGGCCACGCGACCGTTATGCGGTTCTCGCAGGCCGGATGGCGCGTCATCACCTGTTCCCGCCATGCATTCCCGGAGAATTGCCCCTGGGAAGCAGGGCCGGAGGATCATATTCAGGTTGATCTGTCAGATCCTGCGGACACGGAACGTGCGGTTGCCGAAATCCGAAACCGGCTCAAGGATCAGGACAGCCATCTTGATGCCCTGGTGAACAATGCCGGCATCAGCCCGAAGGGGCCTGAGGGTGAGCGCCTGGGCACAATGAACACGGAGATGCCCGACTGGCTGCACGTGTTTCACGTCAATCTGTTTGCCCCGGTCATTCTGGCGCGCGGATTATTGGCTGAGTTGAAGGCAGCGTCTGGAGCTGTGGTGAACGTCACATCAATCGCCGGTAGCCGGGTGCATCCGTTCGCTGGCGCAGCCTATGCCACGTCCAAGGCCGCGCTCGCTTCCCTTACGCGTGAAATGGCAGCGGACTTTGGCCCTCTTGGAGTACGCGTCAACGCCATTGCACCGGGCGAGATTGATACGTCCATTCTCTCGCCGGGAACCGACAAGATCGTCGAGGAAATTCCAATGCGCCGTCTGGGCCAGCCTTCGGAAGTAGCGGAAACGATCTTTTATCTGTGTTCTGAGAAATCAAGCTATGTGACCGGTGCCGAAATCCATATCAACGGCGGCCAGCACGTCTAGGCATCACTGTCCGCGAAGACCCTCCTTGACCACCCAGTGTTCGGTCGCGTCCAGCGCCCGTTCCAGACGGTCAAAGACCTCATGGATCTCGTCTTCCTGAATAATCAGGGGCGGACAAAGCGCCACGATGTCACCGCCGAGTGCCCGGGACAGCAGTCCTTCCTGCTCTGCGTTGAACTGGCAAGTGACGCCGACCTTCTGAGACGGGTCAAAGGAGCGTTTGGTTGCCTTGTCGGCCACCAGCTCAACCGCACCGATCAACCCCTTGGACCGGGCGTTGCCCACCAGAGGGTGATCCGCCAGCCTTGCGAAGCGTCCTTCAAAAACCGGTGCCATCTTACGCACATGGCCAACAATGTCCCGTGATTTGTAGATTTCCAGCGTCTTGATGGCGACGGCTGCACAAACCGGGTGCGCGGTATAGGTAAAGCCATGGCCGAACGTGCCGATTTTGCGGCTCTGGTCCAGCATGGCCTGGTACATGTCGTCGCCAACGGTAATGGCACCAATGGGCAGGTAGGCTGAGGACAGGGCTTTAGCGATGGATATCGTGTCCGGCTTTATGTCGAATGTCTGGGATCCGAACATGTTACCTGTACGGCCAAATCCGCAGATCACCTCATCTGCGATGAAATAGACGTCATACTTGTTCAGCACTTTCTGGATCTTGGGGAAGTATCCATCAGCAGGTATCAGCACGCCACCTGCGCCCTGAATAGGTTCCGCAATGAAAGCTGCAACAGTGTCTGGTCCTTCCCGTTGAATGAACTCATCCAGTTCTTTTGCCAGACGATCCGTAAACTGATCATCCGTCTCGCCGGGCTCCGCTTCGCGATAGGAAAATGGACAGTTGACGTGGTGGACACGGTCAATCGGCAAGTCGAAATCGGTCTGGTTGGCCGGCAGGGCTGTCAGGCTGGCCGTGGCGATAGTGACGCCATGGTAGCCACGTTTGCGCGAGATGATTTTCTTCTTCTGCGTCCGCCCCAGCGCATTGTTGTAGTACCAGACCAGCTTGATCTGCTGGTCGTTGGCTTCAGAGCCTGATCCGCAAAACAGCACTTTCGATGCTTGGTGAGGTGCAATTTCCTTGATCATCTCCGCAAGCTCGATGGCACGCTCATGGCTCTTGCCGGCAAACGAATGTGTGAAGGGGAGAGTGCTGAACTGCTCCATTGCCGCATCAACCAGCTCTTGCTCGTTGTAGCCCAGGGAGGTGCACCACAGCCCGGCCAGGCCCTCAATGTACTGCTTGCCAGACGTATCCCAGACATGAATGCCTTCGCCGCGTTCCATGACAACAGGACCGGTCTCCCGAAACGCGTCCAGATTGGTGTAGGGGTGGATCAGTGTCTCGATATCGCGCATCTGCGCATTCGTGAGGTCCATAACCGGCTCCTGTATCTCTTTTCAGAGTGAGACATAGTTAGTCGCACCGGCACGCGCCAAGTCAAAACTTGTCTGGCCAGGGACCAGGCCCATATATGACCAAAGGTCACCAACGCAGGAACAATCCATGTCACGCTTCAAAGGACTGAACGCCGTCATCACCGGAGGCGCTGATGGTATCGGTGCCGCCTATGCAGCCGCGCTGGCACGCTCCGGTGTCAATGTCGCAGTGCTGGATGTGCTTGAGGACAAGGCCCAGGCCACAGCTGATGCAGTTGCCGCAGAAGGCAGTCAGAGCATAGCTGTTGCAGCCGACGTTACAGACCGTGCCAGTCTCGCGCAGGCAGCCGAACAGGTCGCCGCCTGGCTCGGCCCCGTATCGCTCCTCATCGTCAACGCGGGTGTCGGGATTGGAGGCGGATATGTCAGCGCATCGGAACGTGCGGTGGACTGGTTGCTCAATGTGAATGTACTGGGACCCATCAACACGGTACGTGCATTTGTGCCGGCCATGCTTGAGGGGCAGGGGGCACGGCATGTGGCATTTACCGCGTCGACGGCCAGCCTTGCGCCGCTCGACGAGGGTCTCGCTGCCTACGGAGCCAGCAAGAAGGCGATGGCTGGACTGGCAGAAGGCGTGCGCGCTGAGTTGGCGCCCAAGAACATCGGTGTAACCACCATCTATCCGGGTCTGGTCAACACCCGCATCTGGGATGCGGCTCGTTCACGACCGGAGAGGTTTGGCGGCCCGCGTCATCAGCCGGAGGAAGCCGGGGCTTACTGGCGGGACGAGGGCATGACGGTTGAGCATGTTGCTGCGCGCGCGGTGGCAGCGATAGAAGCCAATGAGCCCCATTGCGTGGTCCCGGATGCAAGCACCCGCTCCAAGTTCGACGAGACAGTTGCAGCGCTGAATTCAGGCTTCCCTGCCGGTTCCTAGCGTCAGAACTTCTCTTCGCCGCGTTGGCGATGCGGATCTGGAAAATCACGATAGAGAGCAAAAGTGACACGGGCGATCTGTTGATTGACCTGGGCATGTTTTTGCTCAACGGCACCGGCACGTCCCGAGACAAATGTGAATGCTTTGTCCAGCTGGGCCAGATCCGTGACCTCAATCATGAGATGAAACTCGCCCATCCCGCGCGGACCCAGGCCGAGTTTACGCCGCATGAGGCGCCACCCTTCAATGCGGCCTTCGGATTTCAGGAAGTCTAGAAACCCCGCCAGATCATCAGCGAACGCGACATCCGACTGGCCGGCCTCCAGGTCAAAAAAGCCATGATAGATGTCCATGTCTCACGCTCCGGAATGCTTCATCACACCGATGGGGCCCTTAGTTGTACGCAGGCGGTGCCACAAACCCGCCAAGCTCGCGCTCAAGCATGTTGGCGATTGCAATGGTGGTGAAGTCTTCAAGGTAAGGACCCACCACCTGAAGGCCGACGGGCAGCCCGGCCTTTGTCTGCCCAATCGGGACGGCACTGCTTGGCAGATACGAGACCAGCGGCAGCCCGGCCCAGCTCACGAGATCCAGATAGGGCCGCTCCTGACCGTTCACCGTCAAAGTCCGCTTGTGGAAGTTGGACTGATGGTCGTGCGGAAACGCAGAAACCGGTGCCACGGCCATGAGGACCGCATCATAGGTTTCAAAGAAGTCCGCCCACTTGGCGCGCATTTGCGCCTGGGTTTCTTTCCAGACAAGCCATTCATGATAGGTCAGGGACGCGGCGCGCGCCTGAAGGGCGGCGTGGGACTTGTCTGATGGATCCAGCGTCTTCGCCGTTTCCCGCATGCGTTCAAGAACCGGGGCAGGGAAACCCCGCGTTGTACCCGCATGCAGAAGTGTTGCGTAAATCTCGAATGCATCGTCGAACGTGAAGTCCGGCCGCGCGTCACGATGAACAACTGCACCTGCACGCTCAAGCGCGTCGGCTGCATTGTCCATCAGCTTCACGTTTTCGGCTTCCACAGGAAACGATGGATCATCAAACCATGTCGCTACCGTGAGCTCACGGGGGTCCCGGGCGCGGGCTTCCGGAAGCGCATGGGCAACACCCGCCGCGTCAAAATCATTCGGGCCCATGATCATTGACAGTGTGATCTCGAGGTCGCGCGCTGATCGGGCCAGGGGGCCAACCACGGAAAGGTCGCTCTGGAACAAAGCTCCCGGCAGCCCCGGCACATGCCCGCGTTTTGAGACGAGATCAAAGCTGGGTTTGTGGCCAAAGACACCACAAAGATGCGCCGGCGTTCTGATCGAGCCGCCAATGTCAGAACCAATCTCCAATGGGGTCAGGCCGGCCGCCAGGGCTGCTGCTGCCCCTCCAGAAGAGCCGCCGGGGCCACGGGTCACATCCCAGGGATTGTTCGTGGTGCCGTAGACATCGTTGTAGCTCTGAAGGTCGCCCGAGTAGAGCGGTACATTGGTCTTGCCGAAGACAATCGCACCCGCCGCCTTGATGCGGGCCACGGCATCTGCATCCCGGGAGGGAACGTGCTGCCCAAATTCCGGCGCCCCACCGGTTGTGACAAGACCTTCTGTCTCAAGCGCGTCTTTGATGGTCATGGGAATGCCGTGATACGGCCCCCAGATGTCGCCACGCGATAGTGCATGATCAGCTTCTTCAGCCTGAGCCAGCGCGCGGTCAAAATCAGTCGCCACAATCGCGTTAACTGATGGATTGTGCGTCTTGTACCTGCTGATGAGATGATCCAGCAGCTCTACCGACGAAATCTCCCGTCGGCGGATCATCGCGGCCAATACATGGGCCGGGGCGAAGGTGATATCGCTCATCAGGCGGTCTTCCTCTTGATTCATAAGTGTTTTTGCCGGGACGTTTTTTGCTTTCCGGTGCGATTGCCGCGTTGAGCCGGAGGCCCGGCTCGCCTAAAGTACCGCCAAATGCCGGCTCGCCACCATGCGGCAGGCGAAAAGACCATGCAATCAATAAGGGCGCGGGCAATGACCCTGCGCACTCGGTTAACAGGGAGACTAGCCCCATGAAGGGTTTGATGCAGGACTGGCCGCTTCTGGTCCACTCAATCATTGATCACGCAGCGCTTTACCACGGTGATCGCGAAATCGTCACGCGGTCGGTTGAAGGCCCGATCCGGCGCTCGACCTACAAGCAGGTTCACTCCCGCGCCCGGAAGATGGCGAATGCGCTGACGAGCCTGGGTATCTCCAAGGGCGATGTCGTCGCCACCATGGCCTGGAACACCGACCGCCACCTTGAGGCATGGTACGGCATCATGGGCATGGGCGCTGTCTGTCACACACTCAACCCGCGCTTGTTTGCAGAACAGCTGGTGTACATTGCAAACCACGCCGAAGATCGGATCATCTTCGTTGATCTGACTTTCGTCCCGATCATCGAAGGTATCGCGGATCAGCTACCCAAGCTCGAGCATGTCATCATCATGTGTGACGAAGATCACATGCCAGAGACGAAGCTCAAGAATGCGCACTGCTACGAAACACTGATCAATTCACATTCGGATGAATTCACCTGGGCCCAGGTCGATGAGAACGACGCGTGTGGCCTTTGCTATACGTCCGGCACGACGGGCAACCCAAAAGGCGTTCTTTACTCGCACCGCTCAAACGTGTTGCACGCGCTGGCCGTCAACAACGCGGATGCCATCGGCATGCGCTCCGTCGACAACGTGTTGCCGGTTGTCCCCATGTTCCATGCCAATGCATGGGGCATTGCCTTTGCGGCACCGGCGTCAGGCTCCAAGCTTGTCATGCCGGGCGCCAACATGGATGGCGAAAGCATCTACGAACTCCTGGATACTGAGAAGGTCAGCATCACCGCTGCCGTGCCAACCGTGTGGCTGATGCTCCTCCAGCACCTGCAGGCTGAAGGCAAGAAGCTCCCGGCACTTAACCGCGTGGTCATCGGCGGATCTGCGGCGCCGCGTTTCATGATCGAGGCATTCGAAAACGAATTCGATGTGCAGGTATTCCACGCGTGGGGCATGACGGAACTGTCGCCGATGGGCACGCTTGGGTCTTTGAAAGCAGGCATGGAAGATCTGCCGCTTGAGAAGCAGATCGACATCAAGGTCAAGCAGGGTCGGCCGATCTATACGGTCGAGATGAAGATCACGGACGACGATGGCAAGGATCTGCCGCGTGATGGTGTGGCCTTCGGTCATCTGATGGTTCGCGGCCCGGCCATTTCCGGTTCCTACCTGAAGGGTGAAGGCGGCAACATTCTTGATGATGAGGGATGGTTTGACACCGGTGACGTGGCAACAATTGATGCCGATGGCTTCATGAACATCACCGACCGCGCCAAGGATGTGATCAAGTCCGGCGGCGAGTGGATTTCTTCCATTGAGCTTGAAAACGTGGCTGTCGGTCATCCTGACGTGCAGGAAGCAGCCGTCATCGGTGTTGCGCATCCCAAATGGGATGAACGGCCGTTGCTGATTGTTATTCCCGCCGAGGGCAAGTCTCCAAGCAAGGAAGACATTCTGGGATACATGGAAGGCAAGATCGCCAAGTGGTGGATGCCTGACGACGTTGCGTTCGTTGACGAGATCCCGCACACAGCGACCGGCAAGATCCAGAAGCTGGCATTGCGCAAGACCTTCGAGGGATACGAACTGCCGACCGCAAACCTTGAAAAGGGTGCAGCGGAATAGCTGCACCCTTGGCGGGGTCGCAACGACGGACATAACGACATGATCGGTTGTGCTTTTGGCCGGTGCAGGGCGCACAGGGGGTGTGCTCAGGATTCATAAAGAGGGGAGCAGAACGACAGGTTCTGCTGGGTAGATATGAGTGAAAACACGCGCGCGCGCCTTGCGACTTTGGCAATTCGGCTTGTGGTTGCTGGCGTTGTGGCCGCTGCCGTGGCGATCCTTCTGGGGCGTTTTGGCCTGATCGATCAGCGCAACGGATTCTTCGGCGCTGCAGGCGGAATGCTGATCATCGCCGTTGGTGCAATCCTTGGACTTATTGGGGTCATTCGCGGATTGATGGGCAAACCGGGTCTGGGTCCGGCGGCACTCGCAACGGTAGCTGGCGTCGCCATTCTGGCAATGCCTGTTGCCAATGCGTTGAGCGGCGGATCGGTGCCGCCTATTCATGACATCACAACGGATCTCGAAAACCCGCCGGTGTTTGTATCGGTGGTCGCGCTGCGCGGTGACGCGAGCAATCCCTTGGATCGCGCCCAACCTGCCGACCTGGCGGACCTGCAACGGCAGGCCTATCCGCAGCTCCAGACGCTTGTGGTTGCTGATGATATCGCCACGGTCTTCGCTGCGGCGCTGGACGTTGCCAATGCCCAGGGGTGGGACGTAGCGGATGCAGTTGAGCCGGAAAATGGCGAACCCGGTCGCATTGAGGCAACGGACACCACACTGCTGTTTGGTTTCAAGGATGATGTCGTCATCCGTATTGCTGACGACGGACCCGAACGCACCCTGGTCGATATGCGCTCTGTCAGCCGCGTAGGTCTTTCAGATCTGGGCAAAAACGCTGCGCGCATCGACGGATACGTTGCTGCCTTACAGACCAAGCTGGGCAGCTAGTCCAGCCAGTATTCGCCACTGATGGCCGGGACACCATTCGTGTGGACCCGGCCTTCTTCTGCCATCTGCTTCATGTGTGCAAAGACGGAGCGGGCCGCGGCGGGGTGCAGCCGCTTGTCTGTTTCCGCATACATCACCGGGACCATCGCGGAGATCGTCCGGTCGCCCGCTTCCAGCCGGTTGAGTATCTGGGCTTCGCGGGCCTTGCGGTGAGCTATGTATCCCCGAACCAATGAGTGTGGTTTTGTTACCGGCGCGCCGTGGGTCGGATAGTAAATCTCATCGTCCCGGTCCAGCAGCTTGCGCAGGCTGGCCATATAGTCAGCCATGTCACCGTCCGGCGGCGCAATGACAGCTGTGGACCAGCCCATGACATGGTCTCCGGTGAAGAGAGCCTTTTCTTCCCTAAGCCCAAAACACACATGGTTTGATGTGTGTCCCGGCGTGAAGACACACTCCACAGTCCAGCCGTCGCCCTCAATGATGTCCCCATCACGGATCACATGATCGGGCTTGAAGGCCATATCCCCGCCTTCGTCCATTTTTGCACCTTCTGCGACCCCTCCACCTGCGCCGACACCGTGGGGGCCGAACCCATAGGTTGGCGCACCGGTTTTTTCTTTCAGCGGTGCTGCTGCAGGAGAGTGATCATTGTGCGTATGCGTGATGAGGATGTGGGTGACTGTTTCACCCTCAAGTCCGTCAAGAATGGCCTGCACATGTCCCGCATCCAGTGGCCCGGGATCGATGACCGCCACATTCCCGCGTCCAATGACGTAGGTTCCCGTGCCCTTAAACGTAAAGGCGCTCTCATTCGGTGCAACAACACGGCGAATGAGAGGCGTGACCTCGATCATCTCTCCGTAGTGAGGATCAAACTGGCGATTGAGCGGCAGGTCAGCCATGGGAAGACTTCTCCGTTTCCGTGTTCGGCGCTGCAATCGTAGCAGAGCCGGTTTCTTTTTTCCGACGTTTCCATCGAAGCGCCCGGGCAAACACGGATGGGTTGGTGCGCTTGAGACTTCGCCCGACAACATCCGGCACCCGGGTCTCAACGGCACCCAGGGAGGTGTTCACGAGTGGATAGCGTGCGCGAACTGTCTGCACCAGCCGGCGCATGGCTCTTGAGTGAGCAACAAGAATGGCAATGCCCGGCAGAACCAGGAAGATGCCAAAAGCAAACGGTGGTGGCAGAACAACAAACACCAGCCCGGGGACAAGCAGAAGCCATCCCAGGATGATCATGAAGGTGCGTGTCATTGAGCGCATGTTTGCCCCGGCAACGTGAAACACCAGCTTGGCCTGTACATGGCAACTGGCAAAGAGAAACACAAGCGGCTCAATTCATTGGGCGAAAACACTCTTACTCTGGTAGACGGCCAGAACACGGCGCGCTATGGCGAATGGACAAAAGAACACCAACAACAATTTTCAGCAGGAGCGCTCCAGTGAAGTTCTATAATTCAGTCGGCCCGAACCCGAAGATGGTCCGTATGTATCTGGCGGAACGCGGTCTCGATATTGAGACGGTCGAGGTTGACATCATTGCAGGCGAAAATCGCCAGGGTGACTACGCAACGCGCAATCCGCGCGGGCAGCTTCCATGCCTGGAGTTGGATGACGGGTCTTACCTCGCAGAGATTACAGCCATCTGTGAGTATCTTGATGACATCAATGGATCCACGGACCTTGTGGGGACAACGCCGCAGGCGCGCGCCACGACACGCATGTGGATGCGTCGTGCCGACCTCTATGTCTGCGAGCCCCTCGCCAATGGTTTCCGGTTTGCCGAGGGTTTGCCGATGTTTGAAAACCGCCTGCTATGCCGGCCTGAAGCAGCAGATGGGCTCAAAGCCATGGCTGCCAACGGAATTGGATGGTTCAACGACAATATGAGTGACCGTCCATGGCTTGCGGGTGACAACTTCACGATCGCCGATTGCCTGCTTTATGCATTTCTTGAGTTTGGCGCGACAGTCGGACAACCCATCCCGGACAGCTGTGCAAACGTAACGGCCTGGTACGAGCGGGTTTCAGCACGGCCATCAGCATCCGCTTGATGTCAGCAGTAGAAAAGCCATAGCCAAGAACGACAACGGCCCGGCCAGCATTCCCAATGGGGCGCCAGTCGGGCCGTTCGCATGTACGGTGCTGCCGTGTCAGCAGCAATTGTTCTGGAGCCTTGCGTCTGCCTAATAGGTGAGGAAGACGTTCACTGTTGCGACCAGGCCGTACGCGGCAAATGCCACCCACAATCCATTGATGAACAGGTCACCGGCTTTGATGTCTTTGACCACACGCAGGGCACGGTCCAAGGTCGACCCCGAATGCGCGCCGGCCCGAGTGGTAGTAAGGGGAGAGGAGGCCATGTTTGTGTTCGCGCTCATGAGACTATTCCTTCAGGAATACACTTGCTCAGCCAGATACAAGTCCCTCACGTGACGTTTCCCGTCCGGCTGTTCCGGACATGAGCTTGGCTGCTTTTTGTCAGCTCTTTTGCTTGCAGCCCAATCCACACAAAGCCATTTAGGTTCATTGTGCGCCGCATCATTCGGCTGCGTTGAGATCAAGATGGGCCCATTCTTCCCGAACCGCAATACCGCAAGTGCGAAGAGTATGTGAAATAATGAACAATACGAAAAATGTTCATGAGTAGAAAAAGACTATGTTTTTCAGCTACTTGAATGGTGATCGGGGGCAGCTATAGCTAATTCAGATAGGCAGCCATCTGCTGATGCATAGCAAAAAGGGTCAAATTGCTGCGTCGCAATATGGCGTTTGGGGCGGTTATCCCCCGTAGCGGATTTCCCGCTCGGTGGCCGGGCCATTGTCGCCACGCACCTGTTCTGTCGCCCAGGCAAGGTCAGCCAGATAAGTATCGGCCACTTCCGCGTGCTTTGGCGACAGCATCAGGTGAATTCCCTTTGGTTCTGTTACAACAGATGTGAACCAGCCTCGCTCAAAAAGCTTGCCCCAGATCGCGAACATGTCCCATTCCGGGTGCGTATACCCCACAAGACCCAGTTGGGGTGTCCCGATGATCTCAAACCCCAGATCGCGGGCACCTGCTTCGATCTTTTCCCGGGTTTCAACAACAAGCCCCTGTTTGGCGCGATACCCGTCAACGCCCAGGTAGTTCATGACCGCCCATGCCGCTGCAATCGCACCGCCGGGGCGTGTGCCTGCGAGTGTGGGCGTGACCATGCGCCCGCCCGGCCAGTCACTGGTGTCAAATTCCATATAAGCCTTGAGTTCGGCCGAGCGGAACATCACGGTGGATGCGCCCTTGGCGCAGTACCCGTATTTGTGGAGATCTGCAGACATGGAATGGACCTGCGGAACCGCGAAATCAAACTCGGGAAGATCCGCACCGTTCATGCGGGCAAATGGGGCGAAGAAGCCACCGACACACGCATCAACATGCAGCCACACATTGTGAGCTTCTGCGACCGCCCCAAGGTCAGCAATCGGGTCCACAAGACCGTACGGGAAGCAAGGCGCAGAGCCCACAAGCATGATCGTATTCTCGTCGACCGCATCAGACATGGCCTGCGGGTCCGCCAGAAAGTCGTAAGTGACCGGAATACGCCGCAGCTCGATGTCCATCATCATGGCTGCCTTGTCGAAAGCAGGGTGGCCGGACCATGGCATGACGATGTTGGATTGTTTGCCTGCTGCCAGCCGTCCTGTAGCCCGCGCATAATCTCTGGCTGTCTTGATGGCCATGGTTATGGAGTCAGTGCCGCCGGACGTTACATTGCCCGCGCCGTCTTCGGGCGCCTGCAGTAGGCTGAGCCCCATCTGGACAATCTCTTCTTCCATGCGTTTGAGGCTGGGGAAGGCCATGGGGCCCAGTCCATTTTCAGACATGAAGCGCGTATAGGCTTCTTTTTGAACCTTCGATACGTCCTCACCGGCATTGAACACGTAGACAGCCGTCTTGCCGTCGCGCCATTTGACGTCGCCGGTGGCCATTTCATCCATCTGCTCGGAGAGGGTCTTCCAGTCTGTTCCGTTTGAAGGCAGTGCGACGCGCATGGGTTTGTCTCCGGTGGGGCAAGTGGCAATTTCAAATCTGTAAAACCCTATCGCGTTTAACGTCAGTCGCCCATCATCTGCTGCCACCGTTTCTGCATTTCTTCGGCGCTTACTTCTTCAATCCGGGTTGCAACCATCCAGGTGTGGCCAAAGGGGTCCATCACCGTCCCTGTCCGGTCGCCATAAAACTCATCTTTCAGGGGCCGTAGCTCCGTTGCACCTGCCTTGAGCGCACGGGCAAAGACTTCATCGGCATCTTCGACATACAGATGTAGTTTGACCGGAGATCCACCCAGCGAATCCGGGCTCAAGGCGCCAAAATCCGGATACTCGTCGGAAATCATGATCGTGTTTCCGCCGATCCGGATTTCAGAATGCCCGATGCGCCCGCTTTCAGGATCTTCCAGTCTGAACTGTTCCTCGGCGCCAAAGGCCTGTGTGTAAAACGTGATGGCATCACTTGCGCCCTTCACAGCGATGTAGGGGGACAGGGCGAAGTTAAGCGGTGTTTCTGGCATTACGGCCTCCTTTGTGTTAAATAACGTTACGTACCGTTTTATAAATAAGCAAGATGATTCCATGGCCGATCAAAAAAAACGTGGCCGTCCCAGAAGTGTGAAGGCGCAGGAAGCCATTCTTGATGCAGCGCGTGACCTCCTCGATGAGGCCGGGCCGGCACGACTGACCATAGAAGCTGTGGCGGCACGAGCCCGTGTCGGCAAACCGACGATCTATCGCTACTGGGCAAATGCGCGCGAACTGGCCATGGCGGCGCTCATGGCCAGGGCGCCAAATTCAATTGATGTCGCAGAGAGCCAATCAGCTCTGGCTGATCTGTGCACTCATGTGCGTGGTCTCATTGCCCGCTTTGCTACAACACGCGGTCGGCAAACCGCCTTGATGCTTGCTACAGCGGAGCGCGACAGTGAAATGTTCAAGGCATTCCGCAACCAGGTCATTATGACCGGACGCGAGCAGGGGAGGGCAATTCTTGAGCGCGCGCAGGCCAATGGCGAAGTGGACCCGAGCATGCATCTTCAAACCGCGCTCGATCTCGTATACGGGCCAATTTTCTTCCGTCTACTGACGGGTCATGCGCCCCTGACACAGGATTTTGCCGACGAGGTTGTGAAGACGCTTGTGGCAGGAATTGGTAATTCGGCTAGTGACCCGTGAAAGTCGGCTTGTCTTTCTTGAAGAAGGCGCGCACCCCTTCCGCCACATCCTGCGATGGATTGGCGACCATCACAGCCAGTGCGGCTTCGCGCTGAGAGTGTTCAAGCGTCATGTCCTGGCCGGCCTTCATCATGCCTTTGGCAAGGCGGACCGCGAGGGGTGACTGGCCTGCAAGCCGGCGGGCCATCTCAAGCGCCGAGGCAAGTGCCTGCCCATCGTCTACGACCTCTGTCACCAGACCAAGCTGCTGCGCTTCGGGAGCCGGGTATGTCTCCGCCAGCAATGTCATCTTGAGTGCCTTGTCCAGGCCCATCGCACGTGGAAAAAGCCATGCACCGCCTTCGTCGGGCAAGAGGGCAAAGCGCCCGGATGTATCACCAAGCCTGGCGCTCTCGTCTGCGATGCGAATGTCGCAGGCAAGCGCGAGTGCCAGTCCACCGGCCACTGCTGCCCCGTTGACGGCGGCAATCACTGGTTTGTCCAGATGATGAAGTGCCTGGATCACCCGGTGCATGCCGTCCCGCATTTCGCGGCCGTGCGATAGTTGCTGGCGCATCAGCGCGTCTCGCTCTTCGTCGGCACTCGAGACATCGCCGCCGGCACAGAAACCCCGCCCTTCACCGGTGAGAATGAGCACCCGCAGATCATCATTCCTGAGATACGCTTCAAGTTCACTGCAAAGCTCTTCGCACATCCGGGTGGAATAGGCGTTCATCTGCCGGGGCCGGTTGAGACTGACGACCCGGATATGGTCTTCCTGCGTCTCCGCGATGAGCGTTTCATGGACTGTCATGGGCTTGCCTTCTTGTGCGGGGTAGGGCGCAATTGCAGCAAAGCATAATCGAAAGCGGGGGCCCATGAGGCAACCCGGGAAGGGAGAAACAAATGACAGATGCTGCTGCTGCACAGGCTGGCGAACTCCAGGATCTGACGCTTGAGACACGTGGCAACACTGCCGTGATTACGCTCAACCGCCCAGACAAGCTGAATGCCTGGACAGCGGCAATGGAAAAATCCATGCGGACGGCGCTTGTCGCGTGCGCAAAGGATGACGCTGTGCGAGCCATTGTCGTAACAGGCGCCGGGCGTGGCTTTTGCGCCGGAGCAGACATGAACCTTCTTCAGAAGATTGATCCTGATGCCGGTGAGAAGCGTGAACTGGCGCAGGCAAATGATGGCGCGGCTGACGATTGGGACCGGTCGCTTGGTCCGGATATCTCAGCTCATATGGGTGGCCGCTTTGGATACATGCCCCAGATACCCAAACCCATCATCGCAGCCATCAATGGACCTTGTGCCGGGCTGGGTATGGTCTTCGCCTTGTGGTGTGATATGCGCATAGGCGCAGAGGACATGTTCTTCACAACGTCATTTGCCAAACGCGGGCTCATTGCCGAGCACGGCATATCCTGGCTGCTGCCGGAACTCGCGGGTCACGCTGTCGCGATGGACCTTCTCTTTTCGGCCCGGCGCGTGGATGCTGATGAGGCACGCAGCATCGGGCTCCTGAATAAGACCGTTCCGACGCAGGAACTTGTGAACGAGGCTGTGTCCTATGCTCAGGAAATGGCTGATTCGGTCAGCCCGAGGTCCGTCGCTGTCATGAAAGCGCAGGTCTGGAAGGCGAAGTTCCAGTCGCTGAGTGACGCAATTGATACTGGCGATAGTGAAATGCAAAAGAGCTTTGCGTCGGAGGATTTCAAGGAGGGTGTGGAGCACTTCGTCCAAAAGCGCGCGCCGCGGTTCACTGGCCGCTAGATACCTGTCCAGAACCACAACGGCCCCGGCATTGCATTCGCAATACCGGAGCCGCGTGTCCCCTCAGAAGAAGCGCCAGACTGGGCTAGGGTCATTGCCTGACAAATCCCTGGAGGGAATGGCGTGATCTGCAGCGGTTCCCTTGGAGAGATGAACCGCTGCACATCCGCTAGTGTGTTG
>JGI12316J15310_10000391_pt2 | contig 21232 bp, 15 predicted proteins | sample MarCyaLeptolynsp_FD_15310 | JGI IMG/M metagenome (IMG submission 15310)
GGTGACCGTGCTCAACCCCAATGGCCTGCTGAACAGCTCCAACGCGCATCTGATGCCGCATGACATCCGGGTGAGCGACTCGATCTTCGAGAATTCGGGCTCGAGCAACACCCGCGCCTTCCTGATCAAGGACGGCTATGACATCACCTGGGAGGGTCTCACGCTTCTGGGCAACATGGACGAGATGCGGTTCCTGGGCGCCGAAGCGCCGAGCCCGTCGGGCAGCAACCTGGGGGGAGAGATCGCGGCCACCGGTGCGCCGCGCAAGCTGTCGGCGGACCAGCTTTGGGACGGTGCCGCGGGCCCCGTCGCTGGCGGGGAAACCGGTGGCGGCGCCAACCCCGCCCCCACGCCGGACCCGGAGCCCACACCAGAGCCGACGCCCGAACCCACGCCGGAGGACGAGATCAATCTGGTGACCGGAAACGCGCAGGACAACCTGTTGCATGGCACCGCGGAAACCGATGTCATCAAGGGGTTTGATGGCCAGGACGTGCTGGTTGGCTATGCCAGCAAGGACCGGCTGAGCGGCGGCAGCGGTGAGGATACCGTCAAGGGCGGCGGCGGCCGGGACAAGGTGTTTGGCGGCAATGGCGCGGACACCGTCTTTGGCGGCGGCGGCTCGGACGCGCTGAAGGGCGGCGGCGGCAAGGACAGCCTCCATGGTGGCCGCGGCAACGATACGATCATCGGTGGCAAGGGCGCGGACCACCTGAAAGGGGGCGATGGCAATGACACCTTTGTCTTTGCCGCAGGCCACGGGCAGGACACGGTGGTGGATTTCACCGCCGGAGCGGATGTGATCGACCTCAGCGGGCTGGGGCAAGGCGCGAGCCGCTACGGCGACCTTGCGATCAGCAGCCAGGCCAACGGCACCCTGGTGGATACCGGGGAAGGCACGATCCTGCTGCAGGGTCTGCAGATGTCGCAGATCGACGCGGGCGACTTCCTGTTCTGATCGCCTGCTCTGACGGCGTGGCGTGACCGGCCCGTGGCGGCGTGGCGTTCTGCCCGGCCGCGGGTCGTGTCGGTCAGGTGCAGATCAGAGAGGCTGCGGGACCCGCAGCCTGCCTGCGATTTCCGCGAGCGCGCTTGTGTAGGCGCGGATCACGATCTTCTCGTCGAATTGACGTTCCACATGGGCGCGGCCGGCCGCGCCCATGTGTTGCAACCTGTCCTGCGCCGCGCTGGCGATGCGCAGCATTGCCTGGCCCAGATCGCGGCTGTCGCGCGGGGCAACCAGAAACCCGCTTTCCCCGTCAACGACCACGGTGCGGCAACCGGCCGTGTCGGTGGTGATGATCGGACGCCCGCAGGCGCCGGCTTCCAGGAGCGCGCGCGGGGTGCCCTCCCGGTAGTAACTGGGCATGACCACGCAGGTCGCGGCCTCCAGCGCCGGACGAATGTCACGTTGCCGACCGAGGTAGTCGATGATCCCTTCTGTCTGCCACTGCGCCAGCACCTCCCGCGGCACGGCTGCCGGGCTCGGGGTCTCCAGATCGCCGGCCAGTCGGAAGATTGCCCGTGGGAAGACCGCGCGCACCTGCCGGGCGGCTTCGACGTATTCCGCCAGCCCCTTCTCCCAGAGCAGCCGGGCAACCAGGAGGAAGACCAGCGCATCCCGGTGATCCGGTACCGGGGTGGCGGTGAACCGGCTGAGGTCGACACCGGATCCGGGCAACAGCCGCGCGGTCTCATCGGCGACCAGCCCGGACTGCAGAAATTCTTCCCGGTCCTCGAGATTCTGGAAAAAGACGATCGGTGCGGCCCGAAAGGCGTGCCGATAGAGCCGCGCGGCGCAAATGGCCAAGGGGCCCGGGGCCGAGAATACAGAGCCTAACCCGGTGACATTCGGAAGGATCGGGATGCCGGTCAGCCGCGCCGCCAGCCCCGCGTAGAGGTTGTTCTTGATCGTGTAGCTGAGGATGGCATCGGGGCGCAGCGCGCGGATATGCGCGATCATCGCCCCGAGACAGCCTGCCTCGCGCAGCGGCGAGGTGCCGCGGCGGTCCATCTTCAGTTCCACGTAGTCGCAGCCGATATCGCGGAGCATGGCGTCTGTATAATCGTCGCGCGGAGCCAGCACGGTGACCCGGTGCCCCTGCGCCATCAGCGCCCGGAGCAGGCCGGAGCGGAAATTCACCACGTTGAAGGAGGAATTGACGGTGACGACCAGCTTCATGGTGTCCTCCGTTTCACGACAGCGCGTCGCTGTAGATGCCCGCCATGGTGCGCGCGCAATGCGACCAGCTGAATTCCCTGGCCCGGCGCCGGCCGCTGGCCGCCATGCGGGCGCGCCGCTGCGGCGACCGACAGACCTGCAGGATGGCCTCGGCCAGGGCTTCGGGATCCGCGGCGTCACACAGGCAGCCCGCCGCACCTGCGACCTCGGGCAGCGAGGTCCGGTCCGAGGCGACGACCGGGGTGCCGCTGGCCATGGCTTCCAGGACCGGCAGGCCGAAGCCTTCGAAGAGCGAGGGGTGAACATAGAGATCCGCCGCCTGGTAGAGCGCCCGCAGCTCCGGGTCGGAGACATAGCCAAGCCCGTGGACGCGGTTGCGCAGCGCAGGGGCGGCAAGGGCGCGGGAGATTTCGGGGTCGTCCCAGCCGGCTCCGCCGACCAGCAGCAGGTGATGGGGCACGCTGTCGGCCAGAACAGCCATGGCCCGCAGCAGCCCGGCCAGGTTCTTGCGCGGGCTGGAGGCCCCCGCCGAGAGGATGAAGGGGACATCCGGCGGCAGCGCAAAGCGCTGCAGCAGGGCCGGGTCCGCCGCCGAGAAGAAGCTCTCCGACACGCCTTCCAGCACCACGCGCAGCCGGGCGTCGACGGCGGGGCCCGCATAGTCGCGGACGGTGTCGGCGGTGTATTGCGACACGCAGGCGATGACATCGGCCTGCCGCACCGCCTGGTCGAGGCTGCGCTTCATCACCCAGGGCCGGGTGTTGCGGAAATACTCCGGATGCAGCAGGGGGCCGAGGTCGTGGATGGTTACGACAAGGGGTTTGCGGGTGGCCACCGGGTAGCCGAGGGAAACCGCGTGAACCACATCGACCGGCGCATCCAGGCAGGTCTCGAGCGCGGGCCGTCCGAGAAAGGTCCACAGCAGCGACGTGCCGTGGCGGCCCAGTCCGGTGAGCTTCAGCCCGATGTCCTGCTGGCGCGCCGCCAGCGCCGCGGGGGGCAGCCCGGACCAGCCGGCAACGGGAGTGATCTGTGGCCCGTCGAGCTGCCGCAGCGCCGTCAGCAGCTCGCGCGCATAGCGTGCCAGCCCATGCCCCTGCCGGTCACCGAACTGATTGGCAAAACAGGCCACCCGCAGCCCCTGCCCCGGGACCACCTCTGCGCGTTCAATGGTTGCGGATTGCAAGGAAGGTCCTCCCGAAAATGCTGTTCCAGCCGTGCCGGAGCCGACCGCGCAGCCCCGCGGGCAGAAATGCGCCTACAAGGGCCGCCCAGGAATCCGCGGCCAGGGGCCAGAGCGCAATCGCGGTCAGGTAATGGCGGATGGCGGCCCCGCGCCTGCCCCGGTAGTGGAACTGGACCCGGCCCGCGCGGCGGTGAAACCCGGCCCGCGCCGCCAGCGGCAGCCACCAGCCGCGGCGGGCCCGCAAGGGGGCGTATTTGGCCAGGATCCGCCTGTGCGCGCGCAGCTCCCGCGTCGGGTCCGAGACGGTGCGTGGCCCCGCGTGATGCCGCAGGTCCACCAGCACCTCCGGCACGCAGCCGATCGGGGCCAAGCGGGCAAGGCGGATCCACATGTCCCAGTCCTGCCGCGCGGCCAGGTCGAGATCGAACTTCCCGGCCTCGATCAGCAGCTGCCGACGGACCAGGTAGGTCGAGGTCGGCGCGGTGACATCGCGCACCAGCAAGGCGTTCAGCAGATCGCCTTCGGGGAAATCGCGCCGGGGTTCCGCCAGCACCCGGCCGCTCTCGGCATCGGTTTCGCGCAGGCCGCAGTAGACCGCCCCGAACGCCGGGGTCTCTGCCAGCCGGGCCAGTTGCCTGGCGATCTTGTTGGGATGCCAGAGGTCGTCGCTGTCGAGGAAGGCAACGAAGTGACCGCGCGCCCGGTCGATGCCGCGGTTGCGGGCGGCGTTGCCCCCGGCATTGGGCTGTCTTTCATAGAGTACGGACAGCGTCGCCGTCTCGGCCCAGGCGCGGACGCGCGCCTCGGTGTCGTCGGTCGAGCCGTCGTCGATGACGATGATTTCGAGGTTGCGGAAGCTCTGCGCCTGCACGCTGTCCAGGGCCGCACAAACCAGGTGGCCCCGGTTGTAGGTGGGCACCACGACCGAGACCTCTGGCGGCATCTCAGCCATTGCGGTCCGCAGTTGCCCAGGACACCTGCCGCTCCAGTTCCGCGCGCGAGATGCGGTTTTGCCGGTCCCACACCAGCGCATGGGCGCGAAACACGGCGGTGGCCGAATGCAGCGCCGAAATCAGCCCCGGCGTGCCGTCGAGAAACCCTTTCTTGTAGAAATATTTCTTCAGGAATTCCTTGGTCGGGGCCCAGAGGATCTGCCAGCCGCTGACCTGCCGCCCGCTGGCCTCGACGTGTTTGACCACCTCCTCGAGGTAGGTCGAGCTCTTCTTCAGGCGCTTTTCGAAATCATGCTCGTTGAAATGGATCATCTTGCCGCGGAGCTGGCCGACCCGATGCGCGGGCGCATCCAGGTGGCAGGTCTCGTGGAACATGCCGCCGAAGCGGAACAGCTCGCGCCGGGCGAGGTGGATCAGGTTCCAGTCCTGCCAGCCACCGCCCTGCATGGGCCGGTGCATGAAATGGTTGAGCCGCCGGAAGCGATAGCCATCCATCTTCTCGTTCTGGATGGCGGCGCGGATCTCGCAGGCCAGCTCAGGCGAGACCCGCTCGTCGATATCCATATGCAGCAGCCAGTCGCTCTGTGCGGCGTCGATGCCCTTGTTGCGCTGGTCGCTGTAATATTCGCCGGACTGGCGCGGTGAGCGGATGAAGCGGACGCTGTCGCCCGCCGCGGCGCAGATCTCCTCGGTGCGGTCGCTGGAGCCGTCATCCACGATGATGATCTCGTCGACCCAGCCGATCAGATTGGCCAGGAAACCGGGCAGGTCCTCCTCCTCGTTGTAGCTGATCGCGACAACGCCCAGGGTGACGGGAGCGCGTTCGAAAACGGAACTCATTGGGCTGCCCTGGAGACGTCGCCGCCCGGTTGCGACAGCAGGCCGTCGAAATAGTCGATCGTCTTGCGCAGCCCGTCCTCAAGCTGAACCGAGGGGGCCCAGCCCAGTTCGCGCTTGGCCAGACCGATATCCGGACGGCGCTGCATCGGATCATCCTGCGGCAGCGGCCGGTAGACGATCTCGGAGCGCGAGCCGGTCATCTCCACCACCCGTTCCGCCAGCTCGCGGATGGTGATTTCCACCGGGTTGCCCAGGTTCATCGGGCCATGGCAGTCGGGCCCGGCCGCCATGAAGCGCACGATCGCCTCGACCAGGTCGCTGACATAGCAGAACGACCGGGTCTGCATGCCGTCGCCGAACAGGGTGATCGGCTCGCCTTTCAGGGCCTGGACGATGAAATTCGACACCACGCGCCCGTCGTTGGGGTGCATCCTGGGGCCATAGGTATTGAAGATGCGGGCCACCTTGACGTCCAGCCCGGTCTGCCGGTGGTAGTCGAAGAACAGCGTTTCCGCACAGCGTTTGCCCTCGTCGTAGCAGGACCGCGGGCCGATCGGGTTGACGTTGCCCCAGTAATCCTCCCGCTGCGGGTTCACCTTGGGGTCGCCATAGACTTCGCTGGTGGAGGCTTGCAGGATCGGGCACTTGAGGCGCTTGGCCAGCCCCAGCAGGTTGATCGCGCCATGCACGCTGGTCTTCGTGGTCTGGATCGGGTCGTGCTGGTAGTGCACCGGCGACGCCGGGCAGGCGAGGTTGAAGATCGCGTCGACCTCGACATAGAGCGGGAAGGTGACATCGTGGCGGATCAGCTCGAAATGAACGTTGTTCTTGAGGTGGTAGATGTTGGGTTTCGTGCCGGTGTAGAAATTGTCGACGCACAAGACGTCGGTGCCATCCGCGATCAGCCGGTCGATCAGATGAGACCCGATGAACCCTGCGCCGCCTGTCACCAATACCTGTTTGTTGATACTCATCATGACTCCACAGTTGGGTTTCCAAGGGACTTGTCTTTTGACCGCTTGCGGCCGAAGGCGCTGCGCAGGCGCAGCAAGGCCGGTTGCACAAACCTGTCTCTGATCCGGTTGACGGGCAGCCGGGGCGAGCGGCGCCGGAAGGGCTGCAGGGTGGGGTCTGTCGCCGCGTCCTGCGGGTTGGCCAGATCGGTGCTGTCATAGCCGAGCTGCCCGGCGATCTGCCGCACCGCCGGATCAAGCTGCAGCCGGTAGCTGCCGTCCCGCCGCCACTTCTCAGAGGATTTCGCATGAGTGCCGGAACCGACCCGGGGGTCCGCCTCGATGCCGATGAACCGGCAGATTTCGGCAAATTCCCGGGCAGGCTCCTGCACCAGGTCTTCGTAGCGGACCCGCCGCAGGGTGCCCTCGGGCAGCATCCGTTCAAAGGCCAGCAAATTGCGGCAGATCTCCAGCCAGCCGTATTGGCGGGTGCCCGGATCGGTGCCAAAGAGCGCGGCGGCGGAATAGAGCGTCGCATGCGGGTTGCGCACCATTGCCACGATCTTCACCTCGAAATCGGTGGTCTGCATCCATTCCAGGATCAGGCTCAGGGCGGCCCAATGGGCCAGGAACTGCGGTGACTTTTCGAAGAACACCGGGCGCGCATAGGCGCGGCAGAGCGCCTCCCAACCTTCAAAGACGAGGGCGCGGGGCGCCTCGGGCGGCTGGAAATCCGGTACGCAGCGGGCCAGCAGCTCCACCATGTAGGCGCGGGCATTGGCCCGGCTACCATAGCCGCCATAGCGCTGCCCGGCACTGAACAGCGCGTCCGGCCGCTGCAGCAGCACCGCCGCCATCAGCCACCAGTGGGTCTCCAGGTTGGCATGCGGCGAAAAGGGCACCGTCTGCACGGCCGGATGCCGACAGATCTCGTCCTGGAACATGGTTGATCCGGACCGCTTATCTGAAAGCAGGAGCACGATGCTGGGCATGAGGCCTCCGTTTCACTGTTTTGACCGGCCGCGGCGCTTCGGAAAAGTTCGTAAGAGACGAAATAAGGCCAATGACCAGGAAGAAAAGCATTGCCCCGCGCGGCGTCGAGACCGGCGCATGGCCAAAGGCCACCCAGGGCAGCAGCGCAACGGCCGACAGCAGCAGCGATTGCGACAGCACGCCGGTGAAGCTGCCCTTGCGCTTGGCGAGCCGCCCGGTGACCAGCAAGGCGCGCAGCATGAGGCTGCCGTAGAGGATCGCGGCCAGCATCCCGTAGCTGTAATAGGCCATCGCAAAGGTCGCATGGGTGGCCTGGCCGGCCTGCTCCGGCAGCACCCAGGTTTCGGCGTATCGCACGGTGATCCCTTCGCCCAGGACCAGGAACTGCGGCTGCTCCGCCAGATGCTGGAACGGTTCGATATAGGCCAGGATACGCTCGCTTTCGCGCTCATCCTGGAAGGGGTTTTCCAGGATCGCCTGGCTGCGGTTCGTCAACCGGTCGAAGAAGAACAGCTGGGAGGAAATGCCCACGGCCAGGATGACGCTGGTGCTGACCGCGATGGGCAGCAGGATGCCCCGGCGCACGTATTTGTAACCGCAGAACAGAACCGTCAGCAGGATCAGGAGACTGCCCAGGATCGGCCCGCGCGAATAGCTCATCACCACCCCCATCGGCGCCAGCAGGCAGGCGGCCAGCGTCAGGCTGCGCCACAGCGGGCCGAGCTGCCAGGGCCAGCGCAGCAGCAGTGCTGCAAACGGCCAGGCGGCGTTGATGAAGGAGGCCCCCAGTATCGAGACCCCCACCAGCGTGCGGCCGCGCACGCCGCTGTCCCCGGCGCCGTATTGGGCGCCGACCCCCTCTGCCGCGGGTTCGAGGAAGCTGTTGGAAAACACCATGTCGACGACGACAGGGCGGGTCATGGGCAGCGAGGAGAGGATCATCAGAGAGGCGGTGACCAGCAGCCCCAGCACGGCCGCGCGCAGGATCACGCTGACATCCTGCGGTGTCCGCACCATCAGGCCGGTGATGAAGAAGACGCTGAACGCGAGGCAGGTGCGGATGGACATATAGAGGGAATCCCGCAGGGTGTCGAAGGTCAGCACCCCGATCACTTCGCTGGCCAGGGCAAGGAACAGGATCGTCTTGACGGTGGCGGAGAACATCCTGCGCCTGCGCACCGCGGGCAGGTTCAGCGCCTTCAGGATCAGCGCCAGGATCAGCAGGTCGATGAGGTAGACGGGAACCGGACCCAGCCGGATGTTCAGCTTCGGCATTGCCAGCAGGACAAAGACGAAGACCGCGAACAGGCCGATGCCCGGGGTGGTGCGAAGCGGTCTAGAGGCCATAGCCATGCCTCACTTTCGCATAGAGGTTCAGATGGGCGCTCACGAAATCCTCGAGCCGGAAGCTCTGCGAGCGGGCAAAGCCGTTCTGTCCCAGCTGCCTGCGCAGTTCCGCCGACTCCGCCAGCCGTCGGATGGCCGCCGCGATGCTGGCAGGCTCTTGCGGGTCGACCAGCAGGGCCGCCTGCCCGTCCGGGCCGACCACCTCGCGCAGCCCCGCCACATCGGCGGCGATCACCGGCAGCGCCGCGTTCATGCCTTCCACCGCCGCCAGTCCGAAGCCTTCCCACAAGGACGGGATCAGGAAGATGTCCGCCTCCTGCAGCAGCGCGCTGACGTCGGGCACATAGCCTGCGAAGTCCACCACATCGGCAATGCCCAGCCGCTTGGCAGTGCGGCGCAGCGCCTCCAGCTCCGGCCCGTCGCCGGCAATCACGTAGCGCAGGTTGCAGGGCATCAGCTGCGCCACCGCCGCCAGCGCGGTCTCGTAGTTCTTGGCCGGGGTCAGGCGGCCGACCGACAGCAGGGTCAGCGGCTCCGACTTGGGCGCGCGCCGGATCGGCCGGTCAAAGACCAGGCGGCAGCCATTGGGAATGACGGTGACCCCCTGCACCCAGGGCCGGGCCTTCTGCAGCTCGGCGCGCACCCCCTGGCTGATCGCGATGATCTGCTTGAAGGCGCCATAAACCTGCCGGTCGATCACCCGGCCGACCAGGCTGGCGCGGCGATTGTTCGAGGTGCTGTGCTCGGTGAACAGGACCGGCGCCTCCAGCCCCCCCAGCCGCACCAGCAGCGACAGGTAGAGGCTGGCGGGAAACAGATGCGCATGCACGATGTCGCTGGGGCGGATGTGCTGGCGGGCATAGGCCGCCAGCCGCGCCAGGGCGCGCGGATCATAGGGGCTGTTCACCCCGAGCGACACCGCGCCCGCGGGCACCTCGCCGTCCCCGAACGCCTCCAGTGACACCAGATGCGCCTCGATGCCTTCGGATTGGAGCAGGCCGTGCAGGCTGCGGGCCATCCGTTCGGCGCCCCCGCGTTTGAGGTCGATGCTGTTGATGATCTGGAACACGCGCGGTGGCGGCGGTGGCGGCGAGGTCTGCGGCCGCTGTTGCTGCTGCCGGGGCGGCGGGCGGCGGCGCAGCCCATGCAGCAGGCCGCGCAGGGCCTTGCGTTGCCGGGCCGGCAGGATGCGGGCCAGCGGGTGCTGGCGGAACAGCGTCGGCGGCGCAAAGCGATGCCAGGGCACCGGTTGCCAGGCGGGCGGCGGCTCTGCCATGACGGTGTCGAACAGCTCGGCATAGGCCTGCACGCATCTGTCGCGCGAAAACCGGTCGCGGGCGGCGCGCGACACCGCCCGGCTCATGGCCTGCAGGCGCACCGGATCCCGCGCCAGCGCCGCGATCCGCCGGGCCAGCGCCGCGGTGTCGCCGGTGTCGGCCAAAAAGCCGGTGGTGCCGGGATCGATCAGGAAATCGGTGAGGCCCGGCAGCTGCCAGGCCACCGGGACCGCGCCTGCGGCCATCGCTTCAAGCAAGGCGTTCGGGCAGCCTTCGAAATGCGACGGGAACAGGAAGATGTCGGTCTCGGCGAGAAACCCCGGGATCTCGTCCGGGCGCAGGCTGCCGAGAAAGCGCACCGCGCCGGAGGGGAGATGCAGATCGCCAAGCGCGTTGCGCAGGGCGGCTTCATCCTTGCCCTGTCCGGCGATGCGAACCTGAAACGGCACCCCGGCCTCCTGCAGGTGGCGCAGGAGGCCGGGCAGGTGCAGGACCCCCTTCTGGCGGTGCTCCAGCCTGCCCAGGAAGCCCAGTTTCACCACCGCATCCCGGCCCCGGACCGTCCGCGCCGCCGCCGCGAAACGCTTGGGCGGCACCCCGTTGGGGATCAGCACGATCCGGTCCGGGCTGACGCCGTAGTCGGTGACCAGATCCGCCTGCAGTCGCGGGGTCAGCGCCACGATCCGCGCCAGCCGCTCCTGGCCGACCAGGGTCAGGCGGTAGCCCTCCTCGAAACCGTTGGCGCAGCGCGCCAGGGCCCGTATCTCGGCGGGGAGATGCGGCAGGGCGCTGAGGATGGCGGGGGAGTTGACGCCGAAGACCGCGTCGATCCGCTCCGTGGCGCACCAGGCCGCAAACGCGCGGGCCTGCGCCTTCAGGCTGGCGGTCCTGGCCGCCAGGAGCACGCAGCCCTCATCGGCAAAGGCAGGGTCGGTCAGGCTGGCCTGGTCCCGGCCCACCGTGACACAGCGCAGATCGATACCATGGGCGCGCAGCGCGGGCCGCATGTTGCGGTAGAAGGTGAAGGTGCCGCTGTCCTTGGGCACCGAGCCGAAGGCCACGCGGATCATCCGTCGCCTCCCGAGCGGCGGCGCCCGGCCCGCGTCGGGCCTGCCGGGGTACTGGCGCGGCCCACCCGCTCAGCCTCCGGCGGCGACGGTGATATGCGCGCCGGCTCCGAACAGGCTGTCGTAATCGGTGATGGCGGTCAGCGCGCCGTTCTCCAGTGTCAGGATGATGTCGCAATCGCGCACGGTGGTGTGCCGGTGGGCCACCATGATCAGGGTCTGGGCACCGGCCAGCTTGGAGATCTCGGCCATCACCTGCGCCTCGGTGGTGCTGTCGAGGGCACTGGTCGCCTCATCGAACACGATGACCTCCGGTTCGGGATAGAGAGCGCGGGCAATGCTCAGCCGTTGTCGCTGGCCGCCGGACAGGCGTACGCCGCGCTCGCCGACAAAGGTCTCGTAGCCGTCGGGCAGCTCCCGCAGGATGAAATCCTCGATCTGCGCCATGCGCGCCGCTGCCCGCAGCTTTTGGGTGTCGATCTCGGCCTCGGGCACGCCAAAGGCGATGTTCTGCGCCACCGTGGCATCGCTGAGGTAGATGTCCTGCTGGACATAGCCGACATTTGCCCGCCAGGCCCGGATTTCCCCCGGCGACAGCTTGCGCCCGTCGATCCGGATTTCGCCGCTGCTGGGTTCCAGCAGCCCCAGGATCAGGTCCATCAGCGTTGTCTTGCCGGCCCCGGTGCGGCCGACGATGCCCACCGACATGCCCGCAGTGATCGTGAAGGTCACGTCTTTCAGGCTGTCCTCCTCGGCACCCGGATAGCGAAAGGAAACCTGTCTGAACTCGATGCTCTTATCAAAGCGCAGCGGTGTCACCTTCTGCGGCAGCGGCGGCAGCGCTGCGGCGCTGCGGACATCCTCCAGGATGGCCCGGGCCGAGGCGCTGCTCAGGCGCAGGGACACCGAGGCGTTATAGCCCCGCTGAAAGGCGGGCATCATCCGGTAGAGCGCCAGCACGAAAACGCCGAGGGTGGGCAGGATATTGGCCATCGCGGCGCTGCCGGTGCCGCCGCTGCGCGCGGTCAGGATCAATGTCATCAGCACGGTAGCCCCGATGGCGAGGGCCTCGATGATATGGCGTGGTGCCATCCGCACCGTGTTGGACAGCGCCGTGGCATGGGCATAGTCCGACGAGGGCCGGGCGTAGCGCTCCACCAGGGTCCGCTCGCGGTTCAGCAGGCGCACCTGCTTGCCGCCGATCAGCGCTTCCATCGCCAGCCGGTGCCGCTGGCGGTTGCTGCTCAGAATGCGCAGGCCAAGATGGTTCGAGATGCGCCGCACCGACAGCAGCAGGACCGCATAAAGCGCCGAAAAGGTGCCCATCGCCAACAGGGTGACGGAGGGGTTGATCACCAGCAGCAGCACCACCATGAAGACCAGCGTGACGGCCGAGACCACGAATTCCGAGAAGGCGCGGAAGACCTGCGAGACGATCCGCGCGGTCTCCGACAGCATATTGGCCACCAGCTCCGAGCTGTTGCGCTGCAGCATGAACGGGTAAGGCTGTTGCAGATAGGCGGTCAGCAGCCGTTTCGACAGGCTGTGGACCCGCCCCTCCAGCCAGCGGTTGGCCACATAGACGGTGAGGATCTTCAGCCCCGCGGTGGCCATCAGCATGCCGCAGAAGGCAATGCCCAGAAAGACGATGAACTCATCGGTGCTGGTGAAGCCGCCAAAGGCATAGAAGGCCGACAGGTAGCTGTTGGCCTGGATGATCTCGGGTTCGCCCAGCACCTTGAGGAAAGGAAAGATCATGGCCACGCCGACCATGTCGGAAAACCCGCTGAGAATGATGAGCGGCATGATCAACATGGCCGTTTTCCGCTCGGCCGGGGTCAGCAGGCGCAGTGCCAGCTCAAGGCTCTTCATGCGCGCCTCCACCGCTTGGCGCCGCCCCTAGAAGCCGCCCCCAGGACCAGGGGTGCGGGGCATGTGTTTGGCCATGTCTGTGGCCATGTGTTTGCCTGTCGGGAAGAGGCGGCAGGGGGAAGCCATTGCAGGCCACCCTGCCCTGCTGAAACCGGTACCAATTTAACTGCACAAGACTGCCTATGCTAAGGGCGAACGCGCCAACCAAATACGATCTTGAGAGTTGCAACTAATACGAAAAGGTCGAGCCGCCAGCCCATGTTGCGCACATAATAGGTGTCGAGCTCGGTTTTCTGGCGCGCCATTTCAATGCTGTCGGTATAGCCCTGCACCACCTGGGCATAGCCGCTCATGCCCGGCCGCACGGTTTCGCGCATGCCGTATCCGGGGATGGCCGCGCGATAGGTCTCGGCAAATGAGAAGATCTCCGGTCGCGGCCCGATCAGGCTCATCTGGCCCATCAGCACGTTCAGGATCTGCGGCAGCTCATCCAGCTTGCTGTCGCGCATGAAATGGCCCAGCGGCGTGATCCGGCCGGTGTCCAGCGGATCATCCGCGCCGCGCTCGCCCGCCCCCGCGTAGGTCATGGTGCGGAACTTCACCATGGTGAAGCCTTGCCTGTTCTGGCCACAGCGGCGCTGCAGGAAGAACAGGCGACCGGGATTCCAGAACGGGTTCAGGCACAACAGCACGCAGCAGATGCCCAGCAACACTGGCAGGCAGGCCAGGCTGATCAAGATGTCCGCAAGCCGTTTGGAACCAAGGTAGAGACGCCGTCGTGCCGTGTCGGCAAAAGCGTCTGTCAGTTTGTCATGTCTTTCGCCCGGATAATAATATCCCTTGGCGGTACTCTTTAATACAACACCGTTTTTCATTGAACCGGCAACCGTTTACTAAACCCACAAAACAGGGGGCAGAAATTGATTGCCCGAAACAAAAAGCGCAGCCTTCAAAAAGGTGCATGGGCATTTGAATTTCCGAAATGCAGTCCCCCCAGACTCCACAGAGGTGGCCCAAGGAACAACACAACAGATGGGCCACCCAAGAAGTATGCCGCCTGGTTGCCATTCTGCCAAGATAAAATTTTATCGATCTCGGGTCCTGCCCCTCGCTGCCCGAGGTCAGCGCCGGGTCAGTTGCGGCGCCCCAACGGCAGCACAGGGCCGGAGCGGGACGGGTCTTTTGAAGCTTTTGAAAACAAATGGATAATTCTGGCAGCCCCCAGGATCGCGAAAAACAGGCCGGTGGCCGCTACGAGGCCTAGCACCGTCGACAAAAGAAAGCTGAAGTCAAAAAACATCCATAGGGTGAATGAAATTCCCCACATTGCGAAGGCGGAAAAAACAAAAACTGGAATCGCCATCGGCACCCTTCAATCATAACTTGTGGAATAGGGATATTCCGCGGCCGTCGTGAATGCCAGAAAAACCTCGGTCGGGACCGGCGGTTTTCACCGGACGGAGACAGGACAGCGACGCGGCAGACGCGGCGCAGATCCCTGCGCCGCGTCCTGTGTCAAATCGGCAGGCTGGCCTCAGACCAGCAGGAAGGTGTCGCTCAGCGCCGCGCTGGTGTCGGTGATCGTCAGGTCGCTGATGGTGCCGTCAAAGGCATCGCGGAACCCTGCCGCGCCGGACTGGCTGGCCCAGCCGTTGGCCCCGGCCTGCAGGTATTCCCCGTTGTCGAGCCAGTCGAAGTCGAACTCCGCCGCGCCGATCAACTGGCCGTTCAGCTCCAGCGCCACTTCCCCGCCGCCGAAACGGGCAGTGACATCATAATCGGTATCCTGCTGGATCCCGGACACCTGGAAGGTCTGCGCCTCGCGGCCCTCCTGGAACCGGACAAACAGCGTGCCGTTGTTGATGTAGCTGGTGAAATGGCCGTCGTTGACATCGGTGCCATACGCATCCCGGGACACCAGCCCCTGGCGACCGCTGACGGTGTCGGCGTTGAAGGTAAAGGCGATCTCCGCCTCCGCCAGCCGCAGCGCCTCTTCCGGGGCGAATTCCTGCACGCTGCCGCGGGAGCCGTCGAACTCCATCGCGCCCTCGATGCCAAAGACCTCGGCCAGGGACGGCAGCGCCGGGGCTTCTTCGTAGACGTCGAAACGCTCTTCGGAGACCGCGGTGCCGGAGGCATTGCTGGCACTTGCCGAGAGCGTGTAGCCCCCTGCCGCCAGGTTGCCCAGGTCCACCCCGTCCAGCGACCAGCGGCCGTTGCTGACGGTGGCGCTGCCGAGCGGGGTTTCGGCATTGCCATTCACCAGCGTCACGCGCACCTCGCCACCGTCGGCGATGTTCTGCGCGGTGCCGCTCAGGGACAGCGCGCTGCCTTCCTGTGGCGAGATGCTGTTGTCGCCGCCCACCGGGGCGATGTCGACCACCGGTGCCGCAACGGTGCTGTCGCCACCGCTGTCCGGGGTCTCGCCAGCCTCTCCGCCCGCGGCGCCGGTGTTGTAACCCGCGGTGATCTGGACATCGGAAATGGTGCCGTCAAACGGGTTGCGAAAGCCCGCCTTGCCGGATTGGCTGGCCCAGCCATTGGCCCCGATCTGCAGGTACTCGGTGTTGTCCAGCCAGTTGACGTCAAGGGACTGGCTGTCGACGAGCGCCCCGTCGACCCAGAGCGAAACCGTGCCCTCCCCAAAGCTGGTGCGCACGTCATAGTCCCGGTTGGCCTGGATGCCGGACAGTTTCAGCGTCTGTGAGGCGGCATCCTCCTGGTAGCGAACGTGCAGCGTGCCGTCCTTGATGTAGGAGGTGAAATGGCCGTTGTTGACCGTGGTGCCGCTGGCGTCCTTGGACACCAGCCCCTGGCTGCCGCTGACCTTGTCGGCGTTGAAGCTGAAGCTGATCGTTGCCGCCTCGACCTGGGTGGCGGCGCTGGGGGCCACTTCGATCACGCTGGCAGTGCTGCCATCGAACGTCATGGCGCCGGAGCGGCCGAACAGCAGATCACCGGTGCCGCCGGTTCCGGGTACCGGATCGGGCTCCGGCGTGGGGCTCGGATCAGGCGTGGGGTCGGGTGTCGGCTCTGGCGTCGGCTCCGGCGTGGGCTCCGGGTCCGGCGTGGGGGCGGGGTTGGCGCCGCCACCGGTTTCCCCGCCAGCGACGGGGCCCGCGGCACCGTCCCAAAGCTGGTCCGCCGACAGCTTGCGCGGCGCACCGGTGGCCGCGATCTCTCCCCCCAGGTTGCTGCCCGACGGGCTCGGCGCTTCGGCGCCCAGGAACCGCATCTCGTCCATGTTGCCCAGAAGCGTGAGACCCTCCCAGGTGATGTCATAACCGTCCTTGATCAGGAAGGCGCGGGTGTTGCCCGAGCCCGAATTCTCGAAGATCGAGTCGCTCACCCGGATGTCATGCGGCATCAGATGCGCGTTGGAGCTGTTCAGCAGGCCATTGGGGTTGAGCACCGTCACCACCACCCCGTTGGGGCTGTCGATGAATTCGCTGCCCGAAATGGTGATGTTGTGGTTCTGCTTGCTGGCGTTGAAATCCGAGCTGTCCTTGTACAGGCTCTTAATGTCGATGCCGCTGACGCCGTTGTCATAGAATACCGAGTTCAGCACCCGGCCGTCCTTGAAACCGCCCGCGGCATCGAGACCGTCGCGGTGGTTGCCCTCGAACAGGCTGCCCTCGACCAGCATCCGCTCCGGCCCGTCGCCCCCCGGGGTGGCGGTGGTCTTGATGCCATCCCCGAGCGAATTCCTGAAATGGCTGCCGCTCACCCGGGCGTCATCCCCGCCGACGATGCGAACCTGGTAGAAGCCGCCGTCAAAGGCGCTGTTGGCGAGGTTGAAGAAATCGCCGTTCTGCACGTCGATATGCATCGAGACATTGCCGGAGAACGCGCTGTTCTCGACGCTGACCCCGTCGCCATCCACCACCAGCACGCGCTTGGTGTGGTAATCCTTGCCCGAGACCGGGTTGGCGCCGCCATAGCCGGTGGTGGGCGCGTTCACCACGTCGAAGGTGACGTTGTCCACCGTCACGCCGTCGGACAGGATGAACAGCGCCGAGGTGTCGGTGGCGGAGCTGGTGCGCACGTCCAGGCCCGCGCCCTTGCTGGCGGTCAGCGTGAAGTCCTTGGGCAGCCGCAGGTTCGACCCCGAGATCTTGTAGGTGTCCTCAAGGACGAGCGTGTCTCCTGCCTTGAACTTGTTGCTGCTCAACAGGGATGCGAACGCGCTGGAGACATCCTGACCCGCGGACCAGCCGAGGTCAGACGAATGCCAAACGGTCATGTGATTTCCTTTCACTGGCGATCAGCCACGCAGACGCGCGGCCAACACTCTTAACGTTTCCCGAACCGTACCCGCCGGAAACGGGCTGCCAGAGCCTGCCAGCCGCTGCCGGGGTGCCCCGCCGACCGCTGGTGCCTGTCCTCCCGCCCCGGAGAGCGAACTTGTACCAAACCTCCTAGCGGCCTACCGGCCCGTTTCAGGGACAGGAAGAGGAAGGCGGATGCGGCGCGAGAGATGGCTTGTTTCGGCCAATTCGCCGTCAGCGGCCCGCAAAGAACCGCCCACAGGCAAAAGCCCGCTGACGCCCGCGCGCCCGAAAGCTGGGAAACCGCGGCAGCGTTCTGTAACACTGGGTCCGGTTTGTCCGGGGGTTCCGATACAGTTGGATTGGGCCGCTGCGCGCAGGCCAGATGCAAAGCGCAACAATCAGAAGTGCTTAGCCGCCATCGCCGCAACAGGCCGCCATCCTGGCCCTGCGCAGGGCCCGCGAATCAGGTTTTTCAGGCTCTGAATGGGGGCGCGAACCGGGGCGTCAGACCGGATGGTCCTTCAGCCGCTGCAGCTGCCGCTGTTGGCGGCGCACCTGCAGCTTCCGCTTCAGCCGCTGCCCGCCCATCCGCAGCAGCGCGTCCAGCCGCTGCTCGGCACGCAGCCCCGGCGTCAGAAATATCGCGTTCAGATATTCCCGCGACAGGCGTCGGCTGGGACGGGTGTCGACGGTCGCCGTCGGGTCGAACCATTTCGCCACCGCCTCGGGCGTCTTGTTGGCCCGTTGCGAGCCATCGGCGTGCAGGCGGCGCTGGAACTGCGGCGGGCCGTCCAGCCGCACGATGTGGCCCAGCAGGGCGCATTCCGCCAGCAGCACGTAATCGGAGGCGATATAGCTGCCGATCAGCCGGGTCTTTGCCAGTTCGGCGCGCCGGAACAGGCCGAAGATCGAGGTGACAATCGCCAGCTGCTCGAGGGTCTGATACAGCCGCCGTCCAGGGCTTGGCGCGCAGGTCTGCACGCATGTCGAGGCCTCCGCCGCGATCTCCCGCCCGGTTTCGTCAATATATCTGAAGGTCGGGTAGACCAGGACCGCTGCCGCACCATGCGCGGCAAACCCCGCCAGGCAGGTGGACAGGAAATCCGGTCCCAGGATGTCATCATGGGCCAGCCAGTTGAAATATGTGCCGCGCGCGAGGTGGAACACGTAGTTGTAATTCTTCGCCGCACCGATGTTGCGCGGCTGCCGCACGTAGAGGATCCGCGGATCCTGTTCCGCATAGCGACGGCAGATCGCCTCGGTGCCGTCGGTGGAGGCATTGTCGGAAATGATCAGCTCGAAGTCCTGGAACTTCTGCGCCAGCACCGAGCGGATGGCCTGCTCCAGGTAGTTTGCGCCGTTGTAGACCGGCAACCCGATGCTGCAGGCCGGAGCCGCGGAAATTTCTGTCATCTGCTCACCCGTCTCCCGATATCCGTGATCGAAATAGTGCGCCGGGCAAGAACGGCCACCCGATCCTTCCCCTTCCGGTGCAAAACGGCCCAGGTCCGCGTCACACCAGGACGGAGAATTCAAAGGCATCTCCCGTCAGGCTCAGCCCGTAGACATCATGCAGGATGCCGATCAGCTCATCCTGGTCACCGCCGCTGCCGACCCGCCAGATCGCGGTGCCGGTCGGCAGCCCGGCGGCGTCTTCGCTCAGCACGTAGTCGGTGTCAGTTCCGGCCAGGCGCACCTTGTCGCCGGCGCTGAAGTCCCAGACATAGCCATAATCGTCGGTGCCGCTGGTGGCGCCATTGCCGTCGTCGTAGTAGACGGTGCCGGCGTCGCCGAAGACAAAGACATCATCACCGCCATTGCCGGTAAAGACATCCAGCTCGCCCAGCCCCGGCAGCGGATCGGTTGCCTCCACCGCCGCCAGCACTTCGGCGCTGGCATCGCCAATGGTCACGTCGCCGCCCTCGATCTCGGTGATGTCGAGATCGTGGAACTCGATGTCATAGTGATGGGTGACCAGCGCAAAGGAGCCGGTGATCGGATCGTCATAGTCGATGACCAGATCCATCAGCCAGTCCACCGGTTCGGCGGTGCCCTCTTCCCAGACCTTCATCTTGTAGGCGCGGTCGAAGGTGCCGGACTGTTCGACCCGGATCACGAAATTGAACCGGGTGCCCTCGGCCAGCGCATAGTTGGTGTCATTGATGTTCGGGAAGATCTCGAAATGCGGGGTGCCGGTATGCTGGTTGTAGAACAGGAACTCCGAGGGGGTGAAGCCGCGCAAGGGCTGCCACTGGATGGCGGAATCATCGGTATGCCCGTTCCACCACAGGCCGAACCCGAACAGACCGCCGACCGCGGACATGTCATGCGGGGTGACCGCCAGCCGGGCTTCGTAGAAGTCCCAGCTGTCGTCGCCGAGGGCGATGAACCGGTCAAACCCCAGCTCATCCGGGCGCACCCCGTCCCCGGTCAGCGCCCAATTGCCATCGACCACCTGTGCCACGTCCTGGATGTTGCTGACGCCTGACCAGTCGATGGCGTAATCTTTGGGCCAATCGGCGCCGTCCTCGTACTGGATGGTCACATCCTGGGTATGAACCGAGCCATCGTCGTATCTGGCGATGATCGAGACCACGTCATCGGTGGCGCTGGGGTCCAGCTCCGCATAGGCGATGTCGATGTTGAAATCGCCGGCCTTCTCCAGCCGGTGCGCATCGGGCCCTACCGAGAGCGTGCGCTCGGCGCCGCCGTTCAGGCTGTAGGTCAGCGTATCCAGACCCTCGGCGAAGACATCACCGAGGATATTGACCCAGGTCTGCGGCACCCCGGGCTGGCCGAAGCTCTGCGTCGGCCCGTACCAGACATCGATGACCGGCCCCACCGCGATCGTCACGGTGGCCGTGTCGCTCAGCCCGCCATCGTCGCTGATCGTATAGGTGAAACTGTCCGGCCCCTCGAAACCGGGATCCGGCGTATAGGTGAGCGTGCCGTCGCCATTGTCCACCAGGGTGCCATTGGCCGGGGCCGTGAAGCTGTCGAAGGTGATCGGATCGCCGTCGGGGTCGCTGTCATTGGCCAGCAGGCTGGCCGTGGCGATCAGCTGCGCCGCGTCGATGGCCACCGGCATCGCGTCGTCCTGCGCCACCGGCGCGGTGTTCACCGGCACATGGCTGCCGTCCTCGTCGACGATCGGATCGCTGGCGACTTCGAAGTAATCGACCTGCGCGGTATAGCCGGTGGCCTGGGCCACATTGCCTGCAAACACCCCGGCCGCGGTGGCGGTGATCGCTTGGGTGAAGCTTACCGCCGTGGTCCAGTTGATGCCGTCGGCAGAGTATTCATAGGTCCAGGTATCGCCGGTTCGATCCACCCGCAGGTATTCCGCCTCTCCCGCCTGGATCTGCGCGTTGACCCGGGACGAGGAACTGCCATTGGTGGTGACGGCCGCAAACACCCGCAGCACATTGCCGTCGGAATAGGTGTCAAAACGCAGCCAGTTGTCGGCGTCCTGCTCCACCAGGAGCCCGTGCAGCTGGAACCGCTCGGCGGGGGTGGACAGGAAGCGCGCCTCGATCTGGAAATCCACGTCCGAGACATCCTGCATGGCCCGGGCGGAATTGTTGGTCCCCCAGGCATCGTAATTGCCATCCGGCGTCACCAGCTCGAGGAAGGCATCACTGGCATTGCCGTCGGTGGCGGCCGAGATGCCCGCAGGCCCCTCGACGCTCCACACCGCCGGATCGAGATCGCCGCCCGCGAAGTCATCCGACACCAGCCCGCTGCCAGCGCTCGGCGCCGAGACCGTCAGCGCAACCGTCGCGGTGTCGGCCAGCCCGCTGTCGTCCGAGATCGTATAGGTGAAACTGTCCGCCCCCTCGAAGCCCGGATCCGGCGTATAGGTGAGCGTGCCGTCGCCATTGTCCACCAGGGTGCCATTGCTCGGGGCCGTGAAGCTGTCGAAGGTGATCGGATCGCCGTCGGGATCGCTGTCATTGGCCAGCAGCGCCGCCTCGTCGATCACCAGCGCCGTGTCCATCCCCACCGTCAACGCGTCATCCCCGGCCGCGGGCGCCTGGTTCACCGGGCCGCCACCGCCGCCGCCATCTTCGTCGAGGAGGGGATCACTGGCGAATTCGACGTAGTCGACCTGCGCGGTATAGCCCGTGGCCTGGGCCACGTTGCCCGCAAACACCCCCGCAGCGGTGGCGTTCAGCGCGTGGCTGTAGCTGACGGCGGTGGTCCAGCTGTTGCCATCGGCGGAATACTGGTAGGTCCAGGTGTCGCCCAGACGCTCCACCCGCAGGTATTCGGCGTCGCCCTGCTGGATCGT
>JGI12316J15310_10000197_pt3 | contig 21146 bp, 17 predicted proteins | sample MarCyaLeptolynsp_FD_15310 | JGI IMG/M metagenome (IMG submission 15310)
ACCCAGCGAGTGGACCATTATCCATTGCAGAAGCAAAACCTTTCTCAATCGCTGGAATGAATTCTCTTGGAATCACACCACCAGTAATTGCATTTTCAAATTGCAATCCATCCTTTTCGTGATCTTCGTCTTGTGGACCTAGTTCGAATACGATATCCGCAAACTTACCCTTACCACCAGACTGCTTCTTATAAACCTCTTTGTGATCAACCAATGAGTTGATAGATTCTTTGTAAGCCACCTGTGGTGCACCTTGATTCACTTCTACTTTGAATTCTCTCTTCAAACGATCCATGATAATGTCAAGGTGAAGCTCACCCATTCCTCTAAGGATAGTCTGTCCAGTTTCTTCGTCAGTGTTTACTCTAAGGGTAGGATCTTCTTCTACTAGCTTGGCGATTGCCATACCTAGTTTATCAACATCTGCCTGAGTTTTAGGCTCAATCGCATATCCGATTACCGGATCAGGGAAGTCCATTGATTCGAAAACAACTTTGTGCTTCTCATCACATAGGGTATCTCCTGTTTTGATATCCTTAAATCCTACCACAGCAGCAATATCACCAGCATGAAGGCTATCAATAGCATTCTGCTTGTTTGCGTGCATTTGGAAGATTCTAGAGATACGCTCTTTCTTGTTTGTTCTTGTATTATACACGTAAGAACCAGAATCAAGCATACCTGAGTAAGATCTCACGAAGCAAAGACGACCTACAAATGGGTCAGTAGCAATCTTAAATGCAAGTGCTGCAAATGGATCTTCTGGAGAAGGCTTTCTAGAAGTCTCTTCTTCAGTATCAGGATTAGTTCCGACAATACTTTCTCTATCTACTGGTGAAGGAAGCAATTCCATCACGTAGTCAAGAAGTGTCTGAACACCTTTATTTTTAAATGCAGAACCACACATCATTGGAACAAAGTCCAAGTTGATTGTAGCTTGTCTCAATGCTGCAAGAATCTCGTCTTTTGTAATTGAATCAGGGTCTTCGAAGAATTTCTCCAACAATGAATCATCATACTCAGCGATTGCCTCCAATAGGCCTTCTCTGTACTCTGCAACATCATCGACCATATCTCCAGGAATTTCGATTTCTTCGAAAGTCATTCCCTGGTCAGCCTCGTTCCAAACGATCGCCTTGTTCTCAACCAAGTCAACAACTCCTCTGAATCCTTCTTCTGCACCGATAGGTAATTGCAAAGGCACTGCTTTAGTACCTAACATTTCTTTTACCTGGCCACAAACCATAAGGAAGTCAGCACCAGCACGGTCCATTTTGTTGACAAAACCGATACGTGCTACTTTGTAGTTGTCTGCTAGTCTCCAGTTAGTTTCTGACTGTGGTTCAACACCGTCTACTGCTGAGAACAAGAACACCAAACCATCTAAAACTCTCAATGATCTGTTTACCTCTACTGTGAAGTCAACGTGACCAGGAGTGTCAATGATGTTAATGTGATACTCATTGTTTTTGTAAGGCCAGAAAACAGTCGTAGCAGCTGAAGTAATAGTGATACCTCTTTCCTGCTCCTGCTCCATCCAGTCCATTGTAGCAGCACCATCGTGTACTTCACCAATTTTGTGAGATACACCAGTGTAATATAGTATACGCTCGGTGGTAGTAGTTTTACCAGCATCGATATGCGCAGCAATACCGATATTCCGAGTCAATTTTAAATCTCTTGCCATTTGAGTTTAGGAATTAAAATCTAAAGTGTGAAAATGCTTTGTTTGCGTCTGCCATTCTGTGGGTATCGTCCTTCTTCTTCACGGCAGCACCTTCACCCTTAGAGGCGGCAATTACCTCTCCAGCTAGTTTTTCAGTCATGGTTTTCTCACCACGCTTACGCGCGAACATGATCATCCATTTGATGCCAAGTGATGTCTTACGACCTGGTCTTACCTCGATAGGCACTTGAAAAGTAGCACCACCTACTCTTCTACTCTTCACTTCGACTGACGGCATGATATTACTCAATGCTTTCTTCCAAGTTTCAAGACCATTCTCACCAGTACGCTCTTCTACAAGTTCAATCGCTTTGTAGAACGTATTGTAGGCAATACTCTTCTTTCCATCGATCATTAGGTAGTTCACAAACTTTGTTACCAAAGTATCATGGAACTTAGGATCGGGAAGAATATATCTCTTCTTTGGTTTAGCTTTTCTCATTACTTATATAATTGTCTATTTTTTGTCTTTAGGTCGCTTAGCACCATATTTTGATCTTCTCTGAAGACGACCGCTTACACCTGCAGTATCTAATGCACCACGGATGATGTGATATCTTACACCAGGAAGGTCTTTTACTCTTCCTCCTCTGATCAATACAATTGAGTGCTCTTGAAGGTTGTGACCTTCTCCTGGGATATATGCGTTCACCTCTTTACCATTGGTTAACCTTACCCTGGCTACTTTTCTCATAGCTGAGTTAGGTTTCTTAGGTGTAGTCGTATATACCCTTGTACAAACACCCCTTCTTTGTGGGCAGCTATCTAATGCTGGAGATTTTGACTTTGAAGTCAATTTCTTTCTGCCCTTACGTACTAGTTGGTTTATAGTAGGCATTTACAATTCTTTAGATTAATTTTTTCCTAGTTAAATTTTCGGACTGCAAAGGTAGTAAAAGAAGTTTTCGAAACAAACACCCTATCTCAAATAAAATGTCTCTGATTTCTAGCTTCTTAAAACCAAGCTTTCTAAGTCCTTAACATAAAAAAGGGCTGCCGAAGCAACCCTTCTTATTCATTATATATTTCTCAACTAAGCTTCGCCTACTGTACCACCAAAATTCATTGGGAATTTCGGTGGCTCTTCGCTTTGCTTAATCGGACCAAAGTGATTTTCGAACTTGTCGATATTGTCCTTTAGTGCCAATAGCAATCGCTTGGCGTGCTCAGGCGTAATCACTATTCTCGATTTTACTTTTGCCTTAGGAACCCCAGGCATCATTTTGATAAAATCGATCACAAATTCACTGTTCGAATGAGCAATCATTGCCAGGTTTACATATTGTCCTTCCGCAATTTCTTCCGAAAGTTCAATATTCAATTGGTTCTGATTTGCTTGCTCGTTCTGGTCAGCCATTTGCTTATAGTTCTACGCTTTCTTCTTCTGATTGTGCCTGATAAGCTTCTCTTGCAGCAACTAGCTTGTCATATTCAGCCTGGTTACCTACGATCAGGTTATCATACTCTCTCATACCTGTACCTGCTGGAATCAAGTGACCAACGATCACATTTTCCTTCAAGCCATTCAATGTATCCGCTTTACCTCTAATAGAAGCTTCACTCAATACCTTAGTGGTCTCTTGGAAAGATGCAGCAGAGATAAAGCTTTCAGTACCCAATGACGCTTGAGTAATTCCTTGAAGTTTTGGCTTAGAAACTGCAGGTTGTGCATCTCTAACCTCTACTAACTTCATGTCCCTTCTTCTCAAGCTTGAGTTCTCGTCTCTCAACTCTCTTGGAGATACAATCTGACCAGGCTTCAAGTTCTCTGACTCGCCTGCCTCAGTCACCACCTTCATATCAAGCATGGCATCATTTTCTTCTCTGAAGAAGAACTTATCTACCACCTGACCTGGAAGGAATTGTGTATCACCAGCATCCATGATCTCAACTTTCTGCATCATCTGCTTCACAATCGCTTCAATATGCTTATCGTTGATTTTCACACCCTGTAGTCGGTATACTTCCTGAATCTCATTCACTAGGTATTCCTGAACTGCGGTTGGTCCTTGAATATTCAAGATGTCATTTGGAGTAGTTGCTCCATCTGACAACTGGTATCCAGCTCTTACAAAGTCATTGTCTTGTACCAAGATGTGCTTAGACAATGGCACCATGTATTTCTTCTTCACACCATCTTTAGATTCGATGAAGATTTCACGGTTACCTCTCTTGATACCTCCGTAAGTCACTACACCATCAATTTCTGACACTACTGCCGGGTTCGATGGGTTACGTGCCTCGAACAATTCAGTTACCCTAGGAAGACCACCCGTGATATCCCTTGATTTACCCATTGTTCTTGGAATCTTAGCCAATGGCTGTCCAATTTTCACTTTGTCACCCGCATCTACTGCCAAGTGAGCTCCAACTGGAATGTTATAAGCTTTAGACTCAGACTTAGCGTTAACAACCACCGCTGGGTTCTTCGCCTTATCTTTTGTATCTGTAATTACTTTCTCTCTGTGACCTGTTTGCTCATCAAACTCTTCTTTATAAGTCACGCCTTCTTCGATCGCATCGAACTCGATGGTACCGTCAAATTCTGAAAGGATTACCGCATTATACGGATCCCACTTACAAAGCTGATCATCCTTCTCTACCTTCTGGCCTTCCTTCACTTCAAGGATAGCACCGTAAGGTACGTGGTTAGAGATAAGTACTTTTTTCGTTTTAGGATCAATGATCTGGATTTCACCAGTTCTACCCATTACGATATTAATCTTATTGCCATCATTGTCAGTAGTAGGCAATGATCTCAATTCTTCAAATGCAATTACACCAGCAAACTTCGCCTTCACAGTAGCGTCTACTGCAATGTTAGAAGCAGTACCCCCTACGTGGAAAGTTCTTAGCGTAAGCTGAGTACCAGGCTCACCGATGGACTGTGCAGCAATAACACCTACAGCCTCACCTTTTTGTACCATCTTGTTAGTAGATAGGTTTCTACCGTAACACTTAGCACAAACACCTCTCTTGGTTTCACACGTCAATACTGATCTGATTTCCACTTCATCAATCGCTGTTTCATCAATTTGATCAGCAATTTTTTCTGTGATTTCCTCACCAGAAGCAATGATCAGCTCCTCAGTGATTGGATCGTATATATCGTGAACAGATACTCTACCAAGAATTCTCTCAGATAATGGTTCAACTACTTCCTCGTTGTCTTTCAAGGCTGAAACAGTCAATCCTCTTAGTGTACCACAATCCTCCTCGTTGATCACACAATCTTGTGCAACATCAACAAGACGTCTTGTTAGGTAACCTGCATCAGCAGTTTTCAATGCTGTATCGGCAAGACCTTTACGAGCACCGTGTGTAGAGATAAAGTACTCCAATACGTCCAAACCTTCTTTAAAGTTTGAAAGAATCGGGTTTTCAATGATCGCCCCAACAGAACCTGCAAGGTTTTTCTGCGGCTTGGCCATCAATCCTCTCATACCTCCCAACTGACGAATCTGCTCTCTAGAACCACGAGCTCCTGAGTGCATCATCATAAAGATAGAGTTGAAGCCTTGATTGTCTTCTTCCATCTCCTGCATCAATCCATTGGTCAATCGTGTATTTACACGTGTCCAAATATCAATTACCTGATTATATCGCTCATTATCGGTAATAAGTCCCATCAAGTAGTTTTGCCATACAGCATCCACTTCTTCTTTAGCACTTTGTACCAGGCTATCTTTTACATCTGGAATGTGAATATCATTCAATCCCATTGACAGACCACCTTTATAAGCCATTTGGAAACCAAGCTCTTTAATATCATCCAAGAACTTAGCAGTCTTTGCGATACCGCAAATTGTCACCACATTCTGGATAATTTTCTGAAGCTTCTTCTTCGTCAATAGCTCATTTACGTATCCTACTTCTTCCGGAACACTCTCGTTGAAGAGTACTCTACCTGCTACTGTTTCGATCACTTTCTCAACCAGCTCATCGTTTTCACGAACTGTGGTTTTCACATGAATGTAAGCGTGCTTAGAAAGAACGCCTTCGTTCATTGCGATCAATACTTCTTCTGCAGAGTAGAAACGCATGCCTTCACCCGCTACTTTATGATCGTCAGTAGATCTTCTACCTTTAGTCACATAGTAAAGTCCCAATACCATGTCTTGAGATGGTACAGTTACCGGAGCACCGTTAGCAGGGTTCAAGATGTTGTGAGAAGAAAGCATCAACATGCTTGCTTCCATTACCGCATCTTGTCCTAGTGGTACGTGAACAGCCATTTGGTCACCATCAAAGTCAGCGTTAAATGCCGTACATACTAATGGGTGCAATTGGATTGCCTTACCTTCAATTAGTTTTGGCTGGAAAGCCTGAATACCCAATCTGTGAAGTGTAGGAGCCCTGTTCAATAGTACTGGGTGTCCTTTCAATACGTTTTCAAGGATATCCCAAACCACTGGATCTTTTCTGTCAACAATTTTCTTCGCTGACTTCACTGTTTTTACAATACCTCTTTCAATCAGTTTTCTGATGATAAAAGGTTTGAAAAGCTCAGCTGCCATATTCTTAGGCAAACCACACTCATGTAGTTTCAATTCAGGTCCTACTACGATCACTGAACGACCAGAGTAGTCAACCCTCTTACCTAAAAGGTTCTGACGGAATCGACCTTGCTTACCTTTAAGCATGTCACTCAAAGACTTCAATGCACGGTTTCCATCCGAACGTACTGCGTTAACTTTTCTTGAGTTATCAAATAGTGAGTCAACAGCCTCTTGAAGCATACGCTTCTCATTTCTAAGAATTACTTCAGGAGCTTTTATATCGATCAATCTCTTAAGACGGTTGTTTCTAATGATCACACGTCTGTAAAGATCATTCAAATCTGATGTTGCGAATCTACCACCATCAAGCGGTACCAATGGTCTCAATTCTGGTGGAATAACCGGCACCATTTTGATCACCATCCACTCAGGACGATTTTCGATTCTAGTTTTTGCATCACGGAATGCTTCAACTACCCTCAGACGCTTCAAGGCTTCTGCCTTTCTCTGCTGAGAAGTATCTGTAGCTGCCTGGTGACGTAAAGCGTATGACATGCTGTCCAAATCAAGTCTCGCCAATAACATTTCTAGTGCTTCTGCACCCATTTTGGCGATGAACTTTTCTGGATCATCATCATCAAGCATTTGATTCTCGCGTGGGAGTTTGTCAAGAATATCCAGGTACTCGTCTTCTGTTAAGAAGTCCATGTAGCTGATTCCTTCCTCTTCCTTGATACCTGGCTGGATTACAGCGTATCTCTCATAGTAGATAATCTGATCCAACTTCTTAGTTGGTAAACCAAGTAGGTATCCAATTTTATTAGGAAGTGACTTAAAGTACCAAATGTGTGCAACAGGAACCACCAATTCTATGTGTCCCATTCTCTCTCTTCTAACCTTCTTCTCGGTTACTTCAACACCACATCTGTCGCAGATGATACCTTTATATCTAATTCTTTTGTACTTCCCACAATGACATTCCCAGTCCTTAACAGGTCCGAATATTCTTTCACAGAATAAACCACCCATTTCAGGCTTATAGGTTCTATAGTTGATGGTTTCCGGTTGCGTTACCTCCCCATGAGAAGACTCAAGGATAGATTCCGGAGAAGCCAAGCTAATAGTGACTTTGTTAAAGTCGTTGTTAAGTTTTCTATTCTTTTTAAATGCCATAGCTTTTTTTGATTCTTAATTGTGGCCTAAACCAAACTCAAATTTTGTAATTAGTCTAAAGTGATTTCTAGTGCGAGACCTCTAAGCTCGTGAACCAATACATTGAATGATTCAGGAATATTTGGCTTAGGAATAGAATCTCCCTTAACAATCGCTTCGTAAGCTTTCGCTCTACCGATTACGTCATCTGATTTTACTGTCAGGATTTCCTGAAGAACGTGTGATGCACCGAATGCCTCAAGTGCCCATACTTCCATCTCTCCAAATCGCTGACCACCGAATTGTGCTTTACCACCTAGAGGCTGCTGAGTAATCAATGAGTAAGGTCCAATAGACCTTGCGTGCATCTTATCATCAACCAAGTGACCTAGTTTCAGCATATATGCGATACCTACTGTTACTGGCTGATCAAATCGTTGACCTGACAATCCATCATTTAGGTACTCACGTCCTGCGCTTGGTAGACCCGCTTCAGCTAATTCAGCCTCCACTTCTTCCATGCTCGCTCCGTCAAAGATTGGAGTAGCATATTTTCTACCCAGTTTCAAACCAGCCCATGCCAACACAGTCTCATAAATCTGACCGATGTTCATCCTTGAAGGTACACCCAGTGGATTCAGTACAATATCCATTGGCGTTCCGTCATCAAGGAATGGCATATCCTCTTCTCTTACAATTCTTGCAACAACACCTTTGTTACCGTGACGACCCGCCATCTTATCACCTACTTTAAGCTTACGCTTCTTAGCAACATAGACTTTGGCTAACTGCACGATACCTGTCGGTAACTCATCACCTACCTCGATAGTGAAACGCTGACGTTTGAACTCGCCAGTGATATCATTACGCTTTAGGTTGTAGTTTTTCACCATCTTCACGATCAGGTCGTTGGTCTTTTTATCTTCTGTCCAACCGTCAAGGTTAAGGTCAGAGATTAAGTTCACTTCTTCCTGAACGCTATAGTTACTCTCATCTCTGTAGATGTTCTTTTCAGGGAAAAGATTCTGAGAGATGTTGTTCTTATTGAACTTCACTCCTTTAGAGATAATCTCATCTCCAAACTTGTGTGTTACTCCGCTACATGCTTTACCTTCTAGCAACTGAGTCATTTTGTCAATGATCTGAGTTCTGACGGCAAGCAAGTCTTTGCTGTATTGTGCTTTAAGCACTTCTACCTCTTTCTTAGACTTAGCACGTAGGTCTTTATCTTTCTTAGGACGAGAGAACAACTTCGTATCGATAACAACTCCTCTTAATGAAGGAGAAGCTTTCAATGAAGCATCCTTAACATCACCCGCTTTATCACCAAAGATCGCTCTTAAGAGTTTCTCTTCAGGAGTTGGATCTGTTTCACCTTTAGGAGTAATCTTACCAATCAGGATATCTCCTTCTTTGATTTCTGCTCCTACACGGATGATACCGTTTTCGTCAAGATTCTTCACAGCTTCCTCACTCACGTTCGGAATCTCAGAAGTCAATTCTTCCTGACCACGTTTTGTATCTCTTACTTCAAGTTCATACTCATCAATGTGAATTGAGGTATAAACATCGTCTCTAACAACTCTTTCAGAAATTACGATTGCATCCTCAAAGTTGTAACCTTGCCATGGCATGTAAGCCACTTTAAGGTTTTTACCTAAGGCCAACTCACCTTTTTCAGTTGAGTATCCTTCGCACAGCACCTGACCCTTTTCTACTTTTTGACCTTTAAGTACAATAGACTTAAGGTTAACTGTAGTGTCTTGGTTGGTTCTTCTAAATTTAATTAGATCGTAAGTCTTGTATTCTGTATCAAAGTTGACCAACTGGTCATCTTTAGACTGATCGTATTTGATAACGATTTTAGTAGCATCAACAAAGTCAACAACACCAGACTCTTCAGCAATAATCAATGTTCTTGAATCACGAGCTGCCCTTGCTTCCAAACCAGTACCTACAATTGGAGCTTCAGGCTTCAATAGCGGCACCGCTTGACGCTGCATGTTAGATCCCATCAAAGCACGGTTCGCATCATCATGCTCCAAGAATGGAATCAAAGAAGCTGCAACCGAAACAATCTGGTTAGGAGCAACATCCATATAGCTAAGCTCTTTTGGCTCTACTACTGGGAAGTCACCCTCATATCTGGCTTTAACTTTATCATTCAGGAAGTCTCCCGCATCTTTTAATGGTGCATTCGCCTGAGCAATGTTGTGCGTATCTTCCTCTTCAGCAGTGAGGTAAATCACATCTTCAGACATGTTTACTTTACCACTTTCTACTTTTCTATATGGTGTCTCAATGAATCCCATGCTGTTTACTTTAGCATGAACACATAGAGATGAAATCAAACCAATGTTCGGACCCTCTGGTGTCTCAATAGTACAAAGACGGCCGTAGTGAGTATAGTGAACGTCACGTACCTCAAAACCGGCTCTTTCTCTTGAAAGTCCACCAGGACCTAAGGCTGACATTCTTCGTTTATGCGTGATCTCTGCCAACGGATTTGTTTGATCCATGAACTGAGATAACTGGTTGGTTCCAAAGAAAGAGTTAATCACTGAAGACAAGGTTCTCGCGTTGATCAGATCAACGGGTTTGAAATCCTCGTTATCACGAACGTTCATTCTTTCTTTAATGGTTCTGGCCATACGAGCCAAACCAACACCAAACTGAGCATAAAGCTGCTCACCCACTGTTCTTACCCTTCTGTTAGAAAGGTGGTCGATATCATCTACGATTGCTTTAGAGTTGATCAAACCGATCAAGTATTTCACAATAGAAATGATATCCTGGGTAGTAAGCACTAGTTTTTCAGAATCGATATCAAGATCTAGTTTCTTGTTGATTCTGTATCGTCCTACTTCTCCAAGGTTATATCTTTTATCAGAGAAGAATAGTGACTGAATGATGTCACGTGCAGTCTGCTCATCTGGTGCGTCTGTATTTCTCAACTGACGATAGATTTGCTCAACAGCTTCTTTTTCTGAGTTAGAATTATCTTTTGACAGCGTGTTATAGATAATCGTGTAATCAGCAATGTTGATATCTTCTCTGTGAAGAATAACAGAGTCAACATCAGCTTCGATGATCATATCTACATGCTCTTCAGCAAGTACTGAGTCTCTTTCTAATAACACTTCATTTCTATGAATAGATACTACTTCTCCAGTATCCTCATCCACGAAATCTTCAACCCATGTTCTCAGTACCCTTGCAGCCAATTTACGACCAATGGCTTTTTTCAAAGCGGTCTTCTTAGCTGAGATCTCTTCAGACAAACCAAAAAGATCTAAAATGTCTTTATCCGTTCCATAACCAATTGCTCTTAGGAGTGTGGTTACAGGGAACTTCTTCTTTCTATCGATGTAAGCGTACATTACACTGTTTACATCGGTAGCAAACTCAATCCATGACCCCTTGAATGGTATAATTCTCGCTGAATAAAGCGGAGTACCATTAGTGTGCTTGCTCTGGGCAAAGAATACACCAGGAGATCTGTGTAATTGAGATACAATAACTCTTTCGGCACCATTTACGACAAAAGAACCCTTCTCAGTCATGTAAGGAATATTCCCAAGGAATACTTCCTGCTCAATAGTCTCGAAATCTTCGTTGTCCTCATCATTACAAGTCAAGCGAAGTTTAGCCTTCAAAGGCACAGAATAGGTTAGTCCTCTATCGATGCATTCTGCAACGTCATATTTTGGAGGATCAACCAAATAATCCACGAATTCAAGAACGAAATTCTCTCTTGAATCGGAAATAGGAAAGTTCTCAGAGAAAACCTTGAACAAACCGTCCTGTGTTCTTTTGTCAGCGGGTGTTTCCAATTGGAAAAAGTCTTCAAAAGACTTTACCTGCACATCAAGGAAATCAGGATAATCTAAGATTGATTTAATCGAAGAGAAGTTTATTCTTTCTGATTGATTTGCTAGAATAGCCAAGGCCTTATATTTTTTGTTATTGAATAATTCTTGATTGCATCTATGGAGATGCAGAAAAAGGGATTGCTCCCTAAATTGATACAAACAGGAAAAGACCCGTGATCTCGAGAGACCAGGGCCTATTCCAAAGCCATTTTAAAAATGGCTAATCAAATTACTTAAGCTCTACTTCAGCACCAGCTTCTTCAAGCTGCTTCTTAAGTGCTTCAGCTTCGTCTTTAGCTACACCTTCTTTGATTGCTTTAGGAGCGCTGTCAACAATCTCCTTAGCATCTTTCAATCCAAGACCAGTAAGTTCTTTCACTAGTTTAACAACTGCTAGTTTAGAACCACCAGCTGAAGTAAGTACTACGTCAAACTCAGATTTTTCGTCAGCACCACCTTCGTCTCCGCCACCAGCAGCAGGACCAGCAACAGCAACAGCTGCAGCCGCAGGTTCGATACCGTACTCATCTTTAAGGATATCAGCAAGTTCGTTAACTTCTTTTACAGTTAAGTTCACTAACTGTTCTGCAAATTCTTTCAAGTCTGCCATTATATTATTTGTTATAAAGTGTTTTTAAATCTTGTTAATTAATTAGTTTTCACGCTCAGACAAAGTCTTGAGAATACCAGCCAATTTGCCTCCAGAACCTTGAAGTCCTGAGATAACATTCTTAGCAGGTGATTGAAGTATAGTAATTACTTCGCCAATTAGCTCAGCCTTAGACTTAAGCTTGCTTAGCATATCTAGATTCTCTTCTCCGATAAAAAGATCTGTATCGATGGAAGCGCCTTTTAATTTTGGAGAATCTCCGCCCGATTTTTTTCTGAATTCTTTGATCAATTTCGCTGGAGCATTTGAGTCCTCACCTGAGAACATAACACCAGTAAAACCTCTCAATACACTCTCGTCAAAAGGCACGTAGTCAGTGTCTAACTGCTCCAATGCTTTTTGCACCATAGTGTTTTTAACTACTCTGTACTCGATTCCTCGCTCGAAGCACAATCTTCTCAAATCGTTGGTCTGAGCAACCGACATTCCGGATGCATCTGTGATGTAGAAGTTGTCGTTAGCCGAAAACTTCTCTACCAACTCTTCAATTAAAGCTGCTTTTTCTACTCTATTCATGATTATAGTCCGGAAATTGAGTTTTTATCTATTTTCACTCCTGGGCTCTGAGTTGTAGAGATGTTGATACTTTTAAAGTAAGTACCCTTAGCAGAAGCTGGCTTTAGTTTAGACAATGTCTGAATCACCTCTTGCGCATTCTCAGCGATTTTCTCCGGAGAGAAAGACGACTTACCAATGCTTGTGTGAATGATTCCGGCTTTATCTACTTTAAAGTCAATCTTACCACCTTTTACATCATTTACAGCTTTCGCCACATCAAGTGTAACAGTTCCTGCTTTTGGGTTTGGCATAAGACCTCTTGGTCCTAAGACTCTACCCAAACGACCAACTTTGGCCATCACAGTAGGCATAGTGATGATCACATCAATGTCAGTCCAACCACCTTCTATCTTAGAAATGTAATCGTCCAAACCTACGTGATCTGCACCTGCATCTTTAGCTTCTTGCTCCTTATCAGGAGTACAAAGCACAAGCACCGTTACCTCTTTACCTGTACCATGGGGAAGCGCAACTACACCTCTTACCATTTGGTCAGCTTTACGAGGATCCACTCCCAAACGTACGTCAATGTCTACTGAAGCATCATAAGAAGCACCGTTAATTTCCTTAACAATGCCGGCCGCTTCAGACAGTGGATACTGTTTGGCTGGATCATATTTACTAAAAGCTAATTTTTGCTTTTTTGTCAACTTTGCCATTTGTACAAATCTTTAGTTATTCCAAGGTGCTTTACCACTCACCCTTAACCCCATGCTTCTTGCTGTACCAGCTACCATTTTCATAGCAGATTCAACAGTAAAAGCATTCAAATCCGGCATTTTAACCTCTGCGATCTCTTTTACCTGATCCCAGGTTACGCTACCCACTTTAACTCGGTTAGGTTCTGAAGAACCCTTCTTTTGTTTAGAAGCTTCTAGCAACATTACTGGTGCCGGAGGTGTTTTGATTACAAATTCAAAAGACTTGTCACTGAAGATGGTCACGAGTACAGGCAATACCTGACCCATTTTATCTTGAGTACGTCCGTTGAATTGCTTACAAAACTCCATGATATTAAGTCCTTTCGAACCTAATGCCGGACCTACCGGTGGAGAAGGGTTGGCTTGGCCACCCCTGACTTGCAACTTCAGATAACCAGCTATTTCTTTAGCCATATTAATCTTGTTTTTCTACTTGCATGTAACTTAATTCAACAGGTGTATTTCGGCCGAAGATCTTAACCATAACATTAAGTTTTCTTCGCTCCTCAAATACCTCCTCTATAGTTCCCGTAAATCCACTGAAAGGACCGTCCATTACTTTCACGGTCTCTCCGACTATGTATGGAGAATCTAGTTGCTCGTCAAAATCATCAATCTCTTCAACCTTACCTAAGATACGGTCTACTTCGCCTTGACGTAATGGGACTGGCGGTGTGGAAGCTTGGCCAGCCTTTTGACCTAAGAACCCTATGATTCCAGGAATATTTTTGATCATGTGAACGACTTCACCATTGGCAAGATTAGCTTGTACCATGATGTATCCAGGAAACATGTTACGATCACGAGATTTTTTCTTTCCGTTACGGATCTCGTAAACCTTTTCCGAAGGAATCATTACCTGAGGGATCTCTTCTGTGAACTTCTCACGGTCAATCTCATTCTCAAGATATTCTTTCGCTTTTCTTTCCTGGCCTGATACGGCCCTAACCATATACCACTTTAGTTCTGACATCGTTCGATCGTTTCTTATAGCTTGTAAAACCAGTCCATTATTTCATCGAACCCTAAATCAATCACACCAATGAAAAGTGCGAAGATTAAAGAGGCCACTAATACTAACACGGAACTACTCTGAAGATCAGAATACTTAGGCCAGCTTACTTTATGCCTCATCTCGTCATAAGAAGCGGTAATAAAGGACTTTAATTTACTCATCGGTTTTACTTCTTTTTTTTGCACGGGTGGTAAGATTCGAACTCACGACCTTTGGTTTTGGAGACCACTGCTCTACCAACTGAGCTACACCCGTATTCAACTCCATTCAGACTTCTAACAAAACTCCTTGATTTTCAAGGGGTTAAAACACTATTTTGATTGATAAAAAATTCTCAAAAAAAGCGTCTCAAATGCCACAGAAGCCCGAAACGGGCTGCAAATGTAGAAAATTATTTATAACGAAACAAACGCGCTTCCGAAAAATCGAAAACGCGTTTGTAATAAAAATCTATAAAGACTGAGTGTCTTAGTCTAGGATTTCAGTTACCTGACCAGCACCTACGGTACGACCACCTTCACGGATAGCGAAACGTAGACCTTTGTTGATTGCTACAGGAGCGATCAAGTTTACGTGGATAGTCAAGTTATCACCAGGCATAACCATTTCAATATCAGCAGGAAGCTTAATCTCTCCAGTTACGTCAGTTGTTCTCAAGTAGAACTGAGGACGATACTTGTTAAAGAATGGAGTGTGACGACCACCTTCTTCTTTTGAAAGCACATACACCTCAGCTTTGAAGTGAGCATGTGGCTTCACAGAACCAGGCTTACAAATGATCATTCCTCTTTTGATATCAGTTTTCTCGATACCTCTAAGCAATAGACCTACATTGTCACCAGCTTCACCTCTATCCAAAATCTTACGGAACATCTCAACACCAGTGATAGTAGACTTCATGTCTTCTGCACCCATACCGATGATGTCAACAGGATCTCCAGAGTTGATTACACCTCTTTCGATTCTACCAGTAGCAACAGTACCACGACCAGTGATCGAGAATACATCTTCTACAGGCATCAAGAAATCTTTGTCAGTCAAACGCTCAGGAAGTGGAATGTACTCATCCACAGCAGCCATCAACTCTTTGATTTTATCAACCCACTTGCCTTCGTTGTTCAACCCACCTAGAGCAGAACCTTGAACAACTGGAATATCATCACCAGGGAATTCGTAGAAAGAAAGCAATTCTCTTACTTCCATTTCAACTAGCTCAAGAAGTTCTTCATCATCAACAAGGTCAACCTTGTTCATGAAAACAACAAGAGCAGGAACACCTACCTGACGAGCCAAAAGGATATGCTCTCTAGTTTGAGGCATCGGTCCATCTGTAGCAGCAACTACAAGGATAGCACCATCCATTTGAGCAGCACCCGTAACCATGTTTTTTACATAATCCGCGTGACCAGGACAGTCAACGTGAGCGTAGTGTCTGTTTGCAGTTTGGTATTCAACGTGAGAAGTGTTAATTGTAATACCTCTCTCTTTTTCCTCAGGAGCGTTATCAATCGCTGAGAAGTCTTTTACTTCAGCAAGCCCATCATTTGCCAGTACTGTAGTAATTGCAGCAGTTAATGTGGTCTTACCGTGGTCAACGTGACCGATAGTACCAATATTAACGTGCGGCTTGGAACGGTCAAAGGTTTCTTTAGCCATGATTAATTTTAGTTAATATTAATGTTATAATTTATTCTTAAGCCATGAACCGTACTTCGGTTCAACGTATTAATTTCTTATAGAGCCAATGACGAGATTTGAACTCGTGACCTCTTCCTTACCAAGGAAGCACTCTACCCCTGAGCTACATCGGCTTTTCTCCGGCTCTCAGTTCATTGTTCATTGTTCTTAGTCAAACAACTTGGAACTCAGAACTTCGAACTTGCAACTCGAAGTAATGAGCGGGTGACCAGGTTCGAACCGGCGACCTACAGCTTGGAAGGCTGTCGCTCTACCAACTGAGCTACACCCGCTTGTCAACTGAAACTAAGATGCTCACTCATCAGTGATCATCTTAGTCAAAATTGAAAAATGTGGGGGGAGCAGGATTCGAACCTGCGAAGTCATAAGACAACGGATTTACAGTCCGTCCCAGTTGGCCGCTTTGGTATCCCCCCTTGATTATCAGAACGTTAAAGAGCGCATAAAAAAACCTCTCTGCGAAAGGGACTGCAAAATTAGACCCTTTTTTATTTTATTCAAATAATTGCAATAAAAAGATGAACCTTTTTCACAATGTATGAAAATAGCCTTCACAGGGCTTGTATTGCCCTTTTCAAAGAATCATCTCCTTTTCTCGCCTTGAGCAAAAGTAGCTTCAATTTGACATCAAACCATTCAAAATAGTTCTATATATTTGCGTGATTTCAACCGGGGTATTTATGACAAGTTCTTCGGTTAGAGTCAATAGAATAAAACCTACTGAATGTATCAGACCAAAACCTCTACTGGAGCGCCCGTTTCAATAACATTTGAAGGTGACCAGTTGCTGTATAACAACCAGCCTTTCGACTGGTCACTAAACCAAAAGAGCAATAACTCTTTTCTGATCTTAAAAGACCATCAAAGTTTTCGGGCTGAAATATTAAACATCGACACCAGCTCCAAGACGGCAACCATCAAAATCGAGAAGTCTATTTTCGAAATCGAATTGAAAGATAAGATGGATATGCTTCTAGAAAAGATGGGGATCTCCAACCTAGACAGTGCACAAGTCAATGATATGAAGGCTCCAATGCCTGGTCTGATCCTTGACATACTTGTTACGCCTGGGCAAGAAGTAAAGAAAGGGGATCAGCTTTTGATATTGGAGGCCATGAAAATGGAAAACGTGCTCAAGGCCCCGGGAGATGGTACAGTGAGCTCAATTGAAGTCGCCAAAGGTGATAGTGTAGAAAAAGGCCAAGTCCTTATAAAATTTTAGAAAGTAGAAATGGGTTACAAGAGAGTATTGTTAAAGCTGAGTGGAGAAGCCCTGATGGGAGAGCAGAACTATGGCATTGATTCGGCTCGTTTAGAGCAGTATGCTTTAGACATTAAAAAGATACACGATTCCGGAGTAGAAATCGCCATTGTTATTGGAGGTGGAAATATATACAGAGGTGTTCAGGCCGAAGCTTCAGGCATAGACAGAGTTCAGGGTGATTATATGGGCATGTTGGCCACCGTGATCAATGCCATGGCAATTCAAAGCACACTCGAAAAACACGGCATGTACACCCGTCTGATGTCTGGTATCAAAATGGAAGCCGTTTGCGAGCCATTCATCAGGAGGAGAGCCGTTCGTCACCTAGAGAAAGGGAGAATTGTGATTTTTGGTGCAGGCATCGGTAACCCCTACTTCACTACAGACTCAACCGCGAGTTTGAGAGCTATTGAAATTGAGGCGGACGTGGTGCTCAAAGGAACTCGGGTAGATGGTGTTTATTCTGCCGACCCTGAAAAGGATCCAAATGCGGAAAGGTTTGAAAAACTCAGTTTTGACGAAGTCATCCGCAAAGGATACAATATTATGGATATGACGGCATTCACACTATGCCAAGAAAATAATGTGCCGATCATTGTGTTTGACATGAACAGAATTGGCAACTTAGAAAAACTCGTTAGCGGAAACGAGTCAGTTGGTACACTTATAAGCTAAGCCTAATGGAAGAAATTGAGATTTACTTAGAGACAGCTAAAGAAATGATGGAAAAGGCCATTGCACGATGCAAAACTGAATTGGCCAAAATTCGAGCAGGCAAAGCAATGCCCAGTATGCTAGACGGTCTGATGGTCGAGTACTATGGCACTCCTACTCCAATTAACCAAGTAGCAGCCTTGACCACTCCAGATGCTCGAACCATCTTCATCAAACCATGGGAGAAGTCTACCATTCAAGAAATTGAAAAGACCATTATTAATAGTGGTTTGGGTTTTAACCCTCAAAATGATGGTGAAAACATTATCATCAGTGTACCTCAACTTACCGAAGAACGCAGAGTTCAATTAGTAAAACAGTCAAAGGCAGTAACGGAAGATGCAAAGGTTAGCGTGAGAAACGCACGAAAAGAAGCCAATGATGAGCTAAAGAAACTTTTGAAAGAAGGTGTTTCTGAAGATGCGGTGAAAGGAGCCGAAGGCGATGTACAATCCTTGACCGATCAATATGTTAAGATGCTTGATGGCCTACTTGAAACCAAAGAAAAGGATATCATGACGGTTTGATTCGAACTTCTCTATCTTATCGATCCTACCTCCTTCTTAAAAGAACTAAAAGTCCTGACAACTGTCAGCACTTTTGATTTAAACCCGGCAAGTGCTCGGATTACTGGTAGCCAGTAGTTTTATCTCCTTACTATTTGATCAAAGTGATATTGTAATTTCCTTCAACACCGTGTTCTCCATTAACAACACTTCCGCTACCTGAAAAGGAAAAAGTGAAATTGAAAAGTGTCTCAGTCAGCGTTACGATTGTCACTAATTTCCCATCATCCAAAGTAATCTGCCGCGCTTCCTGGTCAGCCCATGCCCAGGTACCGGAAGCGGAAAACAAATCTCCGGCATTCACCGTTGTGAAGCTCCCATTTGTGAAAGAAAGGCCAAAACCTGGATAGTTTAAACTAGCATCTTGCCCATCTACCATGATGGCATTTGTGCCTGAGAGCCCCCAAGTACCAGACAACTTTTCAAAGGCTAAATCCTGCAGGGTCTGTGAGGAAGTATCATCAGGGCCACAAGCCATAAAAGCGGTCGCCAAAATCATTACAAACACAAATTTCAATATGTTATTTTTCATCATTTAAACCTTTTAAACTCATCTATTGATCTCAGACCTATCGTCTGACTATGACTTTTTTCTTGACAATTGACTTCTTTGTTTTGATCAGCACTATATAAAGGCCTTGATCAAATTTGCTGACATCTATTGACAGACTGTCCCTATTTTCTACCTCTCGATCGAACATTTTCAAGCCTGACATCTGTAGGATACTCACCTCAGCAGATTGCCCATTCAGTTTTGATAAATCGATTTGAAGTCTCGTTTTTGCTGGGTTCGGATAAGTGATTATATCCTTTGATGAAACCACATCATCTTCAACACTGGTAATCACAACACCTTCGCCTGAAAGACTAACTGTCCTTTCACCACCCTCATAGGCTACTATCAAGTCGCCTCCATAGCTTCTCGCCTCCAGCGGTCTGAATGTCACAGGAATGTCTTTAGTTTCATCGACCGCAAGAATAACAGATGATAGACCAGCTGTAAAACCTCCTGGTGTTGATATAACCCTAACCTCAATAGCCTTTTCACCCGTATTGGTGACACGAAAGCTCTCTGAGCTACCCAGTCCCAGCGCAGTGTCATCGAAAGTTATGCTTCCGGAGACTGAAATATTAGGTTCCAGAACATTGAGAATATTAATAGTAAACTCCTTTTCGAATGTCCCACCTTGACCATCATCTGTCTTAATACGAATACTGTAGCTCGACTTTGTTTCAAAATCGAAGGCCACCGCTGCTTTAAGCTGTGATCCATCTATAGTGAAGCTTCCATTATCCGTATCACCGGTTCCTGAAACCAAAGAGTAGGTGTGACTATCGTTAATATCCGGATCGGTTGAACTTAACAAACCAATGACATCACCTGCCTGATTGTTTTCTTCGACACTGGAAGAACTTAAACTGATATCCGTAGGAAGTGTGTTGAATTGTCGGCTAAGTACATTGCTGATGCTACTTCCATTACCGACTAGATCTTCTGCAACATTCGCAAGTAAGGAGACCTGTACTTCCCCAGCAGAGGATGGTGTGATTGTAGCACTCCATACCTTGCCTTCTGCTACAGTAACAAAATCACTTGCAGTACCATTAACAACTGAAATGTCTGATAACTCGAAATTTGAAACGACTTCACTATAGGTAAAGGTTACTGGAAAGGACTCATTGACTATACTACTTGCATCTGAAGAAAGTATGGCTGTCGGCCTGATGCCATCGACTAATACCCCCGATATATCTGTTACATTATTTAAGTCAAGAATGGCATCTACATTATTTGGGCCTTTAACACTTCCTCCATTCAAGACAATTTTGCTTCCTATTTCAATGCCATCTGCTTCGAAATCAGATTCTTCAATACTGTATGAGAAGGTTGCGATGGTGCTGTTGCTGACTGGGCCATTTACAATGGCAGATTTAGAAGAAGAACCAATAGTCAATGGAATAGACACTTCGCCTGAAATATTGACCAATTGAGAAAATGTAACGACAAAGCTTAAGTCTTGACCAATACCAAAGGTTCCGCTAGTCGGTCCTACAACTTGCGTAACAAAGCTTCCAGGTTTGACAGTAAAAACACCATTGATTAAAGAAAACCCATAGTTGTCATCTGTCCCTCCGGAAAGTATAATGGGGTACGAACCTGTTTGAGTATCCTCATCAACAATTGTTGAAATGCTTGGGGGAGTATCAATTACACTTTCACCTTCCCCGTTTACAAAACCTGAATAGCTGATGGTTAATGTTGGATTGGATTCACCTTCATTTTTACTCTTATCGTCTGCTATTGCAGTTAAAGTAGCCTTGGTAATGGTTAAAGTTCCATTATTCAGTGTACTGATATCATAGTTATTATCAGTACCACCCGTCAAGGTAATATCGACTGTTCCTACTCCCGTGGTTGATGTAGCAGTTGTTGAAGCTGTCGGTTCCGTATCGATCACAGAAGCATCTTCTCCATTTTTAAAACCTGTGTAACTGATACTAAAGGCTGGGTTTGCATCACCATAAGCACGACTCTTGTCATCAGCAGTCGCAGTAAGTGCAGCCTTGTTGATGGTTAAGGTTCCATTGTTCAATGAGATGCTGTAGTTGTCATCGCTGCCACCAGCCAATGTAATATCAGCAGTACCCACATTAGTCGTTGTTGATGCTTCAGTTCCTGGTATTGGTTCTGTATCGATCACTGACTTGTC
>JGI12316J15310_10000270_pt46 | contig 21111 bp, 24 predicted proteins | sample MarCyaLeptolynsp_FD_15310 | JGI IMG/M metagenome (IMG submission 15310)
GTTGCCACATAGCCATCCATCTTATTCGCAAAGTCACTTAGGAGATCGGTCTCGGATGGAACTTCGCTGTCATAATCGACGTCGAACGCTCCATGCGTATGAAAGCTTGCGACAGGGGCCATCCCGGGTTCATCGAAAAAGGAAATGTCGCACTCAGCTTCACCGCCGGCGCGAGGATGCGATGCGAACAATCCACCATCGCTGTCTTCAAAAATGATCCCGCACAATTCGATGCCTCGCTCGAAAGACTGGACCTGCAGCGCCTCCAGTTCCTTGCGCGCGAACGCTTGGACTTCTGTATGTGGCACGGTGATTACAAAATCTTCCGGACCGCGAGTGTCAAAAGCCCCGCGCAGCACCAGCACCGCCCAGATGATTGCACAGATGGCGAGAACGAGGGGTGTTGATTGGAGAAAACGCATCAGGCGCTACGGAGGATTTTCTCCATCGGTTTGCCTTTCGCGAGCTCGTCAACGAGTTTGTCCATGCACCGCAGTTCGCGCATCACAGGCTCTTTGACCTCTTCAACGCGAACACCGCACACTACGCCTTTGATGAGGTCACGGCTGGGGTTGAGGTCCGCTTCGCCGATGAAGGTCTCGCAATCGACCTTCCTGTCTAACTGTTCGTTCAGCTGTTCTTGCGAATAGCCAGTCAGCCAACGGATCACTTGGTCCAGCTCGTCCTTGGTTCTTCCCTTCTTCTCGACCTTGTTGACGTAGGCCGGGTAGACGCTTGCGAAAGCCATCGAATAGATCCGGTGTTCAGCCATGTGGACGCTCCTCGCTGTCAGGCGAGGAGCGTTATCGGCCTAGTTCTTGGATTTGTCGACCAGCTTGTTGGCGCTGATCCAAGGCATCATCGCTCTCAATTCTGAGCCGGTTTTCTCGATTGGATGCGCTTCGGCGGCTTTGCGAGCCGCTTTGAGCTCTGGTTGCCCGGCGCGGTTGTCGAGCACGAAGTTCTTCACAAACCGGCCAGACTGAATGTCGGCCAGAACGCGCTTCATTTCAGCCTTGGTCTCTTCTGTGATGATCCGTGGCCCGGTTGTAATATCACCGTATTCCGCCGTATTTGAGATCGAATAGCGCATATTGGCGATGCCGCCTTCGTAGAGCAGATCGACGATCAGCTTGGTCTCGTGGAGGCACTCGAAATATGCCATTTCGGGCGCGTAGCCCGCTTCCGTTAGAGTTTCGAAACCGGCTTGGATCAGATGCGTGATACCGCCGCACAGCACCGCTTGCTCGCCAAACAGATCGGTCTCGCACTCTTCTTTGAAATTCGTCTCGATGATGCCCGAACGGCCGCCTCCCACGCCGCTGGCATAAGCAAGTGCCACATCGTGCGCGGCGCCGCTGGCATCCTGGTGGATGGCAATCAGGCACGGCACACCACCGCCACGCTGGTACTCACTGCGTACCGTATGGCCCGGACCTTTCGGAGCAATCATGATCACGTCGATATCGGCGGGCGGCTCGATTAGGCCGAAGTGAATGTTGAGCCCGTGCGCAAAGGCAAGCGCGCTGCCTGGCTTCATATGGCCGGCCAGATCGTTCTCCCAAATCCCGGCTTGATGCTCGTCTGGAGCCAAAATCATAAGAATGTCAGCCCATTGGGCCGCTTCGGTGTTCGACAAGACTTTGAAGCCTGCTGCTTCAGCTTTCTGGGCCGTCGCCGATCCTTCGCGCAGCGCTATGGCGACTTCGGCAACGCCGCTGTCACGCAGATTCTGAGCGTGCGCATGACCTTGGCTACCATAGCCGAGAACAGCAATTTTCTTTGACTTGATCAGGCCAAGATCAGCATCAGCATCGTAATAGACTTTCACGTTTCGTTTTTCCTTTTGTCAGGCGCCGCCAGTGCCGCGCATCATTCCTACAACGCCCGATCGCCCTACGCTGACGAGCCCAAGCTCGCGCATCAGAACAATAAAGCTGTCAATTTTGTCGGGGGCGCCGGTCAATTCGAACACGAAGCTGGATGTGGTGGTGTCGACCACATTGGCGCGAAACAACTCGGCGATCCGAAGCGCTTCTACTCGCGCATCGCCTTTTCCTGCGACCTTGATCAGGGCGAGCTCGCGCTCAACATGCGGCCCAGCTTGGGTGAGATCAGTGACCTTGTGCACGGGGACAAGGCGTTCGAGCTGAGCTTCGATCTGGTCGATCACCTCAGGTGGGCCATTCGTGACGATCGTAATGCGGCTTATGGCATGATCATCGGAGATGTCTGCCACGGTGAGACTGTCAATGTTGTATCCGCGCGCGGTGAACAACCCCGTGATTTTGGCCAAAATGCCCGGCTCGTTGTCGACGGTGACCGTCAGAACATGGCGTTCCGTTGCGGCGCTTTGAATTTTCATCGTACTCGGTCCCTTCGCCTGCGGCGCTTACACAAGTGCCTTGGCTTCGTCATCCATCGTGCCGTCAACTTGATCGCCATAAAGCAGCATCTCCGTATGGGCTGCGCCTGAGGGTATCATCGGGAAACAGTTGGCGTCTTGCGCGACCAAGCAGTCGACGATAACTGGACCGTCATGCTCAAGCATCGCTGTGATGCCGGCATCGAGATCGCTCTCTTCATGAATGCGAATGCCCTTCCATCCATAGGCCTCAGCAAGTCGAACGAAATCGGGCAGGCTATCCGAGTAAGAGTTCGAATAGCGGCTTTCATACGTGAGTTCCTGCCACTGCCGAACCATCCCCATATATTGATTGTTTAGGATGAAAATTTTGATCGGAAGGCGATACTGGCTGGCCGTTCCGAGCTCTTGGATGTTCATCTGGATTGAGGCCTCGCCCGCGATATCTATGACAAGATCTTCCGGATTGCCCAATTGCGCCCCGATCGCCGCTGGCATTCCGTAGCCCATGGTCCCAAGGCCACCAGATGTCAGCCATTTGTTCGGGCTTTCAAATCCGAAATATTGAGCAGCCCACATCTGGTGCTGGCCAACTTCCGTTGTGATGATAGGCTCGCGGTGGTGAGTCAGCGCATGCAAGCGTTCGACAGCCTTCTGCGGCATGATTGCGCTTGGATTCTTGGTCGACTTTTCGGGGTATGCAAGGCACTCGCGAGCCCGCCAACCAGCAATTCGCGCTTTCCACTCGCCGAGGTCTTTAGTTGTCCGATCGCCCCAGGCTTCAATCAATTGCTCAAGTACGGTGGCGCAATCGCCGACGATGCCAAGCTCGACGGGGACGGTCTTGTTGATCGACGAGCGGTCGATATCGATGTGAATCTTCTTTGAATCTGGCGAGAACGCATCGAGGCGACCTGTAACCCGATCATCGAACCGAGCGCCGATGCAGACCATAACGTCGCATCGGTTCATCGCCATATTGGCTTCATATGTACCATGCATACCGAGCATGCCGAGCCAATCCGGGTGCTCGCTCGGAAACGCTCCAAGCCCCATTAGGGTTGAGGTCGTCGGCGCGCTGGTGAGATCCTGGAATTTCCGCAGCAATTCGCTCGCATGGGGCCCCGAGTTGATGATGCCTCCACCGGTGTAGAGTATCGGCCGTTCAGCGTTGGAGATCATGCCGACCGCTTCGGCGATTTGATCCGCCGGAGCGACCGTTTGTGGGGTGTATCGGTGTGAGGCCGGTTTGGACTTTGCAAGCGATGGTCGGGAGGGGACCGCTATCTGCACGTCCTTGGGTATGTCGATCACAACCGGTCCTGGTCGGCCGGTTGTCGCGATCCTAAACGCTTCCTCGACCGTGGCGGTAAGTTCAGCTGGGTCCTTCACAAGATAATTGTGCTTCGTACAATGGCGTGTAATTCCGACAGTGTCCGCTTCTTGGAACGCATCGGTCCCGATTAGGCCGGTAGGAACTTGACCGGTGATCACCACCATCGGGATGGAGTCCATGAAAGCATCGGCGATGCCGGTCACGGCATTGGTTGCGCCAGGTCCAGACGTAACAAGAACCACGCCTGGCTTCCCTGTTGCACGAGCATACCCCTCGGCTGCGTGAGCGGCGCCTGCCTCGTGGCGGACCAGGATATGGCGAATGCGCTCATCTCCAAAGAGTTCGTCGTATAGGGGAAGGACCGCGCCACCCGGATAGCCGAACACAAATTCGACCTCCTGTTCGATGAGGCACTCCATTAACAAGGCGGCTCCAGATCGTTGCGCCAAGTTCTTTCTCCCTAAACTAAAATCGGCCCGAAGCGTATTCTCGCATCGAGCCGACCTGGAAATGTTCAATTCGAAGACTTCTAGATCAACTCGGTTCCTGCAAAATGAGTACCACTACCATGATCTGTTCGCCTTCATTCCTTCGTTGCGTTCATTGTAATCGAATCGGATATCAAAACCAAGCGATCAATTGACGTTTGCTGAGATATTGGATTACGCGCTAGGCCGCATATTATATCGCGTCAATCGTTAATTGCGCAATAATGATCCAAAAATTTGGTCTAACGAGAAATTATTGGATTCTATGCGAGGCCAGTCGTCAGCAGTCTGGCGCCTGAACCAGGTATACTGCCGCTTCGCGTAGTTCCGGGTTGCTTGCTGCCCAGCTTCGATCATTTCTTCCTGCGTCGTGTCGCCAATCAAATGTTGGGCGATCTCCTGGACGCCTATTGCTCGCATTATTGGCAGATCTGGGTCCAGGTCGCGCGAGACAAGCGCGCGAACTTCGTCAATCGCACCGCTGGCGAGCATGGATTCGAAACGTTGATCGCAGCGCTCATAAAGCCATTCCCTGTCGGGCAAGACAACCATTGGCGAGAGATCGATCTCTTCGGCGATTCCGCCGGCTTTGGCTTGTTGCCAATCGCCCAGAGTAACTCCAGTCGAACGAACGACTTCCAGCGCTCGTGCAATTCGTTGGCTGTCACCCGGCGCCAGGCTGGCAGCGCGGACTGGGTCGGCGATTTGCAGAGCCGCATAAGCGGACTCAGTTGGCAGCGCTCGGACCACTTCGCGTATTTCTGGGTCGATTTCCGGAATAGGGGCGATGCCTTCGAGCAGCACCCTAAGATACATTCCGGTTCCGCCAACAAGGATGGGGACCTGCTCTTCGTTGTGTGCTTGCGCAATCGCCAGTTTGGCCTTTGCAGCCCAATCCGCGGCGGAGCACGCGGTGGCGCCGTCCCATTCAAGGTAAAGCGCGTGGGCGTGGCGAGCGCGCTCTTCGTCGTCGGGCGCTGCTGATAGCACGGGAATGTCACGGTAGACTTGCATGCTATCGGCATTCACGATTACCGCGCCGCGGCCGGCGTCAGCGAGGGCATCTGCCAACTGCAGTGCGATTGCACTCTTGCCGCTAGCGGTCGGCCCTGCGATGAGCGCCACCGGATATTTTGCGGACCGTTCATTGGGAGTTCGAGACTTGCTCATAGCTCGGCTGATAGCAGACAAAACCGTTCTGGAAACACGGCTGAATGCGATGAAGCACACAGTGCGGCACGATCCTGCGGGAAATTTCATAGCCGGGGTAGCGAGCTATCGCTCAGCGCGGTTCCTGAAGATCGACGATCCGGTGTTGGAGATCGATTGGGGGGAGACTGCGCCTGAGATCGTTGCCAACATCATGGGTAAACACTTCGCGGATTGCGACATGATCCTAAGCAAGCACGGGTTTTGGAACCCTCTGCTTTTCGTATCTGACATGGACTCCACCATGATTGGTCAAGAGTGCATCGACGAGTTGGCCGATTTTGCGGGGCTTAAGCACGAGATTTCCGCAATTACCGAGCGAGCGATGCAAGGCGAACTGGATTTTGAAGATGCACTTCGCGAACGGGTCGGCTTGCTTGAGGGACTAGATGAGTCCGCGATCGAGCGGTGCTTGGGAGAGCGAATTTCACCGACGCCGGGGGCGAAGACATTGGTTGCCACGCTCAGAGCGCGAGGGTGTCGCTGTGTTCTGGTCACCGGCGGCTTTCACCATTTCGGTGATCGCGTTGCGGAATGGCTCGGCTTCGACAGGGTTGTGGGCAATCGACTTGGTGTCGAGAATGGAAAGCTGACGGGAGAGCTCGATGGTCCGATCTCTGATGCGAACACAAAATTGGCTGTACTGCAGGAGGAGGCGGCGAAGATCGGTCCACGAGCATATCCAATCGCAAGTGGAGACGGCGCGAATGACATTCCGATGATCCAGGCAGCCACTTATGGCTTTGCCTATCGAGCGAAACCCAAGGCGCGTGCGGCGGCCGGCGGACGGATCGATCATGGGGATCTCTCAACTATCCTTTCGCTTCTTGGAATATCGCGGTCGGACTGGGTTGAAGGCTGACGACAGAGCAGAACGTTGGGGCTCCCAACCTGCACCAGCTCGAGAATCGGGTATTGATTTTGAAACCGACTCACCTTATTTACACAAATGTAAGTAACTGTCGGTATGTCGCCGTCAGAACTTCAGGAGGCATGACGAAAATGAACCAGGTTACCTCGATCAACGGTGACATCGAGTGCGCAGAAGACGGAACACTGTTCCGCGATCCCGCGCGGCCTGAGCCGAAATATTCGCTGCCCAAAGCGTTTCATCATTTCAACAACCTGCTCAAAGACAAAGAGGACACCACTGAGGTGTTCAAGATTTTCGAATCGCTTCCGAACAACAAGTTTGTGCCGCGCGTGCGTGAATTGGTCTTCAGCGATCAAGGTAAGCATTTGCGGGCAACCGAGCCTAGCCTTCCTGAAATTCTGGACGACCATGCGACGCTCCGTAAAACTCCAAAGGGCAGCCTTGCGCATGCCTATTGCGATTTTATGGAGAGCGAGGGGCTAACCGCTGCCGGCCTCGTTGCCGAGTTTGATGCCATGGGCCGGCCCAAGTACGACGATCTGATGCAATGGTTCATGGAACGCTCGCGCGATACCCATGATCTTTTCCACGTGCTGACTGGATATGGTCGGGATGCGCTCGGCGAACAGTGTGTTTTGTTGTTCACCCATGGTCAAAGCCCAAGCCACGGTCACTTGTTGATCGGCTATGCTGGCGCACTCAACATCAAGAAGATGAGCCGCGGAAGCAAGGCACCGGTCTTGGGTGCGGTCAACCAAGCCAAGCGCACAGGTAAGGGCGCCAAAGAGCTGATTTCGATGTCGATCCGCGATCTGCTTCCGCTTCAGCTCGACGAGGTTCGCGCTCAGCTGAATATCCCTCTGCCGAGCAAGTACAGGGAGTGCCATCGCATCTGGCGCGAAGAGGGCATCGATCCGTACAATCTTTGGACAGATGACGTGGAGCCTTCGCTCGCCAAAGCGGCCTAACAAGCTTTAGAGCCAGCTGGTTATCTGGCTCAATGGTTTCTTTTTGACCGCGTGAGCGGGAACCGTGGCGTCTGATGTGGGACGTCCTACGACAACGATCATCAGCGGCTTTTCCCATTCGGGGCGTCCGCAAGCCTCGCGAAGAAATCCCATCGGAGATGGCGTGTGTGTCAACGTAGCGCATCCCGCTTCATGAAGTGTAGCAATCAGCATGCCGCATGCAATGCCGACGCTTTCGTTGACGTAGTAGTTCTGCGTTTCGCCATCTTCCAAAATGCCGCCCTTCCGCTGGGCAAACACGACGATAAGGTAAGGGGCGGTTTCTAGGAACGGTTTGTCCGCATCCGTGCCAAGGTCGGAAAGGGCGTTGAGCCATTCGTCGCTGGCTTTGGGCTTGCCGCCATCCTCACCGTAAAAACGTCGTTCCTCCGCTTCAGCCGCCATCCGGATAGCGCGCTTCTTCTCAGCCGACTGTACTACGGCAAAATGCCACGGCTGATGGTTTGCGCCGTTCGGCGCTGTCCCTGCTGCTTCAATCGCAGCTTCGATAACGGCCTGAGGCACCGGGTCTGCGGAGAAATACCGACAGGTTCTGCGCTCCTTGAGCCTATCTCGCATTGCGTTTGCACGTCGAATCGCTTCTTCATCTGGCAGTGCCGGTAGGCTGTAGGGAAGGGTCGTGTGGTCTTTCATACCTCTCCTTTGGCGATCTCTCGCGGTCAAGGGAAGACCCAGTTGGCAAGCGTGCGGCTGGACAGCTTACTTACATTGATGTAAGTGGCAAATTGTGAACTCAAAGATGTGTCACAATCAGGAGGGAATGATGGCGTTGCTAGATCTACCGTTGGTTGCTCCGGAGCGAAAAACCTCTGGTTTTAGGCCGCTCAAAGCGCTGCATCATTTCAACAAGCTGGTCGAGGACAAGGAAGACACCGAACAGGTGTTTCATATCATTGAGGCGATGAAGGGTAAGAAGAGCCACAGGATGGCTTGGGATTTTATCCGATCTGAAACCGGTCAAGATTTCCTTGCACGCGAAGTCGATATTCCGGCAATGCTGGATGACCACGCCTTTTGGGCGGATTTGCCCGAGAACAGCGTCGGCAAACGCTACATGGCGTTCATGAAGCGCGAAGGATTGTCAGCTGCGGGATTGGTCGAAGAGAGTCACAAATGGGCGCCGCCTGAATCGCGGCCCAATGATCTCACAGAATGGTACTTCAATCGGCTGCGTGACACGCACGACCTGTTTCATGTTTTGACGGGTTATGGGCGCGATGCCTTGGGCGAAGCGAGCCTGCTGGGTTTCAGCTATGCGCAGAACCACAATTTAGGGATCAAGTTTATAGCCTATGCCGGCGCGCGCCAGATCAAGAAGGTGACCGAGACGACCGCGCCGCTGTTTGCCTCCATTCGCGAAGGTGAGCGCCACGGGCGCGCGGCTTTGAAACTAGCTCACATGGATGTTGAACAGGTGATGCGAGAAGACATCGACGAATGCCGCGCGCGATTGAAAATCGCGAAGCCCGTGATCTACCGGGAATGCCTTGCTCAGCTGCAGGAAGAGGGATTTGCCGAGCAAGACCTTGGCCTTTCACAGGCTCAGACAACGCAATCACCACAAGCAGCTTGAACTCAATCCTTCACTTGCCCGGCCTTGCGGGTCATGCGTGACAACGTGCGGCTGAGCATAATCAACGCCACGATTAAGATGACCGAAGCGAGCAGGTAGGGCGCTCCAGGGAAGTAGCGACCTTCGCCGTCGGCGAAATGCCCGAATGTGGACGTCATCATCACCGGCCCGATAATACTGGTTATGCTGATCGTGCTTGCGACTGCGCCTTGCAGCTCACCTTGAGCATCCCCAGAGATTCTCTCGCTCATCATTTGCTGCATAGCCGGGAAAGACATGCCGGCCATGCTTCCGATCACGATGCCGAGGAACATCCAACCACCGCTCGGGGCGAAGGCGAAGGTGAGATAGGCTGGCAAGCCGAACAGCATTCCAAAAAAGCACGTGCGTTTGGGACCGATCCAGCCGATCACTTTGCCGGTCAGCACGCCTTGAACCAGCGCCATCAGAATGCCGAACAGCGCCACGCTGGCCCCGATCATCATTTCATCCCAACTGAACATGAGGCGCGTGTGATACGCCCAGACCGAAAGTTGTGACTGGGCCGCCAATTGCATCATAAAGATGACGGCGAGAATTCCGAGCACGACCGGTGTCCGGGACATCTGAATGATTGTCCCCAGCGGGTTTGCTCGGCCTATCGTGAACGTGCGACGGCGCTCTGGCGGCAGTGTTTCACGCAGAATGAAATAGCCAATAATCGCACCGACGAGCGCGAACGCAGCGGCGGCGATAAAGGGCAGGCGCACGTCCACGCTGCCGAGCAATCCGCCGAGACCCGGGCCTATTACAAAACCACTCGCGCCAGCGCCCCCCAATATGCCGAAGAACTTCCCGCGCTGTTCCGCCGTAGCGACATCGGCGACGCAAGAATTGGCTGCAGCCCAACTTGCACCCATGATCCCAGAAAGCAGCCGACCTACGAACAGCCACCACAGGTTCGGTGCGATGGCCATGATAATGTAGTCAATCCCAAGGAAAAACAGGGTTATCAGCAGCACGGGTCTGCGCCCAAAACGGTCTGACAATCCCCCGATAATTGGAGCGAAGAGGAACTGCATAATGGCATATGAAAACAGCAACCATCCGCCGATTTCAGCCGTGCGGTATTCGCCCGCTCCAGTCATGCTTTCGAGCAGGGCGGGCATAACAGGTATGATCAATCCGATGCCCACCATGTCGATGAACACGATGAAGGCGACAAACAGGAGGGTGGATGAACTTTGGGTTTGGCTCATCGATCCGATTTCGGGATTACGAATTTGAGGCCAGACCAGATATCGTCGACAGCGCATTTCTTGGTGTCGATCAGGCCCGCTTCACTGCCAATGCCTTGAACAGCCGCTTGATCGAGCTGGGTTTCATGACCAGAGCCCTTTTTGGGCCAACTCACCCAAATCTGCCCGTCTTTGGCCAGCACCTGCCGCAATCGCCTAAGCTTTGCGGCGCAATCGGTCTCTTCCGTCACAAAGATGTGGGCCGCGTTGAGACCTACTCCGGGTTTAGCCACAAACCGCAATTCCAATGCATATTCGTCAATCTCATCCAAAACATGGTCTGGCATGGAATCAAACCAACAGACCTGCCCGTCTCGCAGGTTGAGCTTCTTGGCTAATGGCGTTCCAGAGTATCCGGCAGGCATGTCACAGCCCTTGCATCACACAGTCGCCAAAGTCGACGGCAAGATGCCACAGGGCACCGAGGGCAAATGCGCGGACCCACCAGCGCGGGACGAGCATTAAAGCGCCAAAACCAAGTGCAGCTTGCCACCCATGAAGGAGATGAAAACCGATGCTACAACGATTGGGATCGAAGATCGGATCGGCAAGCAGATGATCGACATCGATCACGTTGGCTGACGCGATCACTAAGCCGGCCCTCAGCCAATTGGTACGCCATAATAAGCGAGCGATAACGAAGGGGCCGATCCAGTGACCGCCATAATGCAACAGTGGCTGAATTAGTTCTATGCGTCCATCCAGTCTTTGAAGAAGCTTTCGTGCGCCATACGCAGCTCTTCCAGCGTTGCGCCGAGAATGGTATCACCACCGACAGTCCCGATCCGTTGGAAGCCAATTTCGGCAGTCTCGCTATCACGAGTGCCTTGGGCGAGAGCCGCATTGAGCGCTTCGGTGTCTGGGACGGTGACAAGATAGCGACCTTGGTCCTCACCGAACCACCATTGCGCTGCTGTGTAGTCAGTATTCGCGGTCACTTCGGCTCCCAGGCCGCCGGCGAGCGCCATCTCTGCGAGCGCAACAGCGAGGCCGCCATCGGAAAGATCGTGTGCGGCATTGATCAAACCGTCTTTGATCAATTCCCGGATGATCTCCCCAGAGTTGCGCTCTATCGTTAAATCAGTGGGTGGCGTCCTTCCGCCGTCAATGCCTTTCACCACTTGTAACCATTGAGACTTGCCAAGGTGCGAGCGGGTGGGATCGGGCTTGGCCCAAAATTCCGGCGCAACGAGGTAGATTGCATCTCCGGCATTCTTGAATGCCAAAGTCATCATTTGCGAATAATCGTCAATAATCCCTACTCCACCGATTGCTGGAGTAGGCAGGATCGCTGAGCCGCCGCCCGTGGCCTTTGATTCGTTGTATAGGCTGACATTCCCGCTCACGATCGGAAAGTCGAGCGCACGACATGCTTCACCCATGCCTTCGAGCGCATGAACAAACTGGCTCATAATCTCAGGTCGTTGTGGGTTGGCAAAATTTAAGCAATTGGTGACCGCGAGCGGCCGAGCCCCGACCGCACAAAGATTACGATAGGCTTCTGCAATGGCTTGCTTGCCGCCTTCATAGGGATCAGCGAACACGTAGCGCGGCGTGCAGTCGGTCGTGATCGCGAGCGCTTTTTTGGTACCATGAACGCGCACAACCCCGGCATCGCCACCGGTCTGCAAGGTGTCGCCCATTACCTGCGAGTCGTATTGCTCCGCAATCCAGCGCCGCGATGACAGCTGTGGCGAAGCCAGCAGTTTGAGTAGGTCCTCGCCTGGATTGTCCGAATCCGGAACCTCGTCCAAGGGTGCTATCTTGGCCCATTTGGCATAGTCAGACTTCGATATGTACGGGCGGTCGTATTCAGGCGCGTCTGCCGCGAGAGGGCCGAGCGGAATATCACAGACGACTTCGCCATTGAACTCGAGTACCATGTGACGCGTGTCCGTTACTTCGCCAATGACGGCAAAGTCGAGCTCCCATTTCTCAAAAATGGCCTGCGCCATGGCTTCTTTGCCGGGCTTGAGCACCATCAACATGCGTTCCTGGCTCTCACTCAGCATCATTTCGTAGGGCGTCATGCCCTCTTCACGGCAGGGGACCTTGTTCATGTCGAGGCGGATGCCCGCCTTGCCATTGGTCGCCATCTCAACGCTGGACGACGTCAGGCCGGCCGCGCCCATGTCCTGGATCGCCACGATCGCGTCGGTAGCCATCAATTCCAGGCACGCCTCAATCAGCAATTTTTCGGTGAACGGATCACCCACTTGGACGGTAGGGCGCTTTGCTTCGGCATCTTCCTCAAAATCCGCGCTGGCCATTGTTGCGCCGTGAATCCCGTCACGGCCTGTTTTTGAACCGACGTATACAATTGGGTTCCCCACGCCCGTGGCAGCGGAGTAGAAGATCTTATCCGCATCAGCTACGCCAACCGTCATCGCATTGACCAGAATGTTTCCGTCATACGCTGGGTGGAAATTTGTTTCGCCGCAAACAGTCGGTACGCCAACGCAGTTTCCATAGCCGCCGATGCCCGCAACAACGCCTTTGACGAGATGTTTCATCTTGGGATGTTCGGGCCTTCCAAACCGCAGCGCGTTGGCATTGGCTACTGGACGAGCGCCCATAGTGAATACATCACGGAGGATACCCCCAACTCCCGTCGCAGCGCCTTGGTAAGGTTCAATATACGATGGGTGATTGTGGCTCTCCATTTTGAAGATCGCCGCTTGATTATCTCCAATGTCGATCACGCCAGCATTCTCACCAGGACCGCAAATGACCCAGGGGGCTTCTGTGGGCAGTTTCTTGAGATGAATTCTCGACGATTTGTACGAGCAATGCTCTGACCACATGACCGAGAAAATACCCAACTCTACGAGATTGGGCTCACGACCGAGCCCGCTTAAAACGCGCTCATACTCTTCAGATGACAGGCCGTGCTGCTCGACGATTTCCGGAGTGATTTCGCTCATGCGAGAGGCTCTAGTTTAGAGGTTCGAAGAGGCCAAGCCGCCTTTGCGGTTATACCACCGATTGTCCCCGACCCACCATGCAATAAGGGTCAATACACCAAAGGCCAGCAAAGCTTGCCCGTGAAGGAAGATATCTGCTGATTGCGGCTCTGGTCCGAACCAATTGATGGCCTGCAGGATCAAGAGCACTGACATGAGCACTAATGGCGGCCCAATTGGCCCGCGCGTGCGTCGAACGTAAAAGACAAAAGCCGCGATTGTAATGCCCAGCTCAAGTGGCATCGCAACATAGGGATAGTTCCAAAGACCAAACCCGTAAGTCTCGCCGTTTCCAGCGAGAGTGAGATCGGGACGGTGCACCACCAAGTCTAGCAACCAGTGCGACAACACGACCAGCCCAACCAGTATCCCAGCAAACAGGTTCTTTTTGCTGATCCAGACGATCAAAGCGAACACAGCTCCCCAGATCGCAGCGCCGAGGAGGCTGTGGGTGTAGGGATAGAAATACAAATCATAAGGCACCATCACGGTCGCCTGAGGGTCAATCCTCATCTTTTCGATGCCGAGAATAGCAAATGTGAAGAAGGCCCAGTCTATCAACTGGGCGGCAACGAACAGCGTGGCGAGCTTGGGAGCTCGCGGGCTAACGGCGGCGGCGGCAAAGGCCGGAGCGAAATGACCGATAAACATATTGGCTAGCGGCTGAACCTTAAAGTCACCCAAGTTGCAATGGCGCTCGTCGCTCCTGTGGCAAATGCCCCCCAGAATATGTCGGCAACGGTGATGTGGGTCGCCCAAACTTTGAAAACAGCCTGACTGGTCAAATCAAAGGTCGCATAGCAAAGCGCGCCCAGAATGGTCCCGTTTAGCCAAGCCGCCTTGACGCTCTCTTTTTGAAGGCCTGGTTTAATTGCGAACCAACACATTCCGGCGAGGTAAGCAAAGTAGAACACCCCTGCGGCTCCAACGTTGAAGTTCTCTGCCATAATCTCGCCAAGCACGGGTCGATAGAGATTGGGGCCTGCCCATGACAGCCAGAGTGCGTCAAGGACGCCAAAAACCAGCGCTGCCGAGAGGTATGCAATGATCCATTTGGGCATTAATGTGATTCCCTTGTCACAGGCAGCCTTGACCACGTGGGCCCGCACGGTCAATGCTCCTCCACATGGACGAGGGGAATGTCACGCCTTCCGAGCAGGAAGATATCGCTCAGATGAGCTTTGAGCAGGCCTTGACTGCGCTCGAAGCGATAGTTCAGCAATTGGAGCGCGGCGACGTCCCGCTCGACGATTCGATAGCTCTTTATGAAAAGGGTGAGTTGCTTCGTGCAGCCTGTCAGAATCGCCTCGACACCGCACAAGCGCGTATCGAGAAGATTGTCACAAACCGCGATGGTGCCGCATCCGGCACTGTGGCATTCGATGCGGATTAGCCTGTGAGCAGCGTGGCAGACATCAACGGTGATATTCTCGCGGTGGGCCTTAAGACCATTCAACGCGAAATTGATTCGGTATTTGACGCCTTTCTGCCCGTTCCTGAAGACACCAGGGCTAAGTTGGTCGAAGCCATGCGCTACGCCGCAATCGGCGGAGGCAAACGCGTCAGGCCATTATTGTTGGTCAGCACCGCTGAGCTGTTTGGAGTGCATCGCGATTCAGCGCTACGTGCGGGCGCCGCGGTAGAAGCGATTCATGTCTATTCGCTGATTCACGATGATCTGCCATGCATGGACGACGACGATTTGCGCCATGGAAAGCCAACGCCGCACAAGGTGTTTGACGAAGCGACAGCGGTGCTGGCCGGCGACTCCCTGCATGCTCTGGCCTTCGAGATTTTGGCGGATGCAGAAACCAGTGCTGATCCGTTTACGCGCAGCGAGCTGATTTCCACGCTGGGCACTGCGAGCGGAATGCAGGGTATGGCCGGTGGCCAGATGATGGATATGGTCGCCGATGAGGAGGGAATCGATTACGATCTTCCTACAATCACGCGCCTCCAGCAGCTCAAGACAGGAGCATTGCTGGCGGCATCTGTCGAAATGGGAGCGATCCTAGGCAAAGTTCCACCCGAAGGGCGAACCCATCTTCGAGCCTATGCGCGAGACATTGGGCTGGCTTTCCAGATCGCCGATGATCTGCTTGATGTGACCGGCGATGAAGAAAAGACTGGCAAGGCGCTGCGCAAGGATGACGAACAAGGAAAGCAGACCTTCGTCACATTGATGGGCGTCGACAAAGCGCGCGAGCAGGCGCGAGCCTTGGTTGATCAATCAATCGGGCATTTGGTGAGCTACGGCAAAGAGGCCGACATCCTTAGAGCTTTGGCTAGGTTTATCGTCGAACGCGATCGATGAGTGTTGCAATCTACAGGGCCGATTGGATACGGGGCCTCCACGCGAATGCGCATACGGTTTGTGTGCATAGCAACAGGTTGCGGGAGGGAATGCTGTCATGAGTAGACGTGTCGGGGTGTATCCTGGAACCTTCGATCCAATCACATTGGGCCACGCAGACATCATACGGCGTGGTGCCAAACTGGTTGATTGGCTGATTATTGGGGTGACCACCAACCCATCCAAGAACCCGATGTTCACGACTGAAGAGCGGCTTTCAATGGTCGAACGCGAAGTGAAGGACATGAAACTCGGCAATGTTGAAGTGGTCGGTTTCAACGCGCTCTTGATGAAGTTTGCCAAAGCCCAAGGGGCCAGCGTTATCGTCCGCGGCCTGCGCGCCGTTGCAGATTTTGAATACGAATATCAGATGGCAGGCATGAACCAGCAAATCGACGCCGAGATCGAAACGGTTTTTCTTATGGCTGACGTATCGCTTCAGCCGATTGCTTCGAAGCTGGTCAAGGAAATCGCGCTCTATGGCGGCGAAGTGGCCCCGTTTGTTAGCCCCAAAATTCGTGATGATGTGAATGCGCGCGTGCAAGAGATCGGTCTAAAGGGGGATCTGTGAGCACGAGACGAGGCGTTAATTTCATTCATTGAAGTGTCAGGACGCTGCGGGTAGACCGCGCTCAGCTTGGAATAACTCAAATATATGAAGACCTCGATGTTTAAAAAGTTTTTTGGCGCCGCATCCGCGCTTGCATTGCTTTCCACTCCGCAACTCGGAATGGCGCAGGAGGAAGCTCCAACCGCCCCCAGATCATTCCCACCGGTCAATTTTGACAAGAGTGCCGATCCAGAAAACATCTGGCTCCTCGATCTCTCCAATGGGCAGCGCGTGGCGATCCGATTGATGCCGCAGTGGGCGCCTGGACATGTGGAGCGAGTTAAATCGCTCACCCGCGAAGGGTTCTATGACGGGATCATTTTTCATCGCGTCATTGAGGGGTTCATGGCGCAAGGTGGGGATCCAACCGGGACAGGGCAGGGCGGTTCGCAGCTGCCTGATTTGAAAGCCGAGTTCAACTCCATGCCGCATGTCCGCGGTACTGTGTCGATGGCGCGCGCTACCGAGGACGACAGTGCGAACAGCCAGTTCTTTATTGTCTTCTATCCTCGCTTCAGCCTCGACAAGCGCTACACTAATTTCGGCCGCGTGATTGACAATATGGCGGGTGTGGATGCGATCAACCGGGGGGAGCCGCCGCAGCAGCCCACTCGTATTTTGCAGGCATCGATGGCAAGCGACAACAAGCCGCAAGCAACTGTCGCGGCTCAGCCAGAAGAGGCTGAAATTTCTGCGGATATGCTCAGCGCGCCACTGACACAGTAGGCCTTTGCCTCGCGCCGCGCCTGGTTTAGGGGCGCTGCAATGAAAGTAGACCTGTTTGATTTTCATTTGCCGCAAGAGCGGATCGCGCTGCGGCCGGTGCGCCCGCGCGACGCTGCCAAGATGCTCGTTGTCAGAGCGAGGGGTGCTTTTGAAGACCATGGCGTACGTGATCTACCCTCATTGCTAACGCGCGGAGACGTGCTGGTATTTAACGACACGCGAGTGATTCCGGCACAATTGGAGGGGCGCAGAGGCAATGCGAAAATTGGCGCGACCTTGCACAAGCGGATCGACCTGAGGCGGTGGCAGGCCTTTATCCGCAATGCAAAACGTGTCCGGCCTGGAGAACAGCTGGTGTTTGGCGGCGGCGTTACCGCCATTGCAGAACTCCGCCATGAAGATGGCAGTTTCACTTTAGCCTTTGATGGCGATGAGCCAGTTGAAATTTTGCTCGACCGGGCTGGGACGGTGCCATTGCCTCCTTACATTGCGGGCAAACGTGAAACCGATGCTCAAGACCAAATCGACTACCAAACAATGTTTGCGACCGAAGACGGTGCAGTCGCTGCGCCGACCGCAGCCTTGCACTTTACAGACGACCTCGTCGCCAAGTTGGACAGTCAGGGCATTGGACGCGAGACATTAACCCTGCACGTCGGCGCGGGTACGTTCTTGCCAGTCAAGGCCGATGACACCGACGAGCACTCTATGCACTCAGAATTTGGCAGGATCGAAGCCGCAACGGCTGAGCGGCTAAACCGGGTCCGAGCAGAGGGCGGGCGTTTGATTGCAGTTGGTACGACCTCTCTCAGGCTTCTCGAGAGCGCCGCAAACGAGGACGGTGAAATCGAACCGTTTTCGGGTGACACGGACATCTTCATCACCCCAGGTTACCGCTTTCGTGCGGTCGACGGATTGATGACAAATTTCCATCTGCCGAGGTCAACCTTGATGATGCTTGTGAGCGCTATGATTGGCCGCGAACGCATCCTTTCGGCTTATGATCACGCGATCGCCAACAAATATCGTTTTTACTCCTATGGAGATTCTTCGCTGCTGTTGCCGTGACGGCGCTTGCAATCCGCCTAGGTGGTGCCCAATGGGGGATCATGTCCGACACGATCCTGAAAATCGAAGGTCTTTCGAAGGTCTATTCCGGTGGCGTTAAAGCGCTCGACAAGGTTGATCTCGAGATTCAAAAAGGCGAGATCTTCGCTCTGCTAGGTCCGAACGGAGCGGGTAAGACAACTTTGATCGGATCAGTTTGCGGTCTAGTGCGTCCAACTTCAGGCACCATCACCGCCTTTGGACATGATCTGGCCCATGATTGGCGCTCGGCCCGTGCGAGGATAGGGCTTGTTCCTCAAGAGCTCAGCACCGATATGTTTGAGACAGTTGAACGCGCAGTGGCCTATTCGCGTGGCCTGTTTGGCCATTCGCCAGATCGCCAGCGGATCGACGATATCCTCAAGAGCCTTTCTCTCTACGAAAAAAGGTCAAGTCAGATACGCGAGCTCTCTGGCGGAATGAAGCGCCGGGTCTTGATCGCAAAAGCATTGTCGCATGAGCCAGACTTGCTGTTCCTCGATGAACCAACCGCCGGGGTTGATGTGGAACTGCGTAAGGAAATGTGGGCGCAAATTGCTGAACTTCGCGAACGCGGCGTCACTGTGATCCTGACCACTCATTATATCGAAGAGGCCGAGGAAATGGCCGACCGCGTGGGCATCATTCAGGGTGGGAAGATCCTGATGGTTGATGACAAGGCGTCGATGATGAAGCAGCTTGGGAGGACCGAAGCGGTGATCCGCCTGGCTGAACCGCTCGCAACGCTTCCTCCGGAGATCGGAGAGTTTCCGGTTGAGCTTCAGTCAGACGGCCACGAGCTCTGTTTCCGTGGCGGTGATGGAACCGGAGCCGGGCGTCACCAAGTTGCGGAGTTAACCAAGGCATTGATCAAAGCGGACATCGACTATGTTGGGATCGATATCCATGAGAGTTCGCTGGAGGATATCTTTGTCAGCTTGGTAGGGAAGGACGCGGCATGATCGGCTTTAATTTCCGCGGCGCATGGTCGATCTATCAGCGTGAACTGATGCGCGCGCTGCGCACCGCCTTTCAGTCGATCCTATCCCCCGTGCTCACCACGTCGCTTTATTTCGTAGTGTTTGGAACGGTGATCGGCGGCCGGATGGAGCCGATCGATGGGGTGGCCTATGGGGCGTTTATCATTCCAGGCCTGCTGATGCTTACAATGCTGGGCGAGACGACGAGCAATTCGAGTTTCGGCATCTACATGCCTCGCTTCACAGGCACGATTTATGAGCTTCTTTCGGCACCGGTAGGCGTGGCCGAGACCTTGATTGGGTTCGTTGGAGCCGCTGCCACCAAGGGGCTCATTCTGGCGGCAATAATCCTTGGGACTGCGACCTTCTTCGTTGACTACGAGATCAAACATCCGCTGTTTGCGATACTGTACATCATGTTGGTAGCAGCCAGTTTCTCGCTATTCGGGTTTATCCTTGGGGTATGGGCTGACAGTTTTGAGAAGCTCGGGATCATCCCGCTTTTGATCCTGACGCCGCTTACCTTCTTGGGCGGAACCTTCTACTCGATCGCTGATCTTCCTGGTGTTTGGAAAACCATCGCATTGGCGAATCCGATCGCGTTCCTTGTTAGTGGACTGCGCTGGACCTTCTATGGAATCTCGGACGTTCCGATTGGTGTATCTTTAGGGCTTACACTGGGGTTCCTGGCCATTTGCACGGCGATCATCGCCTACATCTTTAAGACCGGCTGGCGCTTGCGGGAATGATTCCAGGATGAGCGAACGGTTCTCCTTCAAATTGAAGCACACCGATGGTCGCGCTCGGGCAGGGACGATCAGCATGTTGCGTGGGGACATTCAAACTCCAGCGTTCATGCCGGTGGGCACTGCAGCAACGGTGAAAGCGATGAAGCCTGAAGCCGTGCGCGCTTTGGGCGCCGACATCATTCTTGGAAACACCTACCACCTTATGCTGAGGCCCGGTGCCGAGCGAATGGCTCGGCTGGGAGGGTTGCACAAATTCATGCGGTGGGACCGTCCAATACTAACAGATAGCGGCGGGTATCAGGTCATGAGCCTGTCCGAACTTCGCAAGCTGACCGAAGAAGGTGTCGAATTTCGCAGCCATCTCGACGGATCGAAGCACATGCTTTCGCCCGAGCGCTCAATGGAGATTCAACGGCTCCTTGGGAGCGATATCGTGATGGCGTTCGACGAATGTCCGCGGGCAGATCGCCCGCGCGATGAGATCGCCGAAAGTATGGAACTCTCAATGCGCTGGGCGAAGCGAAGCCGCGATGGGTTTGACAGTGGTGAGCAGCACGCGGCTCGTTCAGCATTGTTCGGCATTCAGCAAGGCGCATTGGATGAGCAATTGCGCAAAGTCAGCGCCGACAAGCTGATCGATATCGGTTTCGATGGCTATGCTGTCGGCGGCTTGGCTGTCGGTGAAGGGCAGGAAGCAATGTTTGGTGTACTTGACTACGCGCCGGATATGCTGCCCGTCGATCGCCCGCGCTATCTTATGGGAGTGGGCAAGCCCGACGATCTGGTCGGTGCCGTGGAGCGTGGAGTTGATATGTTCGATTGCGTTCTACCGACGCGATCAGGGCGCAATGGACAGGCCTTTACTTGGAACGGACCGCTCAATTTGCGCAACGCTCGCTTCGCTGAAGATCAGGAGCCGCTTGATCCAAACTCGGAATGCTCGGCCTCACGCGACTATTCGAAGGCCTATCTCCATCATCTGATCAAATCAGGGGAAATGTTGGGGGCAATGCTCCTGACAGAGCACAATCTCGCGTTTTATCAATCGCTGATGAGATCAATGCGCGAGGCGATCGCCGAAGCGCAGTTTGAAGAATTCGCTAGCAAATTTCGCGACAACTATTTGCGATGAACTGCCTTGAAACGTGCGGCGTGTAAGATACCCTAGCTGCTCCTGCTTATAGGGGTCGACTATGCAAATCTTGACGAAAGCGCTTGCTGTAGGCGCGCTGGTTTCTATTGTATCACCATCTCTGTTTGTGGACCCAGCGTTTGCACAGTCGGCCAATGAGGCGGGTTCGATCGAGGATATCGCCGCGCGATTTGGCGCCCGGCAATCGGTTCTACAGGTCAGCCTATCCCCCTCCGGTACGAAGATTGCCTGGATTGCCGCGGGTCCTGAACACACAGAAATCCTCAATGTTTATGACATGACTTCCGCCGCCGGTGTCGAGACTGTTGTGAGCAATTCTGAAAAATCGGGGGATCTAGCCC
>JGI12316J15310_10000148_pt1 | contig 21091 bp, 14 predicted proteins | sample MarCyaLeptolynsp_FD_15310 | JGI IMG/M metagenome (IMG submission 15310)
GGTGCAGCTCGAGCTGCCGGAATACGAGGCCTCGCGGGTCCGCCCCGGGATGCCGGCGTTCGTGCTGACCGGCGAGGACGTGGCCTCGCTGGCCGCCAACACCGACCCGAGCGCCCGCCCCGAGTCGCTGCTGACCCGGGGCAGCGTCTTCAGCGTCAGCCCCTCGGTCGACCCCACCGCGCGCTCGGTCCTCGTCACGGTGCGCGTCACCGAGCACTCCGAGCGACTGCGCGACGGCGAGTTCGCCAGCTGCTTCATCATGACCCGCCAGGCCACGGACACGGTCGCCATTCCCTACGAAGCATTCGTTCGTGAGGACGACCAGGTGTTCGCCTTCGTTGTCCCCAATGGGGGCAAGACGGCCGTACGACGACCGCTCGAGATCGGCCTGACCGGGGTGCGGCGGGTCGAGGTCAAGTCGGGGATTCGCGCCGGCGAACAGGTGGTGACGCGAGGCCGGCGTACCTTGGGTGACGGCAGCCCAGTCGACGTCGCCAAGGTGACCCAGCCCGAAGTGCCCGCCCCCGACGCCGCGGAGGGTGAAGGTTGATGGCCAAGCCGTCGCGTCTGACCGAGTTCTTCCTGCTGCGGCCCACCTTTGCGCTGCTGCTGGTCGCGGCCTTCGTCGCAGCGGGCCTGCTCGGCTACGGCTCGCTCGTGCGGGAGTCCAGCCCCGACCTCGAAATCCCTCAAGCGACGGTCGTCGTCGAGTGGCCGGGTGCCGACCCCGAAACGATCGAAAACCAGGTCGCCGGTGAGCTCGAGACCGAGCTCAAGTCGCTGCAGGGGCTCAAGAAGCTGCGCAGCGCCTCGTTCGACTCGTTCTGCATCGTCGCAGTGGAGTTCGAGGCGACCGAGGACGTGCCCACCGCGATCGCCCGCCTGCGCGCGCGAGTCTCCGACGCCGAGGCCGAGCTTCCCGACGACGTCAAAAAGCCCAAGGTCAACGAGGTCTCGGTCAACAACAGCCCGGTCGTGTCGATCGCCCTGTTCGGCGACGTCGACGAGATCGCCCGCGGGCACGCGCTCGACGACATCGAGCGCCGCCTCGAACGGCTGCGCGGCGTCAACGAGGTCAACATCTCCGGCCAGCGCGACGAAGTCGTTCGCGTCCGGCTGTTGCCCACGCGGCTCGAAGCGCTGGGCCTGGCCGCGAGCACGGTGCGTCAAAAGCTCGTCGAGGCCAGCCGCGACCAGCCGTGGGACCGCTACGAGGCCCCCACCGGGTCGATCGTGCTGGTACTGCGCGGACGGCTGCGCACGCTCGGTGCGGTGCGGGCGGTGCCCGTCGGTCGCATGAGCAACGGCCGCGTCGTTCGGCTCGCCGAAGTCGCCGAGGTCGAGTTCGGCCTCGAACGGGAGCGCAGCCGGGCGTTCTTGTCCGCATCGGGCGAGGCCTACGTTCCCGCCGTCGATGTCTCGGTCACGCGTCTTTCCGGCGCGGACACGGTGGGGGTTGCGTCCGCGGTCAAGCAAGAGCTCGAGCGCCTGCGCCAGGGCCCCACGTGGCCCCCGGGGCTCGAGTACACGATCACCTCCGATCAGTCGTACGACATCGACGAGTCGCTGGGCAACGCGTTCACCAACGCGCTCCAGGCGATGTTCGCGGTGTTCGGCGTGCTACTGATCGCGCTGTCGTGGCGCGAGGCGCTCGTCGCCGGCTTGGCGATTCCCATCACCTTTCTCGCCACGATCGGCGCGGTCTGGGGCCTGGGCTACACGCTCAACAACCTGATCGTGATCGGCATGATCCTCGCGATCGGACTGTTGGTCGACGTCTTCATCCTGATGATGGAGGGCATGCACGCCGCGATCTACGAGCGCGGCGAGAGCTTTGCGAAGGCCGCGGTGTCCACCGTGAGGACCTTCGCCGCCCCCGCACTCGCGGGACAGCTCACCACCATCTTGGCCCTCGCCCCGCTGATGGCGATCGGCGGCACCGACGGCAAGTTCATCCGCTTCATTCCCGTCACCGCGATCATCTGCTTGGTCCTGAGCTACATCGTCGCGCTGCTGGTGTGCATTCCGATGTCCCAGCTGGTGCTCCCCAAGGCGGGCGCCAAGGCGAGCAAGACGACGATGGATCGCATCTCGGAGGCCGCGTCCGAGCGCCTCGATCGCTTCATCGAGCGGTCGATCGTCTCCTCGCGCCTGCGCGCGGTGCTGGTGGTCGTGGGCTGCTTCGCGGTGTTCTTGGGCTCGGTGCGCGCGGCGGGGACGCTGCCGTCGCAGCTGTACCCCGACACCGACAGTCGCAACCTCGGGCTGACGATCACGATGCCCGCCGACACCGGACTCGAGGAGGCCCAGACGTGTGCCGACTCCGTTGGAGAAGCGCTGCGCAGCAAGAGCTACTTCGGCAGCGTCACCAAGTTCGTCGGTCGCGACAGTCCCTTTTCCCGGGCCAACCTGTCTTCGGCCCTGACCCCCGAAGAGGACACCTACCTCGTTGGCTTCTCGGCGAAGTTCATTCCGGAGGAGGAGCGCGAGCAGATCTCCACCAAGTACCTCGAAGGGCTGCGCGCCGAGCTCGTCGAGCCGATGCGCGCATGCCCCGGTTCGAGCCTGGTGATGACGCCAGGAACCGGCGGCGGCGGGGCAGACTCGCCGATCGAGGTGCTCGTCGTGGGCGACGATCTCGACGAGCTGCGCAAGACCACGGCCGAGGTCAAAAAAGCCCTGCGGGGCATCGCCGGCGCGGTCGACGTCAAAGACAACCTCGGGCTGGTGCGCCCGACGCTGGAGGTCGAGCCCGATCTCGAGGCGCTCGACTTCTTCAAGATTCCGGTCAGCGACTTCGCGGCCCAGGTCCGACTGGGTTTTGCCGAGGACGAAGCCCTCAAGTTTCCGGTCGGCGGAGGACGGGACGACCTCGAGCTGCAGATCGGCACCGCCTGGCCGAGCCGGCGCGGCAAGCCGGGCGGGCCCACCAATCGCTGGGAGGCGCTGTCGCTGTCGGTGGTCAGCCCGAGCGGTCGAAGCGTGCCGCTGCGCGAGCTGATCACCCCGCGCATGCGCAACGCTCCGCTGGCGATCACCCGCTACGACGGCCAACGCACCGTCAGCGTCACGGCGCGCGTCTCGGGCGTGACCGCGGGCGAGGTGCTCGAGCAACTCCAGCCTCAGCTCGATCAACTCCAGGTCGAGCACCCCACCGTCCGCTTCGCTCAGGGCGGCGAAGCCGAGAGCCAGGCGGAAACGTTCGGCTCCGCGTTCCGCATGCTCGGCCTGGCCGGTTTCTTGGTCTTTGCCGTGCTGGTGATCCAGTTCAACTCGTTCCGCCAGCCGTTCGCGATGATGTTCGTCGTGCCGCTGTCGCTGACCGGTACGCTGCTCTTCTTCGTCATCTTCCGGGAGCCGATCTCGTTCCCGGGACTGATCGGCATCATCTCGCTGGTCGGCATCGTGGTGAACAACGCGATCGTGATGATCTCCGCGATGAACGAGCTGCGGGCCGATGGCAAATCGGTGATGCGAGCCGCCGCGCTGGGAGCTGCCGGACGGCTGCGGCCGATCCTGTCCACGACGATCACCACCCTGGTCGGCATGGTGCCGCTGGCAATGTCCAACCCGCAGTGGTTTCCGCTCGCCGGCGCCATCATCGGCGGCCTGCTCGCAGGCACCGTCTTCGCGATGGTCGCGACCCCGGCGATGTACCTGTTGGTGACCCCGAAGGAAAAGGCCTAGGGAACGCCGACGAGCGATTCCAACTCGCCCCGGGATGCGATCGTGTCGGGGTGATCGGGCCCCTGTACGCGCTCGCGTAGCTGCAGCGAGGCCTGGTGCAGCTCGATGGCAATGCCTCGATCGCCGCTGTCCTCGGCCACGATGGCGAGGTTGTACAGGGCCATCGCGACGTCCGGGTGCTCTTGTCCGTAGGTGTCACGCCAAATCCGAAGCGCGCGCTCGAACGCCGCTCGGGCGCGGGGCAACTGTCCACGCAGATGCAGAACCGAGGCGTAGTTGTTGAGGACTTCGGCCACTGCGGGATGCGCTCGACCGTACGCGCCCTCGGCCACCGCCAACGCTCGTTCGTGCGTCGCCGCAGCAGCGGCGAGGTCGCCGAGATACTCCTGCGTGACGCCGACATTGGTCAGCGCGTGGGCCAGGTGGGGATGACGTGGTCCGTGGGCCTGCTCGAGAATCGCCAGTGCGGCGTCGTAGTGCCCGAGCGCTTCGGCATAGCGCTCGAGGGCGAGCAGTGCGTGCCCGATCCCCGTGTGCGCATCCGCGGTGCGGGGATGCGAGGTGCCATCCAAGCCCTCGCGTAGCTCGAGCCCATGCTGGTGCTCCAGCAGCGATTCCTCGTAGCGACCCTCGGCGTAGGCCAGATCGGCCTCGTGACTCACCAGCAGGACCTCGAGCTCGGGATCACCCCCCATTCTCTCGAGGCGTGCGCGAGCGTGTTCGGCCGCCGAGCGCCCCGCATCGAATCGGGCGCCTCGGTACCCGTCGAGCCACACCAGCCCGACCCAGGCTTCGGCGACGAGCGCATCGACGCCACCGGCTTCGGCTTGCAGCAGCCCCGCACGGAGGGTCTGCCGGGCCGCAGCGAGCTGCCCCTCCGCTTCTTCGATGTCCGCCTGCGCCAGCAGCACCTCCGCCCGCAGCGTGGGATCGCCAACGCGCCGGGCTGCGGCGTCTGCCTGCTCGATCGACCCGCGTGCCGGCTCGGGTCGGTGCATTTCGATCCGGACCCGAGCCTGCTGCAGCGCGCGCCGAGCCTGCGACACGACCACGCGGTCGGTCTCGGTCCAGTCTCCGCTTCCCCGCGACTGCAGGCGCTGGCGGTCCGCACACACATCCGGTCGGGCGAGGCCCTGCACCGCGTCCAGTGCCCCTTCGACCACGCCCGAGTCGGCATCCTGCAGCAGCGCCGTGACCACGCGCACCGCATCGAGGCGTTCGTCGAGGCACTCGATCCTCAGGTCGAGCAGCGCTCCGGACTGCTCTCCGCGCACGTGGGTCGCCTCGCAGGCGTCGGTTCGCGCAGCAACCCAGCGGTCGGTGTAGTCATCGAGCGCGGCCGACACTCCCAACCAGGCGTCGCGCGCGAACGGCTTGTCCGTGGCGAGAAACGCCTCCGCGTAGCGGCGCTTGGCCGCGTCGTCCCACACGCCCTGCAGTGGGTCGGCCGCGTGCGCGCACATCGATTCCGCCCGCAACTCGCCCCCACCCGCCGACACCGCCAACCCGAGCACCAAGGCGCCAGCTCCCGCCGCCGCCGCAATCGTGCGGCGACGGCGGGGGTCACGTCGGAGAGCGGCGAGTAGGGCATCCATGGAGGGGAATCGCTGACCCGGGTCGACCGATAAACCCCGGAGCAGCACCCTCCGCATCCCCGGCGCAACCTTGGCATTTGGGGGCGTCGGTCGAATGCGACCGTCGGTGAGATTGAGAACGAGTTCGGCGTGCGTCTCTCCGGCAAACGGACGATGGCCGTAGAGCGCCTCGTAGAGCGCAACGCAAAAGCTGAATTGGTCGGACCGGGCCGAGGCGGGCGCCCCCATGTGCTGCTCGGGGGCCATGTACGCGGGCGTGCCAACCAGCGCCCCCGTGCGCGTCAGATCGGAGGCGAGCGCGTCCCCTCGCCCGGCCGACGACGGGGGCAGCTGCGGGGTGTCGTCGCCGTCGGACTCGGGATGCCACGCACCGGGATCGGAGAGCTCGACCGTGTCGCCCCCGCCCGACACCGGGTGCAGCGACGGACGCGACGGCGTGTTGGAACCCTGGTCCGGCAGGGGCAGCGTCGCCACTTCGTCGCCGGGGTCGGTCACCTCCACCGGACGTGGCCGCGAAGCAGCCTCTCGGCGCGCGAGACCGAAGTCGACGACGCGCACGCGACCGTCGTAGCCCCGCAAGATGTTGTCGGGCTTGAAGTCGCGGTGAATCAGCCCGCACGCGTGCGCGGCCGACAGGCCCCGCCCCGCCGCGGCGAAGGCGTCGACGATTGCGGCCGCCGTGGGGTCTTCGGTCCGAACCCACTCGCCAACGGTCTGCCCGTCGATGAACTCCATCGCGATGAACACCCGCCCCTCGACGGTGCCGACGTCGTGCACGGCGATGACGTTCTCGTGGTCGACCTTGGCCATTGCCTGGGCCTCCCGGAGCAGCCTGGCGCGCCCCTCCGAAGCGCTCCCCGGCTTACGCCCGCGACCCCGCATGACCTTGAGCGCGATACGGCGGTCGAGGTCGGGATCGTAGGCCGCGTACACGACCCCCATCCCACCCGCGCCGATCCGTTCGAGCACGACGTAGCGCCCAACGCTGACGCCCCGCATCATGGCCGTCCGCCGCCGCGGGTCGCCCCTTTGGCCCTCCCCGCAGACCGTGTCGACCAGCGAGGGATCCGCCGGCTCGTTGCTGTGCGATAGCGCGCTCACGTGCGTGTCTCGGGGCTCTCGGCTCCCTCCTCCATAGGGTGGGTGGCCCGAGGGCCTGACCCGATCGCACGAATTTCCACCAGGCCGCAGATGAGGCATCGTGGGGCCGCCGTGACGTCGAGCCCTTGGCTGTCCCAACGCCCCGATCGCGCGTGGTCAGAGCTGCTTTTCCTCGCCTACAGCGTGATGTGGATGGCGGCCGTGGCCGTGGTCGTTCTCACCGGAGCGATTCACACGTGGGGCGACGTGGGCTACCTGGTGTTCTCGCTCGCGGTCGGACTGCCGGCGTTCCTGGGACCGCTCGCCTTTGTCCGGCGACCAGGCGGACAAAAGCCCCTGCTCGAGCAGTACTGGCTCAAGCTCAACGTGTGGGTCTTCCTGCTCGTCGGTTTCGGCACGTTCATCGGCACGCACTACTTCTTCGACCTGATGGGCATGCAGTACGCGTTCCCGGTCACGTGGATGCTGCAGGCCAAGGTCGTCGGAGGGTCTGAGCAAACGGTGCCGGTGTTCATGTACCCGCTCACCCACGCGTTCTTGCTGACCTACCACGTGGTGATGATCGTGCTGCTGCGCCGAGTGGTGAGCGCACTGTCGCTGGGCACGGTCGGGCGCTGGGTGGCGATCGTGGTGATCGCGTATGCCGTCGCGTTTGCCGAGACGCTCGTCATGGCCAACGAGGCGCTCTCGGACTACTTCCGCTACGCCGACAAGGCCCGCATGCTCTGGCTCGGGTCGCTCGGCTACTGTGTCTACTACGTCGTGAGCCTGCCGATGATCGCTCGGCTGGACGACGACCCCGAGCGATGGCCGATGTCGCGGGTCGCGATCGATGCCCTCGGCGCGAGCATGATCGTGCTCATCGGCCTCGAGGTCTGGGCCCACGCGATCGGGCCGCTTTGAGAGCCATCGCTCACCCTTCGAGCTTGGGCTGGACCTCGTCGAGACGCTTGCGCACCTCGGCGAGCCGCTCCGCGCCGGCGGGTGACGTGTCGCCCGCCGCCTTGCCATCGACGTAGTTGCGTTCCGCGTCCCGAAGTGCCTGGGCGGACTCCGCCCACCGCTGCTGCTCGTACAAGATCTCGCCCATGTCGGCGTAGAGGTCGGCGATGTCACGACGCGCGATCGCCTTGCCCTCCGCGAGCTCGATCGCCCGCCGCAGATGCTCGAGCGCGAGCTCGTGGTTGCCCTCCGCGTTCTCGAGCAGGGCGAGATTCTCCAACGGCGTCATCATCTGCGACGAGTCCGGGCCGGCGATCTCCTCGTAGTGCCGCAGCGTCTTGGCGTAGTAGGCCCGCGCTTTGTCGGGGTTGCCGGCCTCGGCCTCCAGGCGACCGAGCATGCTCGCGATGAACCCGACATCGCCCGATCGCCGATTGGGGTCCGCCTCGGCCCCGGCCAACGCGCGCAGCAGCGGCGGACGAGCGTCCTCGAGCCGGTCGCGATAGATCAGCAGCGCCCCGTAGTTCGACAGCGCCGAGATCGTCGCCCCGTGCTCATCGCCGAGGATCTTCTCCAGCGACGCGACCGATTGCGACAGATCCTCCAGCGCTCGGTCGCGCTCGCCGGCAAGCCAGCGCACCGCACCGAGCTGCGACAGTGCCTCGGCCGTCTCGGCGTGCTCCGGCCCCAGCGTTGCGCGGTAGATCGTCCAGACACGCTCGGCGATCTCGACGGTCTCTGCGCCACGGCCCTGATCGATCTTGACCGCCACGAGGTTGGCGAGGGTGCTGGCGAGGGAGGGGTGGCTGTCACCGAGCAGCGCAGTGAGGATCTCGATCGACTCTTCGAACGACGCGATCGAGTCGGCGTAGCGCTCGTTGTCCCGGAGCAGATTGCCGTAGTTGTTGAGGGCGTTGGCCAGCCCGTGCGGGTCCTCGTCGGCATGCTCGCGGCGAATCGCGATCGCCTCCTGCATCAAGGTGTCGGCCTCGTCGAGACGTCGCGCCTCGCGAAGCGCCGACGCGATTGCTTCCTTGGCTCGAGCACGGTCGGCCGCGGGCGCAGACAATCGCTCGAGCAGCGCCTCGACCACGGTTCGCCGCGCCAACGCGGCCTCGGGCTGGCCGAGTCGGTGCCCGATGATGAGAATGAGGGGCTGCGCGGCCGACAGCGCGATGCGGTCGTGACCCGACGCCAGCGCGACGCGAAACGCGTCGTCCATCGACTCCGCGCTCTGGCGATCCATGCCCATGCGCGCCTGGGCCCGACCGAGCAGCAGCAGCGCTTCGGCCTGTACCGGTGCGTAGTCGATGCGCGCAGCCTCGGCCGCGAGCTCCACTGCGCTGCCCAGAGCAGCCTCGTAGCGCCCCGCCTCCAGTCGCGCCCGATCTGCGGCCATGGCCCCGCGCAGCACCGCGACCTCCTTTGCGACCTCCGAGTCGCGTGGCAAGGCAACCTCCGCGAGCAGGACCTCGGGGTCGGCGCACCGACCCAAGTCCGGCAGCGTCCCCACCGCTCGATCCGCGTTGAACACCACCTCGGCGTCCGCGTCGTCGAGGATCTCGAGCAGTCCGGACAGGCCGCGCAGAGCTTCGTCCAAGCAAGCGGCGCGGCGATCGAAGAGCTCTGCCGACTGCGCCCCCCGCTGGTGATCGACGCACGCTTGCTGCCGGCCCTCTCGCCAGGAGTCGGCAAACTTGGCCAGGCGAGGCTCGATGCGCTCCCAGGTCGCAGCACCGGTCGCCGTCCCCGTCCCCTCGAACGCTTGGGCCAACGCGTTGGACCGCTCGCTACTCCACTCGGAGTCGACGGCCTCAGCGGCCTCGTCGCAAGGGTCGGCGGCTGCGGTCACCCAAACCGAAGCCCCGGCGGCGACGACGAGCGAGCCGACGACTCCGCCCGTTGCCATGCGCTTGCGCCAATTGAGCGCACGCTCGAGCGCCTCGAGCAACGCAGGGACGCTCGGCCATCGGTCCTCCACCGTGGGAGAAAGGCCACGCATGATGATCTTGCGGAGGCGTTTGGGGACGCCGCGATCGCTGATCGAGCGCACCTTGAGGGCGCGCTTGCGGGCGAGGAGCTCCTTGTGGGAGCTGCCACGAAATGGGCGCGCCCCGTACAGCCCCTCGAAGAGCGTGAGGCAAAAGGAGTAGATGTCGCTGCGCTCGTCACCGGCATCGCCGAGATGCTGCTCGGGTGCCATGTACGCCGGCGTGCCCATGACCTGCCCGACCTCGGTGAGCGGGGTCGTCTCGGTGCTGTGCGGAATGAAATCAGGATCGGAGTCGCGCGAGATACGATGCCCAGCACTGTTGCTCGCGCCGGAGGGAGCACGGTCCGGGGAGACCTTGGCCAGCCCGAAGTCCACCACCCGAACCCGACCGTCTTCCGAGACGAGCACGTTGGCCGGCTTGAAATCGCGATGCACCAGCCCCACCGCATGTGCGTCGACCAAGCCGCGCCCCGCCAGGAGCAGCACCTCGACGACTTCGCGCCACGATCGCGTCGTGTCGCGCCACCACTCGCTGAGCGTCTGGCCGTCGGCGTACTCCATCGCGATGTAGAGCAGCTCCCCGCGCTCTTCGATCTCCGCGGTGCTGACCTCGTAGACCTGCACCACGTTGGGGGACGACAGCTGCGCGAGCGACTGCGCCTCTCGGACCAGGCGCTGCTCCCCCGAGGCTTCCGCTGCGATGGCCCCTTCGCGCAGCACCTTGAGCGCGACCCGTCGGTTCAGCCGCGGGTCGTAGGCGTGGTAGACCGTGCCCATCCCACCCGAGGCCACCCGCTCCACGATCACGTACCGGCCGACGGTCGCGCCGGGAGGCAACTCGAGCGCCTCACCACCGCCGTGCGGCTCGAGGTGCTTGGTCGCGGTCATATCGTCCGACGTGTGGTCGGTGATCTGCGAGTGCGAGCCCACGCAGCCACGATCCTACCCGAACCGACCACCGCCTCGCCGCTCGACCGCCGTGCAGTGTCGGCGATTGTGCCCCTCGTTCGAACCCGAGCCTGCGACCGAGCAAACCTCGTACCGAGCGCATTCGAGCGGGGTGCAAGCTCGGGTCGCGCTGTCGCGTTGGTAGGTGGCACACGTGTGGTGGGGGTTCTTGGCGGCAGTGGTGGGATTCGGTGGGCCCGTCGTCGAATGGGACGCGCCGACGGGGTGCCCGTCGGTGGAGGACGCTCGGTCGCGGATCGTGGCAGAGCTGGACCCTGGTGGTGATCTCCAGGTCACGGTGACGGTCCGGGCCGCCGACGAGGGCTTCGCCGCAACGGTCGCCGTGCAAAGCGACGATGGTGCAACCACCCGGGAGCTCGGCAGTCCTTCGTGCGAGACGCTGCTCGACGCGGTGGCGCTGATCGCCGCGGCGGCCCAGGGCCAGGCGGAGGTTCCCGAAGCGGAGCCCGAGCCCGAGCCCGAGCCCGAGCCCACACAGTTTGTCGAGGCGGTCGAGGCGGTCGAGACGGGCTCGGAGGTCACGCGCGATCCGGGCGCATCGGTCGACACCTCGGCGAGCAACGTACGGCCAGCGGCCGGCGGCGACTCGTCGGACACGGCGGGGGCCGGTCTCGGGATTGCAGCCCATGTGCGGGGATTTGGACGAATCGGATGGGGGCTCACGCCGCAGTACGACCTCGGAGGTGGGCTCGCGGCTGGCTTGTCGTGGGGTCGGCTTCGCGCCGAGGCGTTCGGCGGCGCGGTGGGCCCGACCGAGGTCGACATCGACCTGTTGCCCGGCGCGTTCGCGCGGGTCTACGCGTGGTCGGTGGGGCTTCGCGGCTGCGGGATCGCGTGGGCGGGGCCGGGCCCCCGCGAGCGGCTCACGCTTCCCATCTGCGTCGCGGTCGAAGCGGGCGAAGTCATCGGGCGCGGCGAAGGGAGCGACCTACAGCAAGCGGCCACCCACCGCGGCGCTTGGCTCGGGGCACGGGTCGGGCCGGCCGCGGTCGTCAACCTCACGCGGGTGCTGAGCCTCGTCGCCGACGTGGAGCTGCTGGCCTCGATCGTACGCCCCGGATTTTCGGTGCGGGGCGCGGGAGACGTCCACCGGCCGTGGCCAGCGGGCATTTGCGCGACGGTCGGGATCGAGCTGCATTTTCCTCGACGGATTTCGAGGGCCGGCGGGATTCGGTGACGTGGGCGGTGCCGTAACCTCCAGGACATCGAGTGCGCGGTTGTTGCGCACCGTGCCGCCCGTGGTCGACGACGCCACATTCGAGGCCCTCTATGCCCAGCACCACGACTTCGTACGTCGGACCGTGCAGGGGCTCGGCGTTCCCGCAGCGGCGGCGGACGACGTGACCCAGGACGTCTTCATGGTGGTGCACCGACGCCTGCCCGCCTTCGACCACGCAGCCCCGGTTCGCGCCTGGATCTTCGGCATCGCACGCAACCTCGCGCGCAAGCATCGCGAGCGCAGCGGTCGGCGGGCCCCCCTGCAGCTCGTTCCGTCGGAGCCGACGACACCCGATGAAGCGCTGCAGTGGCGCGAGGCAGCCGGCGTCGTGGACCGGTTTCTCGCCTCGCTCGACGAGGACAAGCGTGCGGTCTTCGTGCTCGCCGAGCTCGAGGGCATGACGGCCCCCGAGGTGGCGGAGACGCTGTCGACCAAGCTCAACACGGTCTACTCGCGGCTTCGAACCGCGCGGGCGCTGTTTGCCAAAGCGATCGAGCGGGCCGAGGCTCGACGTCGACGGGCTTCACCTCGGTCGTCCTCTCCTCCTCCCCGTCGTTCCGCTCGGAGGTCCCGTGGCCACTCCTGACCCGAGCGCGTATCTGCAGGCGTACCGACGGGCGGCAGCCGGTTCGGACGACGCGAAGGCGAGCAACCTCGCGGCGATCCGGGCGCGTTTGGGGCGCGGGGAGATCGTCGACGACGACGAACACGACCTCGAACACGACCTCGAACACGACCTCGATCCGGAGCAGCCGCGGTTTCGGCGAGCCGCATCGTTCATCCTCATCGCCAAGCCGGTGGCGATGAGTGTGGGCATCGCGGCAGCGAGCGTGGCAACGATCAAGGTCGGCGCCATGACCTACGCTGCGGTGACGGCTCCCGAGACCGAGGCCGCGGCCCCGACCGAGCCGAGCGATTCGCCCGAGCCTTCCGCCGCGCGTGCTCGATCCGATCGTGGCAGCACGGCGGATCCGCCCCCTGCCCCCGCAGCCGTTCCACCCGCCGGAACTCCGATCGAACCGCCGGCGCCGAGTCCCGCGTCATCGCCGGTGTCGGTGGCGGATCCGAGTGCCGCGCCTGCACGCGCGCGGACCAGTCCTCCTTCCGCGTCCCCGCCCGCCGACGAGCTTCGCCGCGAGGTTGCCCTGATGGAGCGTGCGAGCAACCAGCTGGGCAACGAGCACTACGAGGCCTTGTTGATCACCCTCGCCGAGCACGCGCGACAGTTCGACCGTGGGGCGATGGTGCTCGAGCGACACGGCTGGGCCGCGATCGCCCACTGCCGCCTCGGTCATCGCGACGCCGAGAAGAATGCCGGGAGCTTCCTGCGGCGTCACGGCAGCACGGCACTCGCCCAGAAAGTCCGCCGCGCGTGCGGATCGAACAAATCGAACGGCGAGGCGATTTCTTCAGACGGATGACGCGCCCCTGCGGGATGACCAACTGTAATGACAACGCGTAGCGTATTGGTGAACGTGGGTTGGTTGTCCCTGGTGCTCGTCGGTGGCTGTGCCACCAAGGCGGGCGAGATCGGGTCGCTTCCCGACGAGGGCGGCGGCGGGATGGATGCCGGCGAAGGCACCGGCACCGACGGCATCGGGGCGAGTGACGAAGGCGACGGCACGGACGACGGCAGCGACGACGGCGGCAGCGACGACGGTGATCCGGCCGGGCTGTGCGACGACAACTCGGATCCCGGGTGCTGCGACGACCGGGACTTCGATGGCGTGCCCCTGAGCACGGACAACGCGCCCAACTTCACCAACCCCGGCCAGGGCGACGCGGATGGCGATGGGATCGCGGACGTCATCGACCTGTGCCCCACACTCGAATCGGGGGCAACGAACAGCGCGGACTCCGACGACGACGGGATCGGCAATGAGTGCGACACCTGCCGGCAAACGCTCAACCAGTACAACAGCGACGCGTTCGAGGCGGGCGTACCGGCGTACATGTTCGTGCCCAACGTGCCCAGTCAGGTCGACAGCGACGGCGACGGGATCGGCGACGTCTGTGACAACTGCGTGGTGACGCCCAACTGCGAGAGCTACAGCACCGACGATCCGTGGGGGCTCGGCGACCCGATCGCCTTCGACGACGCGACCGTCTGCAACGTGGACGACAACGCAGACCTCATCGGCGACGCGTGCGAAGGTGAGATCGGGCAATTCGCGGCGGGCCCCGTCGGTTTCGACGCGGCGGACGACTTCGATCAGGACGGGCTGGCCAACATTCGCGACGCCTGCCCACGCCAGCCGCTGCCGGAGCGGGTCACCTGTGCCGGCGACGGCGAGTGTCCCGAGGGACAGGCATGCGTCATCGAGGACGGCGTCTGCAACCATGTCGACAGCGACGGCGACGACGTGGGGGACATCTGCGACACCTGCCCGGCCGTCTCCAACCCGATGCAGGTCATGGAGGGCGGGATGCAGGAGGACGACCAAGACGGCGACTTCGTGGGGGCCGCCTGCGAGACCGACGTCGCCTGCGAAAACCGCGAGGACGCCCGTACGCTGGGCTTCTTCGAGGTCGCCGCGTCGGGGCAGTGCTGCACCGTGGCGCTCATCGAGGGCGACGACGGCAACCTCATCAACGCGCGGACCGGCTTCGAGTTGCGCTCGCCCGACTTCGAGCCGATCCGGGTGGACTGCACGCCAGCCGAGCAGGACCAGGGGTTGTGTCGACGCCTCCCGACCAACGTCGCGTCGACGCCCGGCATCCTCACGCCGCCGCCGGGCTGCGACGCGGCGCTCGGCGGCATGAGCCCGCAGGACAACCCGCAGCTGACGGCGGACGACTTCGGGGGCGACCTCGTCGCGCTGTGGGACCGCATGTGCCTGCTGCCGCAGTTCGACCAGGACTTCGACGGAATCGGCGATCGCTGCGACCTGTGTGCGTTCGCATTCGACCCGAGCAACGCTCCCTACGTCGACGAGAGTGGAATGCTCTGGGAAAACGACGGCGCGTTCTGCAACGGCGACTATCAGCTGTCCTGCAACTGAGGTGCGCCCGAGCTGCTCACTCGATCGTCACGGCGATGACGTCCGTGGGCAGCGTGACCTCGACACTGGCCGACAGATCGGTCGGCCAGTACGAGAACGGGTAGACCTCGCACGACGTCGAGCCATCGTGGCAGTCGCACCCCATGCCGTCGCCGTCGCAAGTGCTCGCGGCGACGACATCGAAACGGAACTCGCCCACCGCTGGGTCGAGCCGCTGGTCACACGTGGGACTGCACGGCGCGTCGAGGCAGGTCGTCGGAAAATCTCGGTTGTCGAACACCGATCCACTCCATTCGACGGTGTGCGTGGCCCCGGGCTCGATCCGCAGCAAGGTCACCGGGGGACACGCCCCGCAGTCGAAGCACTCACCGGCGAACACCTCTTCGCATGAAGGCGTGCACGGCTGGCCATGCCAAGGCAGCGACTGCTCGTCCGCGAGCTGCGTCAGGCTGAAGACCTCGGCGATGCACGAGGACTCGAAACCGACGAAGATCGCCGACTCGCGCGCGTTGGTCACCTCGACCAGCGTGGGCGCAGCCGGCGACTCGGCGTCGAGGATCTCGGCACAGACCTCGCCGGTGTCGCCGCTGTCCGCGTCGTCATCGTCGTCGTCGTCGTCGTCGTCGTCGCCCGCAGAGCTACTGGCGGTCGCGTCGTCGTCATCGTCATCGTCGTCGTCGCCGACCGTGCCGCCATCATCATCGCTGAGCGTCTCGGAGGCGGTCACCGAAGGACCACAGCCCAGCCCGAGAGCTCCCAATGCCAAAACGAACGACTGCCATCGACCTACGCAAACCATGTAGGAACGATAGCAGCCGCGGCTCGCCTCGCACGGGCTTCGTGAGCCAGCGCCGAGAGCGTCAGTCCTGGGACTTCAGTCCATGTACTCGATGATGTCGGAGCCGAACTCACTGCACTTGCGCAGCGTGGCCCCTTCCATCAGGCGCTCGAAGTCGTAGGTGACCTTCTTGGCCCCGATGGCGCCGTCCATGCCCTTGATGATCAGGTCGGCGGCCTCGCGCCAGCCCATGTAGCGGAACATCATCTCACCGGAGAGGATGACCGAGCCCGGGTTGACCTTGTCCTGGCCGGCGTACTTGGGCGCGGTGCCGTGGGTCGCCTCGAAGATCGCGGTGCCCGTCTCGTAGTTGATGTTGCCGCCCGGCGCGATGCCGATGCCGCCCACGCAGGCCGCGAGCGCGTCGGAGATGTAGTCGCCGTTGAGGTTCATCGTGGCGATCGCCGAGTACTCGGCGGGGCGCGTCAGGATCTGCTGCAGGAACGCGTCCGCGATCACGTCCTTGACGATGATCGTGTGGCCGTCCTTCTCGAGCGTCTGCCAGGGGCCGCCGTCGAGGTCCTTGGAGCCGAACGCGTTCTTGGCCAGCTCGTAGCCCCAGTCGCGGAAGGCACCCTCGGTGAACTTCATGATGTTGCCCTTGTGGACCAAGGTCACCGAGGGCAGCTTGTTGTCGAACGCGTACTTGATCGCGGCGCGCACCAGACGGTGGGTGCCCTCCTCCGAGATCGGCTTGATGCCGATGCCGGTGGTGTTCGGGAACCGGATCTTGCCGTAGCGCTCGGGGAAGCTCTGCTGGAAGACGCGCTTGAACTTGTCGACGTCGTCCGTGCCCGCCTGGAACTCGATGCCGGCGTAGATGTCCTCGGTGTTCTCCCGGAAGATGACCATGTTGGTCTTCTCGGGGTGCTTGACCGGGCTCGGCACGCCCTGAAACCAGCGAACGGGGCGCAGGCAGGTGTACAGGTCCAGCATCTGCCGCAGCGCGACGTTGAGGCTGCGAATGCCGCCGCCCACCGGCGTGGTGAGCGGGCCCTTGATTCCCACCAGGTACTCGCGGAACGCGTCGGTCGTCGCGGTGGGCAGCCACTCGCCGGTCTGCTGGTAGGCCTTCTCGCCCGCGAGCACTTCCTTCCACTCGATCTTTCGGTCGCCTTTGTAGGCCTTCGCGACCGCAGCGTCGAAAACGCGCACGGCGGAGGCCCAGATATCGGGCCCGATGCCGTCACCCTCGATGAAGGGGAGGATCGGATCGTTGGGGACCGAAAGCCCCGCGTCGCTCATCGTGATCGGTGTCGCCATGCGCGCTGCGATATACCACCAAGCCGCTTGGGCTCGGGCCAGCCCAGGCCGCGCCGTTGTCGCGGACGGGTGAGAAACTTCGCGTGGGCTGGGCCGGCCTGATAAAAGGTGGCGATGGACCCCCGCGCTGAGGACGTACTCGAGTTCTGGTTCGGCGACGGGCGGCGCGACCTCGACGCCATCGGCGACCGCAGCAAGTTGTGGTGGGGCGGTGGGCCGTCACTGGACCGCGACATCGAGGCCCGATTCGGCGAAACCCACGCAGCTGCCTGTGCAGGGGACCTCGGAGATTGGCGCGAGACGGGTCCGGGTCGGATGGCGCTCATCGTGCTGTTCGACCAGTTCTCCCGAAACCTCGGGCGCGGCACCCCCGCGGCGTTCGCCAACGACGAGCGGGCCCAAGATCTGGTGCTCGAGGGCCGCGCGTTGGGGTTCGACCGCAGCCTGTCCCCGATCGAGCGACCGTTCTTCTACATGCCGCTGTGTCACGCCGAGGACCTGGCGATGCAGGAGCTCGCCGTCCAGGTGTTCGAGGCGATGGAAGAGCGGGATCCCGACCCGCGGCTGGGCTACGGCAACTTCGCCAAACACGCACGCCAGCACCGGGACATCGTCGCTCAGTTCGGCCGGTTTCCGCACCGCAACCCGATCCTGGGTCGAAGCTCGACGTCTGAGGAGGAGACCTACCTCGCGGACGGGGCGCCCTCGTTTGGTCAAGCCAAGAAGTAGGGCCTGGCGCACCCTTGACTCCGGTCAAACTGGCGTGCGCCGGACGCGGCTGCAATCATGGGCCCGTGCAGATGGACGTTCGGCTTGGGTCTTCGCTCCTCTCCCTTCCATGGGGAGGCCGCGCCGGCCTCCCCCCGCTTCGCGGGTCCTCCCTCCTCGCGCTCGCGTTGGCCTTCTTCTCCTCGGTCGGCTGTGGACCAGACGGTGATTCGGGGGACGACGGGTGTGAAGACGAGGGATGTGCGGAGGACGGAACGACCGGCGGCACCGCGGGCGACGACGACGACGATGACGACGATGCGACGGACGGCGGTGAGCCTGCCGGCGACATCCCGTGCGAGGTCCAAGACGCCCTCGCGGCCAACTGCCTGGGCTGCCACAGCGACCCGGTGCAGTTCGGCGCCACGATGCCGCTCACTACGATCGAAGACTTTCGCGTTCCCGCGGTGACCGACCCGACGGTGTCCGTCGCCGACCTCGTGCTCGGCCGCATGGTCGACACCGAGCGGCCGATGCCGCCCGACTCGAGCATGGACGATGCCGACCGCGGCGTCATCGAGGCCTGGATCGCCGACGGCATGCCGGGCGAGCTCGACGCGGAGTGCGAGGGCGTCGCCGACGACGACGGCGAGGACCCGTACGGACCCGGAAGCCTTCCGTGCGAGCCGAGCCACACTTTCCTCGCCAACAGCGGCGACGACGAGCCGTTCGTCGTGCCCGAGACCGACGACCTGTACCAGTGCTTCGTGTTCGACTCGCCGTTCAACGAGGACACCCAGGGCATCGCGTGGGCCCCGGTCATCGACGACGCGCGGGTCGTGCATCACTGGCTGCTGCTGCGCGGCGATGCTTCGATGCAAAACGGCAGTGTCCCGTGCGCGGGCATGGGGAGCACCTTCGACTCGCCGATGATCATGGGCTGGGCCCCCGGTACGCCCAACTTCGTCATGCCCGACGAGGCTGGCCTCGAGCTGCCCGGACCGGGCGAGAAGGTCATCCTTCAGATCCACTACAACAACACCGCCGGCCACACCGACGCCGCTGACCGCAGTGGCGTGGCGCTGTGCACCACCGAGGAGCCCCGCGAGCAGGCGGCCGGTACCCTGTGGCTGGGCAGCCTGCAGATCGACGTGCCTGCCGGCGAGCAGCAGGAGGTCAGCTACGACTGTCAGACCGCGCGCCTCGACGAGCCGGTCAACCTCCTGCTCAACTGGCCGCACATGCACGAGGTCGGCACCTCGATCAGCACCGAGCTCCTGCGCGGGGGCGAGGAACCCGGCGAAATGCTCGCCGATGTGCCCAACTGGAACTTCGAAAACCAGATCTACTACCCGCACGACCCCGCGGTGGTGGTCGAGCCGGGCGACATCCTGCGCACCACGTGCAACTTCGACAACCAGACCGGTCAGCGCGTGACCTTCGGCGAAGGCACCGGCGACGAGATGTGCTTCGACTTCGCGATCGTCTATCCGATCACCGCGTTCGACGAGCCCAACCTGTTCGGCCCGCCCGAGCTCGGCCGCTACTGCATGGACATCGGCATGCCCCTGCCCTGGGACTAGCCGCGAGGTCATCGGGCGGTTTCGATGGCCGGCCAGCGTCGATTCCAGTCACCCCCGATTGCAGTCACCACGCGCATCCGCTCATCGCCGTAGTCCTCTTGCGTCCAGTCAAGGTCGCGACGGGCCACGGCGAGGCATAGACTCGAAGACGTGAACGCTGGCGCGACGACTCGAGTCCGGACACACGCGTGGGCAAGGCGAGCAACAGCGATACGGCGCGGCGTGGTGGCGTTGGGACTCACGGGCAGCGGGTGTGCCGACCCAGCCACCCCGCTCGACCCGAGCGGCGGCCTCGGCCCGAGCACGACGGACTCGGACTCCCCATCGTCGACCTCGAGCACCGAGCCACGAGGCACGACCGAAGACTCGGCCGGGCAAGACACGGGGGCAGTCGACGGCTCGACCACCACCACCGCGGGCGACTCCGGGGACGGCGACTCGTCGACGGGTTCCACGGCGAGCTGCGAGGCGGTGCCCGATTGGTGGGCAGGCGAGCGCGACATCACCTTCGTCGCGTTTGGCGACACGCAGACGGTCGTGCACGACGAAGCCTGTGACATCTCCGGCAAATTCCGAGACGACCAGAATGCGCTCATCATCGAGGCGATCAACGGCATCGAGTCCGTGGCGTGGGACGGCCGCCCGGTCGCAAACGTCAGAGGTGTGCTCGTCGCTGGCGACATCACGCAGAACGGGAACGGCGTGGACCGAAAGCGCCGTGTCCCGTGCCCCGAGTTCGCGGTGTTCGAGGACGCGTTCGGACTGTGCGGGGAAGCCGACCTGCGCTTCCCCGTGTACGAGGGTTATGGCAACCACGACTTCCCCTTCCGCCCGCAGTTCGACGACGTGCATCCGGTCCTCGACCTCATCGAGGCCCGCACCCCGGACCGTCCCGGGCTGACCAGCTACACGCCGGGCACCGGCCGGGGCCACTACGCGTGGCGCTGGGACGACATCGACTTCATCAACCTCAATGCCAAGCCCACCGGGACGGCAACGGACCCCGCCTACGCTGACGTCGAGAATGACAAGGGCCGGCGCCGGGTCGATCCGCACGCGGCCCTCGACTACCTTGAGACCTTCTTGTCCACGGTGCCCCCGGCCGGACCGGTGCATCGCGTCGTACTGATGACCCACTACGGGCCGAGCAACGGCAACAAGATCACGCCGCAGCAACGCGAGGCTCTGTGCGACGTTCTCGTCGAGCACGACGTGGACGTCATCGCCTGGCTGCACGGCCACACGCACAAGTCCGACACCTATACCTGGCAGTGTCCGAACGGCGGCCCTTCGATGCCGGTCTTCAACGTCGGCTCGCCGTTCTACGGGGTCGACCAAAACGAGGGGCAGCTGCATTTCTCGCTGTTCCGCATCCGCGACCACGAGATGCGCGCCGTCGACATCAGCGTATCGCCGGACGACCCGACGACGTACTCGATCCCGGGGCTCGCCACCCCGAACGACAACATGCGCGGCGAGTACGATCCCGATGGGGTGTGGGGCGGATGGTCGTTCGTCGGCGACGTGACACCGCCCTAGTCTTGGGCACGACCCCATCGATCACGTGCGCCGTCGGGTGCGGTTTTCGTCGGCTGAGCGAAAACGGCACGGCAGCCGAGTCCTGGGCTCCCTCGCTGGGCGTCCGCCCAAATCCGGCGCGTGATTGCTCACCGGCCCGCGATCGGCAACACTAATCCGGCGGCGCAGAGCCGTGTTTTACGAGCCGATCGGCGCCCACGGCGCTGGCGGTGGTGGAAAAATGTCGATGCACGTGGATTTCAAGCGCTCGAGTTGCCTGCTGCTGTTGTCGTCCCTCGCCCTCGCCTGCGGTGGCGACGAAGTCACGCCGTTTCCCCCCGACGGCGGACTCGACGGCTTCGACACCTTCGGTGACGACGACAACGACAACGGCGACGTCAACGACGACGTCGACGATCGCGATGACGACGACGACGCCGACCCCGACGGCTTCTTCGACACGACCGACGACGGGTTCTTCACCACGACGTTCGACGACGGCCCAGACACCGACGGCTTTCCCAACGACTGCTGCGAGGAAAGCTTCAACAAGTCGCCGGGCTGCTTCGATCCCGAGTGCGAGGACATCGTTTGCAGTCAGGACATCTTCTGCTGCGAGGGGATCTGGGACGCGGCGTGTGCGGTCCAAGCCCAGCAGCAGTGCCAGTTCTTG
>JGI12316J15310_10000041_pt75 | contig 20927 bp, 21 predicted proteins | sample MarCyaLeptolynsp_FD_15310 | JGI IMG/M metagenome (IMG submission 15310)
CACCGGTGAACGAGCAGCGGTACGTCACCTGGTTCTCGTAGGGCGACGTCAGGGTCGAGGCCGTTCCCGATGCGCCACGCACCTCGAGCTCGACCGGCAGCCTCCCGAACGCAAACAGGTGGAGCTCGTCGGACATCCAGGAGCTGAGCTGCAGATCCACGCCGGTCTCGTCGGCCACCACCACGTCGTGGCCCAAGAACGCGAACACCTTGGGCTGGCCGCTGCTGTCGAAGCGCAGCTTCATCGCGTCTTTGATGAAGAGCGCCCAGGCCTCGAACATCGCGGCGTTGTCGGGCACGCATGATCGCTGCGCGAGCTCTTGTTCGGACCACGCCTGGAGCTGGGCCATGTGCTCCGCCTCCCGCTTGCGTTTTTCCTCCGCGGCCAGCTTGGCTCGTTCGGCGGCGGCGCACTCGATGTCGGCCCGAATCTGCGCGTACTTGTGCATGCGCTTGCTGTAGTCGTCGTTCGAGACGACCGCGCTCCAGTGGCCGCACGCCTGACGGCTGCCGCCCATCCTCGAGCTCCAGCGGTCGATGTCGTCGGCTTCGCTGCGCAGCACGAGCATACGAGAGTCGGGAGTGAGGCCCGGCTGGCGGTGGACCATGAACAGGCCGCAGCCCGAGCCGAGCAGACCGACGAGTGCGAGCAGAACGAGGGCTACGCGCGAGCGCCGCGCGTGGACACGATTCGACATGCGCTGCTGTAACCGCAGCTCCCGAATCGGTTCACGACCGATGCTCGAGATGCTGCCGAAGCTCCGAAACCCAGCCGGAGAGCCCATCCAGCGTGCTTCGAACGAGCCCCGGCTCCGCCCTTCCGCGCTCGATCTCGGCGTGCAGAGCCCGTCGCGCCCGGAGCAGTCGCGTCTTGACCGTGCCCTGCGGGACCTCGATCACCGTGGCAATCTCGGCGGTCGTTGCGTCTTCCCAGTAGTGCAGCTCGATCACGATCTGCAGGTCGAGCGGAAGCCGGCGCAGCGCATCGTGCAGCAGTCGCACCTCACCTCGGGCAGCGAGGTCGGACGTCAGCGATGGCGTCAGCTCGAATGCCGAGCACTCGGAGATCTCGAGCGCGTGGGCCTCTCGTCGCTGGCTGCGGTAGTGATTGAACAGCAGGTTGCGCGCGACGCCGAGCAGGTACGAGCGCATGCTTCCCTCGCCGCGAAATCGATCCGGCTGGGCGACGCAAGCGGCGAACACCTGCTGGGTGAGGTCCTCCGCCCCGCGGTCGAGCTTGGTGCGAAAGAAGCGAAAGACCGAGTCGAAGTGCGCGTCGACGAGGGCGCGACCGGCATCGGCGTCGCCGGCTGCCCACCGTTTCAAACGGGTGCGGTCGTTGGTCATGCGGGATCCCTTCGCCATCGCTCGAGGGCGGCGTCGAGCTCGGCCTGCGCCGCCCCACGCTTGGGAAATGCTCCGTTGAGCCGACGCGCCTTCGCGACCGTCGCCTCGACCTCGGACGCATCGGCATCACCGTCGATCAGGGCACGGGCCAGCGCCGTGGTGATCTCTGCAACGTCCGACTGAGGCTCCCCGTCCGGCGTCTCGAGCCGCCGCAGCGCATCGCGATGGAGCGCCACCGCCTCCTCGTGGCGACCCGTTGCCGCGGCAGCCAAGCCGAGATTGTACTGCGACGCCGCGATGGCCGGATGCGCGTCCGGCAAGATCGCGCGGCGGATCTCCAGGGCCCGCTGGTGCTCGGCCTCGGCGAGCTCCACCTTGCCCTGCGCCTGCGCGACCATTCCGAGTCCCTCGTGCAGCCGCGCCATCCCGGGCGACTGCGCCGGCAACCACTTGCGACCCAGCGCAACCGCGGCCTCCATTTCGGTCCACGCATCCTCGTGCCGTCCGAGCTCGATCAGCACGGTCGCGAGCATCGCGTGTCCCCCGATGAGCTCCGGGTGCTCTCGACCGAGCAGCTCCGCATCGAGCTCGAGCGATCGCCGAAAGTCCGCCTCGGCCGCCGCAAGATCGCCGAGCACCTGATGCACCCGCGCGCGCGTGAAGAACAACGGCGAGGCCTCATACCCGCGCCCATCCGACAACGCCATCGCCTCGTCCAGCACCGCGCGAGCTTCCTCCATCGTCTCCTGCTGGATGAGCAGGTTGGCGCGGCTTTGGAGCACAGCGACGCGTGCGTTGGGATCGTCGACGCCTTCGAGCACCGCCTCGGCGTGGCGGATCCATTCGTTCGCCTGCTCGACGTCCTTCGCAGAGAGGTAGCTGTCGGCGAGCATCGTCGCCGTCCACAGCGTGACCCGTGGCCTCTCCACGCTCTTGCCGGCATAGAACGCCTCGGCAAGGTGCTCGCGGGATTCATCGGCGCGCCCCACCACGTTCAGCGCACGACCCAGCTCCCAGTGAGCCTGAGCCTGCGCATCGAGGTCCCGCTCCATGGCCAGCGACAGAGTCCCACGTGCCGCCTCGAGTGCCTCCACGGGTTGACCGAGACGCTGAAGGGCACGTGTGCGGGCGATGCCCTGCGCCACGCGGCGGTCGGTGGTGGGCGACGACGATCGCCGTAGCGCCTTGCACCTCGCGGGATCGGGCAGCTGACGCACCGCCGGCCTCGCGTAGCGCTCGAGATCGGCATCCGTCTCGATCCCCCCGAGTGCCTCGATGGTCGCGACCAGCTCGAGCGCGGCAGAGTCCAGGCACTCGATCGCGGCCTCGCGCGTCCGTGCTTCGCACACGGTGTCACGCGCCGACCGCCAACGCTCTCCGTATGCATGCACGTCGTCGACGAGCGCCGACCGGGCTTCGGACGGCGTGAAGCGAGTCATCTGCTCGGACAGCTCGAGCCGCCGCGCGTGGTCCCACGCGGAGGCGACGTCGCATCGCTGGGGCGAGGGCAGTGCCGCCGCAAGGACCCCACCCACGACGACCGCCGCGCCCACGGCCGCCAATCGGAGCGGTCGCGGCGAGCTGCGCTGGCTTCGCTCGAGCGCGCGAAGCAAAGCGTTCATGGACGGGAACCGGTCGGCAGGGTCGGGGGCCAGACCCCGACGAATCGTCGCAGCCATGGCGCGCGGCACGGCATCGGCCAGCCGTGATGGGCCGTGCTCCTTCGCCTCGAGCAAGGCGATCGGGATCGCGCCCTGGAACGGCGGCGTGCCGCAAAGCATCTCCCACAGCGCAACGCAGAATGCATACTGATCCGCGGGGGGGCCCGAGCTCTCACCGCGCAGCTGCTCGGGCGCCATGTAGAGCGGCGTTCCGGCGTAGCGAAGCGTGTCCCCGACCTCGGCGTCGTGCGTCGGGGCGGCAACGAGATGCGCGAGCCCAAAGTCCACGACCTTCACGGCCTCCGCTCCCACCAACACGTTGCCCGGCTTGAAGTCCCCGTGCCGCAGGCCTTCGGCGTGCGCCGCCGCGAGGCCTCGACCCGCGGACACGAAGATGTCGAGCAACACCGGCAACTCGGGTCGCTCCCGCGCGACCAGGGTCGCGAGGTCCTCGCCCTCGACCAGCGCCATCACGACGTACAGCAAACCGTCTGCGACACCGACGTCGAAGACCTCGACCACGTTGGGATGGGTCAGCTTCGCAAGCGCCCTCGCCTCGCGGTTGCGCATCGCTCGGGCTTCGTCGTCCGTGCCATCCGGCTCGTGGGCGACCTTGATCGCCACGACCCGATCGAGCTCGGGGTCGTATCCCTCGAACACGCGGCCGTGCGCGCCACGTCCGAGCAGCCGGCGCAGTCGATAGCGACCCAGTTGGGGCTCGAGCTGCGCATCGCCGAACAGCGACCCCATGACGTGCCCGCGGGCGACCGCCGTCTCGAGATCGCGTTCCATGACGCCAAGCGGATCAGTCGTAGTATTTGGCCAGCCAGCCCACGATGTGATCGTGAATGTCCTGGCGGCGGGGGGCGATCTTCTTCAGCTGCAGCACCGCCTCGCGGGCGTACGCCTCCGCGGTGTCGTGCTCGCCCTTCTCGCGATAGGCCCGCGCGAGCATGAACCGCGTGCTCGCCCGCTTGAACGGGTCGATGCCGGCACCCTCTCGGGTCGCGCGTGCCTCTTCCATCATCGCGATGCCGTCGTCGACGTTGCCGGTCGAAAACAGCAGCAGGCCGAGGTTGTGCTGCGTCGCCGCAGTTCCCGGATGCTCGGCCCCGAGCGTCTCGATCCGGATGCGCAGCGCATCGCGATAGATCTCGATGGCGCGCTGCTTGTCCCCGGAGTCGTCGATTGCGCCCGCGAGGTTGTGCAGCGTGAGCGCGATGTCCGGATGGTTTTCGCCGTGGGCCTCTCGGTAGATCTCGAGCGCCTTCTCGTACTGACCGATCGCAGCCTCGGGCTTGCCCTCGGAGATGTCCGCGTGGGCAACGTTGCTGTACAGGGTCGCAAAGTAGCGATCGCCGGGATCCAACCCGGTCTCCGCGATCTTCAGCGCGCGCGCGTAGGTCTCGCGGGCGGCGAGCACGTCCCGCATCTGCAGCTGAAGCGCACCGACGGTGTTGAGGAACTCCACCAGCTCCGGGTGAACCGGTGAAACCTCGGTCTCGAAGATCTCGACGCCGATGTTCGCGTGCTCGAGCGCCTTGGGGACATCACCGAGATGGCTCAGCACAGCTGCGGCATTCATGTGCATGCGCGCGATTTGAGGGTCGCGTTCGCCGTAGACCCGCTCGGCCTCGTCGATGGCCTTGAGATGGGTGCGCAGCGCATCCTCGTACTCCCCTTGCTGGGACAGCAGCAGCCCGCGCGCGCTCTCGACGTGAACGAGCTGCTCGGGGTCACCCAAGCGATGCGCCGCCGCATCGGCGCGCTCGAGGGCACGCTCCGCCTCCTCGTAGTCCTCGGTGATCCCCGCCATCACCTCGACGAGCTCGATCCATGCGTTGACGGCCTGCCGAACGTGTCCGCTGGCCTCGGCCGCCCACACTGCATCGCGCAGCACCTTGACCGCATCGTGCCCCCGGCGCGTCGCCGACAGCGTCATGCCCAGCTCGCTCAGCGCTTCCGCCCGCAGTGCCGGGTCGCCGTCCTCGTTGGCTTGGTCGACGAGCGACTGGCCGAGCTCGAGCGCGGCTTCGAACTCTCCGGCGGCGCGCAGCGATTCGACGCGCGCCAGCTCTCCGGCCATCTGCGCCGCGAGGACCCGCGACTCGCTGTCGGTCCACGCGGGCTCGATGCGCGCGAGCTCCTCGGCATCGCCACACAGCTCGGGCGAGCCGATGGTCCCCACGACGTTGAGCGCCCGCTGAGCGGCGGTCCGACGCAAGACGTCGGCGACCGCCTGCACCTCGGCCACGCGGCGATCGAGGCACGAAACCCGAAGCTCGTGCTGTCGCTCGCTCAGACGCCCCTCGACCTCCGCCGAGTGGCACAGCTCGGCATTGGCCTTGTGCCACCGCTCGACGAGCGCATCGAGGTGTCCGGTGACGACCTCGCCGAACTCCGCGTCGGGCCACAGCGCGGCGATCTCCTTGCGCGTCGACTCGTCCCACACGCCGGCGAAGCGACCGTCGTCGCGAGTGCATGCTTCGTCGGGAATGCTCGCCAGCGCATAGCCCATGCCCGCAACCCCGACGAAGCCGGCGGTGAGCACGGCGGCCATGCGTCGACGACCAGCGCGACGCGGCCCATCCTCGATCGCGTCCAGCAACGCTCGCATGGACGGAAACCGCTGCCCCGGATCGACCGAAAGCCCGCGCAACACGACCCGTTCGAGCCAGCGTGGCACCTTGCTGCCCGGCGGGAGCGGAAGCATGCGTCCCTCGCACACGCGCTCCGAAAGCTCGAGCGAGCTCTTACCGCCGAAGGGTCGATGACCCCACAGCGCCTCGTACATCGCGACGCAGTACGAGAACTGATCCGAGCGCGCGTCCGCGGGGCGTCCTCGCCACTGCTCCGGTGACATGTACGCCGGCGTGCCCACGAGCATCCCGGTGCGCGTGCGGGTTGCGATCGTCTCGCCGATCTCGACCGACGCGAGCACATGCTCGACGGTGGGGTGGTCCTCGAAGTCCGCCGCGTCGGGGACCAGTCGGGCGAGACCGAAGTCCGTCACCCGCGGCCGACCATCACGTCCCAGCAGAACGTTGTGCGGCTTGAAGTCACGGTGCACCAGCCCGCACGCGTGAATGGCAACGAGCCCCTCCGCGCACGGAACGAACACGTCGAGCACCTCCTGCCAGTCGTGCTCGCGCTCGCGAACCCACTCCTCGAGCGAGCCGCCGGCGACGAACTCGGTGGCGATGAACACGTGATCGTTGGCGACGCCGACGTCATGCACAGCGACCACGTTGGGATGCACGACCTTGGCGGTCGTCTTGGCCTCACGCGTCCACTTGGTATCGGGGCGGGTCGAGCCGTCCTCGGCGACCTCGGTCGAGCCGCGCAGCACCTTGAGCGCAACGACCCGCTCGAGCTCGGGATCGTAGGCGGCGTACACCGTCCCGCCCGCACCAAAGCCGACGCACTCCTGAATCTCATAGCGCCCGGCAAACGGACCCGACAGCGTGGTCAGAGCGGGGTGATTGCCCGTGGTCGTGCCCGTCAGCGATTGGCCCGTGCCGTCGTCGAATGCACCGACCATCAGCGCGAGGGTGTCCGAGCAGCGCGGGCAGGCATCGAAGTGCTCGCGCAGGAGGTCGCGCTCTGCGTCGTCCAGCCCTCCGGACACGAAGTCCGCGAGCACGCCCTCGTCCGGACACTCTCCGGATGCGGGCTCTTCGAGCAAAGCGTCGAGCACGGTCGTGCCAGTGTAGCTCGCGACAGCACCCCACGCGTCGGTCGTCATCCGCGCCGACTTGAGCATGGCCACGGCGAATTCGATTCACTCCAAGCCGGTGTTGTATGGCGCGTGACGCTTGCGCGACGTTCCAAGCGAAACCGAGCGCGGTAGCCTGGGCCCATGCAACTCGGTCATGGGCCGCCGTCGGTGCGCCAGGATCTGTTCGGAGGCAAAGGCGAGGTGCTCGTCTGGAATCTGCTGGCCGGTCGGCACGCGACTCCCTTCACCGCGGTGCTCTCGTGCGAGCTCGAGCCCGGCGGCACGGTCGGCGCACACGTTCAAGAAGAGTTCGACGAGATCGTCATCGGCCTGACCGGCTACGGCGAAGCCCGCGTGAACGGCAAGGCCCAGCCGTTCGGACCAGCCGCCGTCGTGCACCTACCGCTGGGCGCAACCCTCGAGCTGGTCAACGAAGCACCCGACAAACCGCTCCAATACCTGATCGTCAAGGCCGCACGCTGACGGGCTGGACGTGATAAACGACCCTACGGGGCACTAACATGATGACTGACAGATCGCTTGGTTCGGTTTTGGGCACGCTGGCGCTGGTGGGGCTGCTCCCGGCGGGCTGTGCCGACGACATCTCCAACCCGTTCATCGCAACGGACGGCCTCACGGAGTCGGAAGGCGACAGCACTCCGGGCGACGACGATGACGACGACGACGACGACGATGACGACGACGACTCGACCGGGGGGACCACCGGCGGGACGGCGGGCGGCACCACGATGTCCGTCGATGACACAGCAGGCACCACGATCGACGAGACCACCGGCGACGACGATGACGACGACGCGACCGCCGGCACCACGATGTCGGACGAGTCGACGTCCGACTCGGGCGGCACCGATTCCGGCGGTTCGGACTCCGGGGGCTCCGGCAGCACAACGGGAGAGCCCTCCAACCACGTCGAGTGCCCGGCCGACACGGTGCCCAACGACATGGGCTTTCCGATCACCGTCAACGCGAACTCCTCGATGCAGGACAGCGACTTTGGCGGTACCTGCGGCGGCGGTGGTGCGCCCGAGTGGACCTTCGCGTTCACGGCACCGATGGACGGTGACTACATCTTCGATACCTTCGGGTCGACCTTCGACACCGTCGTATACGTGCTCGACGATCTGTGCACCGGCGAAGAGCTGATCTGCGACGACGACGGCATCACCGGGACCACGCAATCACTGGCGAGCGCCACCCTTACCGCCGACCAAACCGTCACGATCGTCGCCGACTCGTTCGGGCTCTCGGGCGGAAACGTCACGCTGACCGTGCGCGAGGGCAGTGTCGAGTGCCCGGTCAACGACATCACGACGATCCCGTCCGTCACCACCGGCCAAACCGCAGTCGCGACGGACGAGTTCACCGGCAGCTGTGGTGGCGGCGACGCACCCGATCAGGGTTACCTGTTCACCGCACCGATGGACGGGACGTTCACGTTCGAGATCACCAACAACGACTTCGATACGGTTCTCTACGTCCTCGACGGCACGTGCATGGGCATGGAGCTGGCCTGCAACGACAACCTGCAGGGAGGGTCGTTTGGCGCCTCGGGCCTGACGCTCCCGATGACCATGGGCCAGCAGGTCACGGTCGTCGTCGACGGCTTCTTCTCCGACTTCGGCAACTTCGATCTCAACATCGACATGCTCGACGGCACCTGCCCGGATGAGGATCTCGGAGACACCGGGGTGCCGTTCATGACGTCGGGCGACACGTCGATGGAGGACAACGCCGCGGCTTCCACCTGCGGCGGTCTGGCGTCGCCGGACTACTCCTACACCTGGACGGCTCCGTTCGACGGCTCGTTTGCGTTCAACACCGAGGGCTCGGCCTTCGACACAGTCGTGCACGTCAACGACGGGCCGAACTGCGGCGGCGCCGAGCTGGGCTGCAACAACGACATCGACTTCGCCACGGTGCAGAGCTCGGCGGTCGTTGCCCTCAGCGCGGGACAGCAGGTCACGGTGACGATCGACGGCAACGGAGCCAGCGGCGCGTTCGACCTGCTCATCGACGAGCTCAACGACTGCTGCTTCAGCCACGACTACACGGGATGCGCGGACCCGGCCGTCGAGGCGTGCGTATGTGCGATGGACGGCTTCTGCTGCAGCACGTCTTGGGACGGCCTGTGCGTCAGCCAAGCGATCGACGACTGCATGGCGGACTGCCCCTGATCTCGCCCATTCGGTAGGGCGGCCGCTGCGCGGCGAATTCGCGCAGCGTGCGTCAACTCGCGATCTCGGTGTGCGACAGCTCGCCAATCCATGACGGGCTCGGGCCGTGCTTGCGGTAAGACAGAGCGGGATTTCATTCCGTTACAGGGGCGTAGCATGACCAAAGATTCGCTTGGCTCGAAGCTGGGCACCATCGCGTTGCTCGGGCTTGTTCCGACCGCGTGTGCCGACGACATCACCAACCCGTTCGAGACCGCGGCGGCGACGGAGACCGAGGGGGATTCGACCGTCGGCAACCCGACCACCGCCGACGACGACGACGACGACGATGACGACGACGACGATGTGACGACCAGCTCGACGGGCGGCACGACGATGGCCGTCGACGACACCGGCACCACCGCGGGTGACGACGACGACGACGACGATGACGACGACGACGATGTGACGACCAGCTCGACGGGCGGCACGACGATGGCCGTCGACGACACCGGCACCACCGCGGGTGACGACGACGACGACGACGATGACGACGATTCGACGTCCGATTCGGGTACGACCGGCACCACGGGCGACGACGACGACGACGACTCGACGGACTCCGGCTCGGAAAGCGAAACCGGCAACGAGAATCACATCCCCTGCCCCGCGGACGTGATTCCGAACGACATGGGGCTGCCGATCACGGTCAACGGCAACTCGTCCCTGCAGAACAGCGATTTCGGCGGTAGCTGCGGTGGCGGCGGCGCCCCCGAATACACCTTCGAGTTCACCGCGCCCGCGGACGGCGACTACCTCTTCGACACATTCCAGTCGACCTTCGACACCGTGCTCTACGTCCTGGATGGCGAGTGCGCCGGTGAGGAGCTGACCTGCGACGACGACGGTCTCACCGGCACCAACCAGTCGCTGGCGAGCGTCTCACTCGTCCAGGACCAGACCGTCACCGTCGTCGTGGACGCATTTGGCCTGTCCGGCGGCAACATCACCCTCACCGTGCGCGAAGGCAGCGTTGCTTGCCCGGTCGAGGAGATCACCACCGTGCCGACGGTCCAGACGGGGCAGACCGTCGTGGCCACCGATGAGTTCTTTGGCAGCTGCGGTGCCGGCAACGCGCCGGATCAGGGCTACCTGTTCACCGCACCGCAGGACGGCACGTACACGTTCGAGATCACGAACAACGACTTCGACACGGTCCTGTACCTGCTCGACGGCAACTGCTCGGGCGCGGAACTGGCCTGCAACGACAACCTCCCGGGCGGCTCCTTCGGCGCTTCGGGTCTGACCTATCCGCTGACCGCGGGCCAGGAGGTCACGGTCGTCGTCGATGGCTTCTTCGAGGACTTCGGCAACTTCGACCTCAACATCGGCGTCCTCGACGGCGACTGCCCCGACGAGGACCTCGGCAGCCTGGCGGCTCCGTTCACGGTCGTCGGCGGCACCACCGTCATGGAGGACAACGCGTCGGCCGGATCCTGTGGCGGCCTTGCGGCCGCGGACTGGACGTACACGTGGACTGCTCCGGCCGACGGCACCTACCGCTTCGGCACGGAGAACACGGACTTCGACACCGTCATCTACATTCAGGACGGCAACGACTGCCTGGGTGCCGAGCTTGCGTGCAACAACGACACGCCGCTCGGAACCGACGCGGTCACCAACACGTTCGTCGCTCAGGACCAGACGGTCACGATCACCGTCGACGGTAACGGTGCCGAGGGCAACTACGACCTCGTGGTCGGCGTCGACTGTCCGGCGCAGGACCTCGGCAGCACGGTGCCGCAGACGATCACCGACACCAACGGCGTCGCCAGCGACGTGTTCAGCGCCAGCTGCGGCAGCGGTGGCTCGCCGGAGGAGGTCTACACCTTCACCGCTCCGTCGGACGGCACGTACATCTTCGAGACCCTGAACAACGACTTCGACACGATTCTCTTCGTGCTCGACGCCGTCTGTTCCGGCAACGAGCTCGCGTGCAACGACAACAGCGGTGGCGCCTCCGGCGAGTCCGGCCTGGCGATCGGCCTGACCGCGGGCCAGACGGTCTCGATCGGCGTCGAGGGCTTCTTCGGTGCGGTCGGAACCTACGACCTGTCGATCTCCCAGCTCGACGGCAGCTGTCCCGACGAGGACCTCGGCGACACCGGCGTGCCGTTCATGACCTCGGGCGACACCTCGATGGCCGACAACGGGGCCGGCGGGAGCTGCGGCGGCCTGGGCGACGTCGACTACTCGTACACCTGGACCGTCCCGTTCGACGGCACGTTCCAGTTCTCGACCGAGGGCTCGGCCTTCAACACGGTCGTGTACGTGCACGACGGTCCGACCTGCGGCGGCGTCGAGCTGGCGTGCAACGACGACTTCGACTTCGCCAACACGTTCAGCAGCGCGATCGCGCCGCTCATGGCGGGCCAGGTCGTCACCATCACCGTCGACGGCGCCAACGGAGAGAGTGGCGCCTACGACCTGTCGATCGACGAGACGTCGGACTGCTGCTTCTCGCACCCGTACACCGGCTGCGACGACGCCGCGGTCGAAGCCTGCACCTGCGCGCTGGACGGCTTCTGCTGCAGCAACTCGTGGGACGGCCTGTGCGTCAACACGGCGATCAGCAGCTGCATGGCCGACTGCTCCTAGCGAGCACCCGGTCTCGCTGAAAAGGGGCGTCCTTCGGGGCGCCCTTTTTCGTTTTGGTCGGCAAGACCGACTCAGAGTAGCTCGTACAGGTACCGAATCAGATCGCTGCTCGTCACGATGCCCAGGAGGTTGCGATCGTCGTCGACGACGGGCAGCGAATGGAATGCGCCATCGCGCAGCTTGTCCGCCGCGTGACGGACCGTCTCTTCCTGGTGCACCGTGAACAGCCCCGTCGTCATGACCTGCTGGATGCTGAACTGAGCGTCGAGCATGGCATCGACCGTGTGCGGATCGGCGCCATACACTTCGATGCTCAGCCGCATCATGTCGGTCGCGCTGAGCAGCCCCACGAGCGTGCGGCCGTCCACGACGGGCACGTGGTGAAACCGGTTCTCGGCCATCAGACGGCGGGCCTCGCTGACTTTGGCGCCAACGTCGACGGTCACGGGGTCTGCCGTCATGAGCTTGGTGATCGGATCGTTGCGGGTCACGGCAGCGCCGTTGGTAACACCAACCGGGTGGTGCTCAGCCACGAACGCAAAGACTGCTGGACCGAAACGCACCGGTCGTGCGTTTCGCTGCCCGATGCTGCCGATCACCGCCCTTGTTGCCGCACTGGCCGCCTCGCCGGGCTGCATCGACGACCTCGAGGGCTGGCCGGGTCGGTTCGAGCAGTCGGGCGCGGAACTTCGCGGGCAGCTCGCGTTGGAGCTTGGCCTCGAGCTACCCGAGTTGCCGCTCGAGGTCGACTTCACCCGCGTTCACGAGGTCGAGCTCGGTGGACCGGCGGGAATGGAGCGCGTGCTCGAGGTCCATCTCGTGGGACCTGAGCGAACGGACGCACGGCGGGACGCAGCTTCGGCGGTTCAGGTGTTCTACCGAGGCCCCGATTCGACCTGGTGCGTGGCGGACAAATCCGGGAGAGCTCTGGCCGAAGTGTGGATCGACGCCGACCGACCGGCGTTCGCGGGGACAACGAGACAGCGCCCGTTGACCATCGGCTTCGACGCCCTCGTCGCGCCCGAGGTCCTGGCCCTGCGCGTCGAGGCGCTCACCGGCTACGACGCGGAGATCGAGGAGCTGACGGCCGATCTGAGCTACTGGCAGCTCGACGAAACCGGTGCACTCACTCCGCTGTTCGGGCCGGTCGTCACCCACAACCGCCGCCTCAACGGAGAGAGCATGATCCCGTTCGTCGAGCACAAAACCCGCGTCGCTCTCGACGACGGGACCTGGCCAGCTCGCATCCGCATCGACGACTGGGTCGAGGTGCTGCGGATCGACGAGCGCAAACCCAAGCGCCACCATTCACAGACGACGTGGGAGCTCATCGAAGGCACATACCGCACGAGAATGCGCCGACACTGGCCGTGACTGGCCACCCACAGCACGACGCGGCGGACCAGATCGCATGGGCCAGCTCTGGTTCCCATTGGACTGCGTGAGGTCTCCTACGGCGGCGAGTGGGATCAGCCGGCGTCGTCGAGCGCCTGTGCAGACATGCGCGGTCGCTGTCCGAGGCCGGCGCCGACGACATGCCGGGCACGGATGACACGGGGGGAACGGACGACGCGGGCAGCATGGACGACGGTGCAATGGATGCCGGCGACACGGATGGCGCCACGCATCCGTGCTGCACCACGGTGCTCGAGCTCGCCTGTGAAGAGCCGACCATCGTCGAGTGCGTATGCGCGACCGAGGCAGCTGAGTTGTTTGGCTGTTGCTCCGGCCAGTGGTCGCCGTGGTGCGCGGTCGTAGCCGCCGAGAACTGCGCTGCTGAGTGCAGCTGAGCTCGAAAAAAGTCGGGATCATTTGCCCGAGCCCCGCGAATTCGGGGGCATGGGACTGTTCTCCAAAGCAAAGCGCTTTTTGGGTGGCCACGGAGTCGCCGTCACCATTCCCGAGATCAACGGGCGCCCGCCGGGTGAGCGAAAGCCCTCTCCGAACACGAACATTCGGATCGCCGTGGACGTCGAGGCCAAAGAGGACGCCACGGTTCTCGCGCACATCGGCGAGCTGTACGCCATCAAGCGTGGCGGTGATGGCCCCGGCCAGGAGTACCTGCTCCAGCGCCGGGTCACCGACAAGCCCAACCCGTATCTCGACGACAGCGAGTACACCCGCGCCAACGTCGTCAACGAGTGGCCCTACGCGATCTCGAGCGGGCAGAGCCGACGCGACACGGTGATGCTCAACATGCAGCTCGACCTCGACGCCACGGTTCAGAAATTCGGGTACAACGACATGCTGGAGGCGATCGACGACCCCGAGCTCGAGTTTCGCGTACGCGTGACGGCCGATGTCGAGGGCTCGCCCTTCGATCCCAAGGCCGAAGCGTCGATCGAGTTTGTTCCGAACTAGGCTGTTGGACGGACCTTTCGCACGCAAAACCACAGGCAACTTCGCGGCGGTTGCAGTGTGCTGGGATTCGTGACTCCGACCGCCACCCTCCGCATTGCCATCCTCTCTTGTCTGGTTACTGGTGCATCGTCCGGGTGCGCCAGCGAGGCGCCGCTCGGCGACCTCGAAGGGACCTACGACCTACGCGAGCTGACACCGACGCTGTTCGGCGGTGACGTTGCGCCGTGCGAGTTCGTCATCGAGGGGCAGAACGCCTCCGCGAGTTGCGACCGCGAGCATACGGCCGACGACCCAGAATCGGGCTCTTCGTTTGCGGTGACGGAGTCGCTGACCATCGACGGGACGATCAGCGAAGGCTCGGTCGCGGGCTCGCTCGAGTACACGGGCTCCGGCACCAGCACCGAGGGCTGCGCCACGCGGCTGGACGAGCACTCGTTTTCCCTCGACGTCGCACGCACCGCCACGACCGACGCCGATGGACTCTTTGCTCCGGCGGCGGGCACCTGGGAGGGAACCGTCACCGGGACCTCTCACCGCGAGCGCATGACCGGAAGCGGCGACGACTGCGAACCGTCGGACGACGACGACTCCTGGGCGGTCGAGTTCACCGTGACGATCACCGGCGACACGGCAACGTTCGACTACACGCTCAACGACGCGTCCGGCCAGTTCGTCGCCCGTGCCGTGGACAACGTCGTCGAGGTCGACGACGTCGCGGTGCCAAAGATCGAGTAGCCGGCCGCGTCACTCCGCGTCGACGGCCCACGACCGAGAAACGTCGGCGACGCACTCGATGCGGCACGTGATCGCGTACTCCTCTTCGAACGTCTCCGGATCGTCGTACTCCGGGCCGCGGTTTTCCCAGGTGGACGTGCTGCACTCCGGATAGATGAGGGCCTCGCCGCCCGAGTAGGCGGCGGCTCGCCGGAGGCGTCGCAGCATCCGGCGCTCGGGAACGCAGCCGTTGGCGATGTCGAAGATCGTCTCGGTGGACGTGGTGCCCTCGTCGGACTCGAGCACCTGGCCGATGATCCGGTGCCCTTCGGGGACTTCGTCGTAGGTCTCGATCTCCCACGGCTTGGCGACCTGATCGTAGATCTCGCCCTCGTAGTCCCCGGAGCAAGCCACCGAGAGCAGGCAGAGCGCGAAGAGGCCGGTTCGCATCGACACGACACAGATCACAGCAATCGGCGTGCCACGCGGCGAAACGGCCTGCACGGCGCCTGAGTGGCCGTCTGGCGCGGCTTGGTGCCTAGAAGTGATGCATCGATCCCACACCCGTGGTGTCGGATGTGTGCGTCAGTGAGTCCCGATAGGATCAAGTGGTGCGCGCTTACGTGATGCTGTTTGCGAGCCTTCTCGGTTGTGCGACCACGCTCGGGCCTGCCCCGGACACATCCACTCCGCCCGCGCTCCGACCCCGGCCGAGCGCCGAAGGGCAGCCGCAGCCGACAACGCCGGCGCGGATCGAGGAGCCTGATCCCCCGCCTGCTCCGGACCCAGCGCCACGAGCTCTCCTCGAGCGCATCACGATCGGCACCGCCTCCGAGGCGGACTACGACCGCAGGCGCTGGAAGCACTGGAGCGACGCAGACGGCGACTGTCAGGACACGCGCCAGGAGGTCTTGATCGCGGAGTCGGTCCGACCGGTGACGTTTCGCAGCGATCGCCGATGCAAAGTATCGAGCGGCGAGTGGACCTGCCCGTACACCGGCGAAACGATCACCGATCCGAGCAAGCTGGACATCGAGCATGTCATTCCGCTGGCACATGCGCACGCGTACGGAGCGGCGACGTGGTCCGACGAGCAGCGCGAACAATTCGCCAACTCGCTCGACGCGTCGGAACACCTGATGGCGGTCGTAGCCTCGGCCAACCGATCGAAGGGAGCCAAGGCTCCGCATGAGTGGCTTCCGAGCGAGCGGTCACTGCGTTGCGACTACGTCGAGGACTGGATCCGCATCAAAGCACGGTGGGAGCTGACCGCATCGCAAGCGGAGCACGCCGCGTTGTCGCGCTATCTCGACGCGTGCGACCGCGGCGACGTCCCGGAAGTCTCAGCGCCGGAGCCTGAGCTCGAACCCAGCGAGGACCTCCTGCGCGCCGTGGTCGAAGCTTCGATCGCCGGCTACGACGGCAACTGCCCGTGCCCGTACCACACGATGCGAAACGGTCGTCGATGCGGCAAGCACAGCGCGTATTCCCGTGGCGGCGGCGATGCGCCGTTGTGCTACGAGCGCGACGTGACGCCCGAGCACGTCGAAGCGTTCCGACGCGGCCGGACGCAGTAGCGGTGCGTCATCTCCGTTGGTTCCAGCGCTTCTCGACAGTGCACCGCAGAAACTCGATGCACGGGGGGACGTTGTCGACGATTTCGACCGCCTCGCATCGTTCGCGCTGGAAGTCGACACCGGCCGAGAGCGTCCCCATGTCCCTGAGCACGACGATCTCGCAGCTGTCCCCAACGGGAGTCACGAACGTCGTCGCAGTTTCGCCGTCGACATCGTGGAAGGTGTGCTCGATCGGAAGGCAGTCCGATATGCCGTTGGCGAGGCAGACCGCGCCCGGGCTCAGTCCGTCCGCGCACATGGCCGAGTCCACCCCGCAGGCTGAGAAGGGCCCGTGCTCGTCGCGATACTCGTGGAGCAAGTCCCCGTAGGACAGGTCCGTCGGCTCGCCGCATCCGAGCACCAGCAAGACTCCGACGAGCGCGTGCCGTGAACACTGCACGCGTTCAAGCTTCGCACTGCAACGCGCCGTGTCGAGCGAATGCTCTAGCAGAGCGAACCGTGCGGGTCGTGAGTCAGAGATCGAACGGAGAGGGAGGCCGGGTTGCAGGTCTGCCCTGGAACGGGACCGCTGGTGCTGGGTCGTCGAACGACACCTTGCTCACCGCACCCGCCCACCACTGCGCGCGGAAGACCAGGAACATCGGCAGGGCGAAGAGCACCAGACAGGCCGCGAACACGACGGAGAAGGCGATGAGATCGTCGACGTCCGTCGGCGCGCCTTGCAGGGCCCACGTCAGTCCGGTCATCACAGCGCAGATCCCGATGCCAATTCCCGCCGCCCGCAACATGAGTCCGCGTTCGTGGGCCGGGTCGACGTACCCGCAGGCCGGACACGAGACGCACCCGAGCAGACGGTCGGCATTGGCATTCCGCTCATCGGTCGCTGCAGCGTAGCCCGCGCTCTCTCCCTGGAGCGAGCTGAGGTTGCCCCAGCCCGAAGAGCGAACCCGAGCCAAGCGCCGTTCACCACAGCGGGCGCAGGTGAAGCCCACTGCCGTCGTTGCCGTTTCGACTACGTACCGTGCCATCGCGGTCTTGAAGTCCGGCTCGGAGCCGGTGTGCTTCAAAAAAAGTCGCCGGGCAGTTTCACGCGCTTTCGCGGTACAACAGAATCGATGCGATGCGAGTGGCTCCTGGGTATCGCGGTGGTCCTCGGCTGCGGCTCTTCGGATGAAACGACGCCGGAGGGCACGGTTCCCACAACGGGAATCGCCGGCTCGACGGGTCCATCTGGGTCCAGCGGGACCGCCACGACATCCGACGAGCAGGTCGACTCCAGCAGCGGCGAAGCGCCCGCGCAGACCTCGACCAGCTCGAGCGACGGCGGAATCGATACCGGCTCGAGCAGCTCCGGCGGCGGGGGCCCTAACCCCGGCTGCGTGGGCCTCCCCGAGTGTCAGGGATTCGGCGGGCAGATGCCCGACTGCTCGTACATGCCCGCGCTTGCAGATGCCGAGTACGAGTACTGCAGTGGCCCGATCGTCTGGGTCGACACCCTGCACGACAACTGGCACCAGATCACGCCCGAGTCAGCCGCGCAGCCCGGCCGCTACTGGGGATTTGCGTCGTTGGCGTTCGCGGATGGATACGACGTGCGCGACTCCGAGGCTCAGCTCACCGACCTCGTCCCTGGAGGCGAGCCGGACATCCTGGTCATCGCCAACCCGGGTCCGGCGGGGCCGGTTCTCACTGCTGCCGAAGGAGACGCGGTCGCAGCATGGGTCGAAGCAGGTGGCGCATTGCTGCTCGTGTTCGACCACCCACCATTCGACGAGGTCAGCCCCGTGCTCGACCGCTTCGGCCTGGTCCGGGAACCGATCGGCGCGGACACGCAGTCCAGCGCGACCTTCACCATCACCGCCGGAACCCTCGCCGCCGGCGTCCCGGCAACCGAAGGCATCGGCGAAATCACGACCTTTCGCGGCACGAGCTTCGAGCCGATGGTCACCCCGCCCGATGGCGTCACCATCACCCCGATCCTCACCTTTGGTCCTGGTGAGACGGCACAGGTGGGCGGAAGCACCGTATCGGTGACCGGGCTCTTGCAGGGCGCACAGGTCGAGCTGGGTCAGGGCCGCGTCATCGTGCTCGCCGAGGCCGCGATGTCGACGACGCAGCAGTCGGCGGCGGGCAACCCCATCGGCATGCATCAGACGCCGGACAACGAGCAGTTCGTCCGGAACGTTCTACATTGGCTCGACGGCTGAGCTACTCCCGGATGCGCGCGTGGAACTTGCCCGAGATCTTCTTCGGTCCGCGCAGCCCGGTCACGCCGCTCCACTCGACAGTGCCGTCGATGTACTTGCCGTCGTCGCTCTCGATCTTCACCTTCGCGCCCATCATCAGCGCAACTGAGCTGCCCCCGAGGGCCTTGGCCGTTGCTTTCTTCGCGGCTTCGGCCTGGGCCTTGTCGTCCTTGGCGTCTTCCATCGCCTTGGTGTCGACGCCCACCCCGCTGAAGTTCGAGTTGGCGTTGTTGAGCGTGTACTCGCCCGCGCCCTTGTAGTCCGGGATCGAGAGCGAAAGCGCCTCTCGCGACATCTTGCCGTCGACACGCTCCATGCGACTGGCGCTGATCCTCAGCTTGCCGTCCTTGATTTTGGCGGAGCAGCGCTCGACGGCCCACTCCTTGTCGTCGAGCAGCAGGTTGGCGTTGCCCTTGTCTTCCGCGTCGTCCTTTTCTTTCTTCTTCGTCTTGGCGTCGCCTTTGCCGCCTTCGCCGTCCTTGGATTCGGCCTCGGCCGCGCCCTTGGACTCGGCCTTGGAATCCGAGTCGCTCTTCTTGTCGTCGCATCCCGACAGAGCAAGACAAAGCACCGCGACCGCGAGCAGTTTTCGACAGGACATCGCTGCCGGCGTACCGCCGCGACACAGTGGCGTCAACCGACTGCTACTCTTGGGGCGTGGTCCGGTGGAGACGCTTGGTCCTGGCCTCGTGTCTGGCCGCCGCCTGCCAGAACAACACGATCGAGCTCGAGCAGGGCGCGACAACCAGCTCGACGGCGGCAGGCAGCGCCAGCGACGGCGACGACCAAACGTCGGCGGGCGAGACCACCACGACCGAGCAGAGCACCGGGATCGCTGACGGTGATTCGGATGGAGACGATGACGGAAGGCCTGACTCGTCCGACCTTCCCCGCGTGAGCTTCTCCGAGGACGTTGTCCCGATCTTGCAGAGCACGTGCGTACCGACCTGCCACGAACAGGGCGGCGAGTGGGAGTTCCTGGACCTGGATATCGATCCGTGGTCCTCGCTCGTCAGCGTGCCCGCATCGCAACTTCTGCGAATGAGCTTCGTCGAACCCGGCTCGCTGGAGAGCAGCTACCTCTGGCACAAGATCAACGACACGCACTTCGATGTCGGCGGGAAGGGGCTTCCGATGCCAAAGCCATCGCAGCAAGTCGATCCGGAGCTGACCGACGCCCAGATCGACGCGATCGCCGCCTGGATTCTGCAGGGCGCGCAAAACGACTGACTCAGCCGATCCCGGGTTTCGTGCCCGGGGTGCGATCGTCTGCTAGAGTGCCAGCGTATGGTTAGGTTTCGATGGTTGGGGCTGGTGGCGCTCGCAGGTCTTGCGGCGTGTCAAAACAACACGATTGAGCTCGACGGTACGCCTCCCGCCGACGACACCGAAGGCGTCGTGAGCACCACCGGGCCGCAGGATATTCCTCCGGCCACGACGGTCGGAGAACCTCCCTTGCCAGTCACGACGGGTCCGGGCTCCGTGACCACCAGCCCCACCGATGGCGGCTGGGACACCGGCTGGACCGACGGTGGCTGGACCGATGGCTGGGACACCGACTGGACCGACGGCGGCTGGGACGCCGATTGGACCGACGGCTGGGAGCAAGACCTCGGGGTGGGAACGGATGGGACGACCGTGAGCTTCTTTGCCGACGTCGCGCCGATCTTGCAGACGACCTGTGCGCCCAACTGCCACCAAGTCGGAGGCGAGTGGCCAACGCTCGAGCTGATGGATAGCCCGTGGTTTTCGCTCGTCGGCGTTCCCTCGGGACAAAACAGCCTGATGAACTACGTCGAGCCGGGTTCACTCGACAACAGCTACCTCTGGCACAAGATCAACGGGACGATGATCGAAAACGGCGGCTCGGGACTCATGATGCCCAAGGCCAAGGTGGGTCAGACCGAACCCGACGAGCTGACCCCCGAACAGTTCGAGATCATCGCGGTTTGGATCCTCGAGGGCGCCCCGAACAACTGACGCTCAGGTCGGCTCCGGTCCTGCGAAGTCGAGGAGCTTGCGGATCCGTTCGACGAGCTCGGTGGAACCGTCATCCACCAACGAGTCGAGCTGCTCCTCGACCCACTCCTCGAACGACTCGTCGCTCTCCCAGAGCTCGCCGTCGTCGACCTTATAGACGCCCGCGTCTCCGGCCACGAAACCGATCGGATTGCCTTCGACGTCGCGTGCGAAGCCGACCAGGTGTCGCTGTTCTCCGTCTTCGGCGAGGAGCTCCACAACGTCCTCATCGAGGGCGGCCTCGGGGTCCAGCTCGACGAAGAGCCGCTCGAGCGTCGAGCGTTCGAGCGCTCCGCGGTCGTAGACCTCGTACATGCGCTCGAGCAGCGCGGGCGTTTCGACGCCCTCGGCGTCGGTCCGGGCACGCCAGCGTTCGAGCATTCGCGAAGACTCGAAGGGCTTGGGCTCCTCAGGCTCGGGCACGGAACCGACCGGATCGGGCGCCGCCAGCAC
>JGI12316J15310_10001038_pt1 | contig 20868 bp, 6 predicted proteins | sample MarCyaLeptolynsp_FD_15310 | JGI IMG/M metagenome (IMG submission 15310)
AGATGACATCATCACCAGGCACTGGATTGGCATTATCTACCACCTTGCTCATGTTCAGGTCAGCAAACTGCGTGTCTACTGTTACGGTAGAGGTATTATTAGCAGTAACTGGATCACCCTGATCGGCAGTGGTTACACTGGCTGTGTTGTTATAGCTACCTGTAGATAGTACAGTTGCTATGATCTCTAAAGTGGCGGTTTGATTAGCAGCAATAGATCCAATATTCCAGATACCAGTGCCATTAGCATAGTTTCCAAAAACTGTGTTATCAGAAACGTAAGAATATCCATCAGGTAGCTGGTCAGTGACCGTTACACCTGTTGCGGGATCGGTGCCTTTATTAGTCAACCTAATGGTGAAAGTTACATTGTCTCCAACGTTTGGTGTATCATCCGAAATAGACTTAGTGATTTCTAAGTCAGCAGACTGGGCTACAATACTTACACTAGCCGTATTATCACCGGTATTCGGGTCAAATACATCCGATGAAGTGACTTGAGCAATATTGTTGAAGTCTCCAGCAGCCAATACTGTTGCTGACATAGTCAGTGTAGCCGTTGCGCCATTGGCAAGGCTTCCAACAGACCATATACCAGTTGTATTGCTATAAGTTCCTACGCTTGGTGTAATGGTTCCGACAGCATAGCCTGAAGGTAATTTATCGGTCACCTCGATACCAGTTGCGGCAGCAGCACTTGGTCCATTGTTAGTTAATGTCACGGTGAAGTTCACCACATCACCAACATTAGGATTGGAGGCATCGACTGTTTTTGTCAACGCTAAATCAGCCCGAGGCGGTGCTACTGAAGAAGTAGATTGATCATCTGTATTGTCTGGGTCTTGCTGATCGACAGTGTTTACCGTGGCAGTGTTATCATAGTCACCTGTTGAAAGAACAGTGGCAATAATCTCTAAAGTTGTGGTTCCGGCATTTGCCAGAGTACCAATAGTCCAGATACCGGTTTCAGAAACATAGGTTCCTTGTGCCGGGTTTGCAGAGATAAAGCTATAACCAGAAGGCAATTGATCTAATATCGAAAGCCCTGTCGCTTGATCTGTTCCACTGTTGGTCACCGTTACTGTGAAAGTCACATTTTCACCCACATTAGCCGAAGGGTTATCCACGGTTTTTACAATGTTGATGTCTGAGCTCTGAAGTGTTGGAGTGTTGCTTGCCGAATTATTCGCTGTATTCACATCAAATTGATCTGAAGCAGTTACAGAGGCCGTATTGGTATAATCTCCATTGGCCAAGACCATAGCTCTGATGGTAAGAGTAGCCGTAGCACTATTTGCTAGGTTACTAATGGACCAAATACCAGTTCCTTGCGCATAGTTTCCCTGAGAAGCAACAGTACTTACAATGGCATAGCCACTTGGTAGCTGGTCTGTGATCTCAACTCCCGTGGCATTGTTAGGGCCATTATTGGTCACGTTCACAGTGAAAATCACATCGTCACCAGCATTTGGTGTAGCATTGTCGACAGTTTTTGTAACGGCAAGATCAGCACCTTGCGGGGCAACTGTCGCTGTGCTTGAGTCATTGGTATTGTCGGGATCAGCTTGATCCACCGCACTTACTGAGGCTGTGTTGGCATAAGTTCCAGTCGATAATACTGTGGCAACAACTTCTAATGTGGCAGTACCAGCATTGTTCAAGTTGCCAATTGTCCAGATTCCCGTTCCAGGAAGGTAAGTACCTCTGGAGGCAGTGTGACTGACATAGGTAAATCCACTTGGAAGCGCATCGGCTACGGATAAGTTATCCGCGCCATCAGGACCAGCATTGCTCACAAGTACAGTAAAGGTTACTTGTTCTCCAATATTAGGAGATAAGTTATTGGCAGATTTCGCAATAGAAACATCCGCACTTTGAATACTCGAAGCGGCAGTGGCTGTATTGTTTCCCGTATCCGTATCAAATTCGTTGGCAGCCGAAATAGTCGCTGAGTTTGTTAATGCCCCGCTTGATTTCAATGTTCCGACAATCTCAATAGCCGTTGATGCACCATTGGCCAAACTGCCTACGGCCCAAACGCCTGTTGAGCTGGTGTAAGTACCTTGAACTGGAGTAGCGCTTACAAAGGTATAACCACTTGGTAATTGGTCTGTGATTTCGATACCTGAAGCATCATCAGGTCCATTATTCGTTAAAGTAACCGTGAAGGTTATGTTATCACCTACGTTAGCACCTGGCAGATCAACCGTCTTGGCAATTTCAAGATCAGTATTGGCTGGAGTTACCGTTGAAGAAGATGAGTCATTGGCATTATCGGGGTCTAATTGATCCACGGACTGGATGCTTGCTGTATTCTCGTATGTTCCGGTGGATAGGACAGTAGCTACAATCGTCAATGTAGCATTTGAACTGTTGTTGATGGTTCCTACAGCCCAAATGCCGGTTCCAGAAGTATAGGTGCCCTGACTTGGTGTACTACTTACAAGTGTATAGCCTGATGGTAGTTGATCAAGAATATCCACATTTGTGGCTGCATCAGGACCCGCATTACTTGCTGTAATGGTAAATGTTACGTTTTCACCTACGTTGGCAACCGCATTGTCTACGGACTTACTGATGCTGACATCTGATGTCTGTACGGTCACCGATGCTGAAGCCGTATTATTCGTTTCGTCTGTGTCGAAGGTGTTATTCCGTGTAATTGTGGCGGTGTTTTCGTAGTCACCCGTAGTATTTACGGTTGCTGTCAAAGTCAATGTCCTGGTTGTTGAAGCATTGACATTGCCAATATTCCAAAGGCCAGTAACCTCATCATATGTGCCAGCAGTTAGTGTGTTGCTCACATAAGTATATCCTGTCGGAAGTAGGTCAGTTACCCTAAGACCATTGGCCCTATCAGGACCAGCATTAGTCAAATTCACAGTGAATACCACTGTAGCACCTGGAGTTGGGGTTGGGTTATCAACTGATTTAGTTACAGATACCTCTGAAATCAATGGGCGAATACTGGCCGTAGCACTGTCATTTGTATCATCAGTATCGGTTTGATCAACAGATAGAAGACTTGCGGTATTATCAAAGTCTCCAGTGGCATTCATTCTTACCCTGATTTGCAATTCTGCTTCTTCAGCAACCGCTAGGGATCCTATGGTCCAGAGCCCTGTTGAGTTATCGTAATCACCATGGGTTCTCGTTCTGCTAACAAATTCATAACCAGAAGGCAAGATGTCTTGTAATACAATACCTGTAGCTACGTCTGGACCAGCATTTAGGGCAGTAATGGTAAATGTTCTTGTTCTGCCAACATTTTGAGTAGCACCACTGGCCACTTTGCTAACCTGTATGTCCACCGCAGAAGTAGCAATGTTTACTATAGCCGTGTTGTTACCCAGGTCTGGGTCAAAATTGTCTGCAGCCGTAATGCTGGCAACATTGGTAAAAGAACCAGCGGAATTAGCAGTGGCCGCAATAACAATTTCCACCGTTGTGCCATTAGCAATGTTGCCAATACTCCATTCGCCAGAAGTGCTATTGAAAGTACCTTGATCAGGAGTTGCACTTACGAAGGTGAATCCTGATGGGATTTGATCAGTTAGAGCAACACCTGTTGCTAAGTCTGGTCCATTATTGGTCACTGTAATGGTGAACTCGACAGTAGCTCCAGCATCAGCATTCTCAGGACTAACAGCCTTAGTAACAGCTAAATCAGAAGTCAAAGGGGATACATTAATATTGATGATGTCATCATCTGTTGAGAATAATGCCCCATCAGAAATTCTAAAGTTGAAGTTGGCAAAATTATCACCTGAATTACCCGAAGGAGGTACATAGGTAAGGTTGCCAGAGGCAATGTCAGTGAAGCTGATCACATCTTCATCAGCTACTGGGTTTCCATTCAACAGAATTTGTCCTTGCGCTGGAAGTGAAGTAATACGAATATCAGTTGCGGCTGTGGATTCAGGGTCACTGTAATTAGTTTGGAAATCAGAGACGGTGAAAACATATGCCGCATCTTGTTTAGCTTCAACGGTGGTACCATCCACTATTGGTGGTTCATTGATATTTGTCATTTCCACCGTAATATTCGCTGTGTCGGTTAAGCCACCTTCATCGGTAGTGGTGACTACTAAGTCGTATTGTGTAATGGTTTCAAAATCGAGTAATGATCCGTTAGCAACAGTGATCTCACCAGTATCTTCATCAATGGCGAAAATACCGGCATCATTGCCACTTGTAATAGTATACTTTAGGGCATCTCCGGCATCAGGATCGCTTGCCACTACGTTGTGAACGGTAGTACCATTGATAGCATCTTCGGCCAAACTCACCGTAGCATCATTAGCAACAGGCGGATCGTTAACGGGAAGGATTACTATATCTACATCGCCTGTTTCGGTAAACTCGCCATCATTAACAGCATAACCAAAATCTCCTGGATCGCTTGTGCCATCATACTGTTCAGGGGCATCATAAAGCAAGGTAGTCAATTGGGTTGTTGTAAGTGTGCTGCCCACCGTTACCGGAGTGCCATCTGCTAAAGTTACTTCTCCCAAAGAAGGAAGTGACGTAACAGTGATGGTAAAACTATTACCCGAATCACTGTCAGTAGGTGCTTCCAGTCCGAGCGGAGTGTCCTGAACATTCTCGTTCATGGTAATGGTATTACTATTGACTACCGGAGCGACATTGCCAATATTGAAAATGAATGTTCCTGGAGTTAGATCTTCTGCACCATCATCGTCTACAGCTGCATAAGTGAAGGTTGACGGGCCATTATAGTTCCCACTTGGGTCGAATCGTATGCCCAATACCTGTGTAGGTGTAATGGATAAACCTTGGGTAATGACGGTACCATCAGCTAATGTCAATACACCATGACTTGCTGCCGGTATCGTTTTGATGATAATAGAAGTTACCGTTCCATCGCTGTCTTCAGTGCTCAGGTTATCAAGATCAGTTGGTCCTGCAGAACTGAGGATAGTATTGGCGTTTGTAATGTCGTTTGACTCTGGAGGAGAGTTCAATGTGTTGATGGTAAAGGTTGCCGGGCTGGCATCTTCATCTCCATCGTTATCTTTAGCGGCATAGGTAAATGAGGTTGTCCCTACAAATCCGGTAGTTGGATCGAATGTTAAACCTGCTGCTTCAGCAGGAGTTAGTTCCTGATTTGGCGTTACTGTAGAGCCATTGGCCAATTTAAGAACTCCCTCACTCACAGGAGGAACAGTTTTTATAACAAAGGCATCAACAGTTCCATCAACGTCAGCACCAGTTAAGTCATCCAGCGCTGTGGGACCTGCATTACTGAGAATTCCTGCCGCATTTGTTACATCGTTTGTTGTTGGAGGTGTATTGCTCACAGGAATTGTAAAGGTTGCCGGAGTGGCGTCTTCTACTCCCTGATCGTCTTTTGCCGCATAAGTAAAGCTGGCGTTACCTGTGAAAGTCAATGCCGGATCGAACTTGAGTCCAGCGGCTTGGGCTGGAGTCAATTCTTGTCCAACTGTTACTGGTGTGCCATCATTGAGGGTGAGTACTCCAGAAGCTGCGGTTGGTAAGGTCTTGATTACAAAAGCATCTACCGTTCCTTCAGCATCACTTCCGGTCAAATCATCAATATCTACACCAGCATCACTACTGAGTATCGTGCCTGAGTTGGTAATGTCATCTGTAGTAGGAGGAGTGTTACATGCTGAGAACTCGGATGCATTCTGGAAGTCGAATGTAGCTCCGGTGCTCGTTGGCGTAGTATATCCCGCAGTGCTGGTAACGACACCTGTACTAGCATTTACAGTAGCGGCACCCGTACCTAGTGTGCCATCCATATCTGTATCAGAAAGGCCGGCTTCGAGGCTGTCGAAACAGCCATCATTATCTGCATCTAATTCTGCGGCATCCACAATGCCATCATTATCTGTATCCGCTGTTGGTGTGATGAGTGTACCGTTGTCAGCAACTGTCTCCAACGCATCGAATAGTCCATTATTGCCAGATAAAGTGTTGGCATTGTCAATTACACCATTGTTGTCACCATCTGTCTGTCCATGCCCTGCTTCTACTAAATCATAGATCCCGTCATTATCGCTATCCAAATCAAGACTATTTGGAATACCGTCCATATCAGTATCTAGGTTACAGCCTGGTCCTGCAGTGACAGTGATTATAAGGTTGTCAATTAGGTTTCCTGTTGCTAATGAACTACTTGCGGAACTGGTAGCTTCGAATACAATAAATGTTTCCGTTTGGCCATCGGGTACAGTGTATGATCCATTGTATGTACCCCAAGCTGTATTACCGTCAGTCATCGTGGCTTGTGAAACAGCACCGGCAACGGTACCTCCGATTTTAATTAAGGCAGCATCTGTTCCATCCAAACCTCTATGTTGGACTGACCAGTCGATTGTGGTACCCGGAGCTATAAATACTTGTTGGAATAGGAAGGCATTTTGTGTTGCATTGATTTCTAAGAACTGAGAACCAACTGCCGCATTAATTCCCCCATATCCATTCCTCGCTACTTCGATGAGGTTATCAGAGGCAGTAGTCTGCCATCCGTCAATCGTGCTTTCATTGATTTGGCTATTCGTGCCAGTGATGACCGGAAACTCAAAACCAGTGTTGACCACCGTCAGACATTCATCCGCATCTGGAATACCATCATTATCATCGTCTAAATCAACACTATCGGCAACTCCATCTAAGTCAGTATCCTGAGCAACATTAATGATATAAGTTGCAGGACTACTGTCAGTTGCACCATCATTGTCCTTGCTTGAGAACGTAAAAGTGGCCGGTCCTTCAAAACCATCCACCGGATCAAACCTCAATCCATTAGCCTCAGCTACCGTAAGCTCTTGCCCTGCCGTGACTGGGGTTCCATCAGACAAGGTCAAGATACCTTGGGATGCGGTAGGCAGGGTGTTGATGATAAAGTTTGTAATTGTGCCATCGGCATCCGTTCCAGTCAAATCATCGATGTCCGTACCGCCAGCTCCTGATGCAATTTCTGTTGCACTTGTGATGTCGTTTGTTTCTGGAGGTGTGTTGGAAATATTTATGGTAAAAGTGGCTGGAGAGGCGTCCTCACCTCCATCGTCATCCTTCGCTGCATAAGTGAAAGTAGCCGGACCATTGTAAGTGCCGGTTGGATCAAAGAGTAGACCTGCTGCTTGCGCTGGAGTTAGTTCTTGCCCAACAGTCACAGGAGTGCCATCTGACAAGGTTAAAATGCCGTGGGCAGGATCAGGTAAGGTCTTGATAACGAAAGCATCGACTGTTCCATCACTGTCTGCACCTGTCAGGTCGTCAATATCAGTTCCTCCAGCGTCACTTTGAATTGATGTGGCTGATGTTACATCATCAGTTGTTGGCAGGTCATTGATGTCATTGACGTTAATGGTAATGGTATAATTGGTACCTATTTCGGTACCGTCATCGCCTGAGTCATCTTTAACTTTAAATTGAAAAGAAGCATAGTTTAAGCCGTTTTCATCTGCAACAGGCTGATAAGTAAAGAGTGTTCTGTCAGGAAATTCAGTTTCATTTGTGATGTCTGATGCAGCAACAGGGACACCATTATAAAAGAGGGTACCCTGGGCTGGTAGACTGGCAATAATTACCGCTTCAAAACTGTCGCCATCTTCATCAGCGAAGAAGAAATCAGTGTTGGCGAAAGTCAAAGTACCGTCCTCATCCACATTCAATGTTTTGTCTTGACTTAGTGGAGAGGAGACCGGGTTGTCGAAATTTAAGATGAGACATGCATTGAAGTCAGCAGAGAAAAGTCTCTCTTGTGGACTGGTACTGGTCTCACCAGATACTCCCAAACGGAACTCGACAACTGCTACATCTTCGAATTTGAGATGTACCATGTTTCTAGCTTCCGTGTTATTAATACCTCCAAGACCTGTTGTTCCAGTTGGTCGGTACACGATAAATGGGTCTTCAAAGGTTCTAGTCAAGCGGCTATTGCTTTCTTGGAAAATTTGGCCGGTTTTTACACCCACAAATTCTCTTCTTCCGCTACTCGTTGCATCAATATCTGCAAAAGTGGCTCTGAACTCATTCTGGTCAACTTCTGTGGTTGTTCCTGAGGTAACAAAAGTGAATTTAAAGTCTACATAGCCTGTACCGCTATTGACATTTCTGTTGGCAACTCGGATACTAGGTTGGAATGCATTGGCCTCGCCAAAGTCCGATCTGTCGATTTGAGAAATAACGGCATTTTCTACGTCCACAATCTCTATTAAGGCATCGACTCCAGTGGTTGTAGTTGTGAACCTGTATATGGCACCTTCTTGGAGGTCGGTACCCGACTCAAGCGATGAAGAGGTGAAGAACTGTGTTGGTATGGTAGAACAAGCGGGTACATTGTCAATCCCAATGGTCGTTGTTGTAGTATTACTGGTTCCCGTACCATCGGTGACCGTGGCGGTAACAAATCGATCAACAGTACTCAGTGAACTGGCCGTATTTCTATAAACGATTTGACTGAGTGCCAGTGCATAATCTGCTTTGGAAGCAGTCCCGCTTAGGGTGATAATACCGGTGCTTGAGTTATAACTGCTGGCTGTAATACCTGTAGGCAATGTTCCAAAGGCACTCAAGGTCTCATCAGTTCCATTCGGCCTGTTGGTCAGCGTAATTGTAGCACCAGTCATTTCTACATCATCCAGATCATTGACACTGGCATCTGTATCTGCAATCGGAATGGCGCTTCCACCCAATGAGAATGTTGTGATGTAGCCTCCAGCAATCGCAGTAGAATTATCATCACCATCGAGATCAAGAATAGGAGGGTTACATACGGCACTTGTGAAGGATAAATCACCATCCGCATCGAACTCAAAACTTCTTGTGCCACTCGTGAAAACACCGCCACTATAAGTAATGCTAAAGGATGTTTTACTAACAATATTGACCTGAACAGCCCCTTCAAGGTCAGTAGCCCCTTGATTTTGTGTACCTGAGAAACTCAGGCTGGTACCATTTAGTTGAGCAAGCACATTGGTGTTCGATTCTAAAGAAAAACCTGCTATTTCTCCTGTATTAACTGTTAGCGTTTCGCCAGGAGTGCCAGAACTACCATCTAAATCACCTATTAAGAAGGCAAAGCTTACCGCAATAGGAGTGCTGGTTCCAGCTTCAAAAAATTCATATAAAAGGGTTACATCAGATGTAGCATTCAAGTTAAGATTGGCATTGTCACCTGATACATTAAGTCCATGGTTTGTACTCGCATTGCTCTGGGCGGTGGAGGTCACTTTCATGTCCACATTAGTGACCCCTTGTGTACCAATAGAAGTGTAGGTAACTGTTTCGTTTAACCCAGATCCACTTGCCCCTGAGGTAGCGGCATAAGTGAAACTACTGTTACCACCGGTACCCACCGCTTCGCAACCTGTGAGGCTGGCAGCAGAGAATAAGCTCATCGTAGTGGTTGCCGTGTTACTATTGTCTGTGCCGTCATTAATTACAACAGTTATCGATCTGTCCGTAAGGTCAGGAGTTCCATCCGTGTTTTCATAGACGATCTGCGCCAATGCCGCTTGATAACTTGCCAAAGTTCCCGATCCGGAAAGGGTTATAATACCTGTGCCACTATCATAACTTGTCGCTGTAATGCCATCGGGAAGGGCTCCTAATACTCTTAAAGTTTCATTGGCACCATCAGGTCGATTGGTCAAGGTAATGGTAGCACTTTCGATATTGGTGTCATCAGCATCGGTAATAGCCGCATCGGTATCAGCAATTGGGCTTGGCAATGTCCCGATTGTGAAACTTGTCGCAAAGTCGTTTCCGCCTGCGCTTCCATCTAGATCCAAGGCTGGTGCTGTATTGACTTTTGCCACAGATACGGTCGTAGTGGCAGTACTGCTATTGTCATCGCCATCATTAACAACTACTGTAATCGTTCTATCATCATCTTTTGGATCTCCGCTGGCATTATTGTACTCAATTTGCCGTATGGCGGTCTGGAAGTCAGCCAAAGAGGCTGGACCTGTAAGTGTTATCACGCCAGTATTCGGATCGTATGCGCTGGCAGTGATGCCTCCAGGAAGTGCTCCATTAACCGCCAAGCTTTCATCGGCACCATCCAGGATGTTTGTGAGGGTGATGGTTACGGTCTCAATGTTGGTATCGTCTGTGTCAGTGATGGCAATATCAGTATCAGCTATCGAGACAGCACCTCCACCTTCTGTAAAGGCTGTAGTGAAATTATTTCCACCGGCACTTCCGTCCAGGTCGAGCACAGGAACTGAGTTTACTTTTGTGACAGAAATAGTGGATGTTGCGGTATTGCCATCTTCAGTGCCATCATTCAAGACCACGGTAATTGATCTATCCGTTTCGTCAGGGTCTACATCCGTGTTATTGTATTGTATCTGTTCAAGTGCTGTGACATAGTCTGCTTTTGTCGCGGAACCGGAAAGTGTTAAAACACCTGTAGTATTATCATAGCTGCTCGCTGTAATACCTGCAGGTAACGATCCATTGACGATTAAACTTTCTAGTGCACCATCTGGGCGATTGGTTAGCGTGATGGTTGCGCTGACTATGTTAGCATCTTCAACATCCACAATGGAAACATCAGTGTCCGTTATATTTACGGCACCTCCATTTTCAGTGAAGCTATTGATAAATCCGGTGCCTGATCCACTCGCGTCTAGGTCTAGTTCAGGAGGCGTATTACAAGCCAAAACAGATGCATCTGTGTCTTTTACGATTAAGGTTTGTTCGTATTCTAGACTCGAAGATCCAACATTGAGTGCTGCCATTGCTGAAGGGGTAACTGAAATGTCCACTGTGGTTCTTGATCCACCACTCGAAATAAAGGCTGTACTGACAATGTAAGAGGCAGAAGGACCATTGGGCAATCCAAAGTGAAGTACTGGAGACTCTTGTCTACCATGTCCTGATCCGCCATTCACCTCTTGTATAGGTGAAAGAATGTTGCCGTCACAGTCTTTTAGGACTACCGTTGCACCCAAAGCGCTACGCGTTAATCCACCACCTAAATCTAATTGTGGAATTACATTCAAGTAGTTATTAGCAAAGCCACTCGTAGCTACTTCGGAAGAGCTTCCGATGAGGTCATTTTGCCAGAGTTGATTATTGTCGTTCCTAACATTGACATAGACATCTAGATCACCATCATTGTCAAAATCAACCATACTGACAGCTTCAACATTTTCACCTACTTCAAGTCCATTGTTATTATTGGGTTGATTAAATAAGAAAGTCCCGCCTGCACTGTTATTGAGCATTAAGTAACTGTCTCCACCACCATCACCAAAAAATACGTCTATATCACCATCGTTGTCAATGTCTCCCATGGCAATACCATCGATACCCGAATCATTTAAAAGGTTGTTATTGGACCTTCTGAATGGGTTTGATACTGCAGAAAAGACTCCTGGGGCGGTTTGCTCATAAAGCGTTGGTGTACCACTATTGGCCTCAGACCCCCAGATAAAGTCAAAGTCACCATCTCCATCAAAATCGCCTGTAACAACAGCCCCTTTATTGCCGTTGTCTGCATCCTCATTGAAGGATGTATTAACTGTAAATGTCCCATCGCCATCGTTGATGAACATATCATAGTTGTTACTATCAATATTGTTCGAACTGGAAGTACCTTCCTTTCTGGCAATGATATCCACGAAACCGTCATTGTTGATATCTACAACAGCCAGATAGTCTCCTGTATTGGAGCCGCCTTGTGGCAGTCCCAAACCACCGGCTCCTGTGCCTGATGCACCAACGTTGTTCTGTGTAACCTGGTCAAAGCGATTGCCAGAGACGGAAGCACCATCATTTTTGAAAATATCAATACCAAAATTGTGGCTTTCAATTATTAGATCGAGGAAACCATCATTGTCATAGTCCATGAAGGCCAGACCTTCTGTGTTAATCCCGTTTGTAATGCTAGTGATGGTCTGAATTCTGGAAAATGAGTTTCCATTGTTATTCTGAAAGATGGCAATATGCCTTGTGGTGTTAACAATGAAATCCGGATAACCATCATTGTTAAAGTCTCCCCATATAGCTGACCTCTCTGTTTTAGTACTTTTAAGGTTAGGGGCTACGCTGCTTGTAACATCTATATAAACTCCGTTGTCATTTCGTAAAAGATATGATCTCCTGCTGGAGTTATTGTCATTGGTATTGACCAACAAATCTAGGTCACCATCCAGGTCGTAGTCTGCAAAGGCAAACCCACCGTCCTTATTGCGGTTGTTCACATTGGAGTCGTCAGACCCATTACCCGCAATGTCGGTAAAGTTCTGTCCAAAGGCAGAAAAACTTAAGGACAAAAAACCGACTAGAGTCAATAACCCCAGTCGGACGTTAGAACATCCGAAGATATTAGCAGCAGTCATGCGTTGTTTAGTTAGTTTTTTTCTCAAGGTCAAACCCTGAGCCAAGTGTTTTGTAAACCTGTACAGTGCATTAATGTGATGTAATTGTTCCCTCAGAAAGAAAGGGATTCCCGAAATGGGAAATGGATAAGGTGAATCAGAAAAAGTGCGCGACTAACTTTATCTCTCAATTGCCAACCATAGCAGAACTGCCGGATTACTAGAGAGTTAGCCCGATTTATGATGTTTAGGTCAATCAAATAAAATCAATAACGTTTTATAATCCTATTTTTTCTTGACTAATCGTATTTGTCATTATTGATGTGAAATACAATTTCATGTATTTAAAAATGAAAGTATTGTATGTGTGACGATTTATTGACGATTTGAAGAGGGTCGGAGTCGCTTTCTAATTAGCTGAATCGATCAAACGTTTGCATTAATCTTTTTAGAGCCTCACCTCTTGTGCTCGAGCGATTCGTTTACTTTTGATCTCTTTAAATCGAACTGATGAAATTTAAACATCCCTACAAATTTGGTAAGGGCTACGAGAAATCGGTAGCATACTTTTCAATGGAGTTTGCCATTGATCAACCTTTAAAAATCTACTCAGGTGGATTAGGCTTCTTAGCCGGTTCGCACATGCGGAGTGCTTATGATCTAAAGCAAAATATGGTGGGCATAGGCATACTCTGGAAATATGGATATTACGATCAAGTACGTAAACATAACAATGAGTTAGATGCCTTATGGCAAGAGCGTCATTATAACTTTTTGGAAGATACTGGTCTTGAATTAGAAGTGAGTGTGAACCACCACCCGGTAAAAGTCAAAGTATTCTATCTGGCACCTAAGGTTTTTGGTACTGCTCCAATTTTCCTGCTTTCAACCGATCATCCTGAAAATGATCATTTGGCACAGACCATCACTCACAAATTGTATGACAACAACATATCCACCAGAATCGCTCAATATATTCTATTGGGTATTGGGGGGGCTAAGTTATTAGAGGCAATCAATCATAATGTAGAGCAGTATCACTTTAACGAAGCTCATGCACTACCGGCTGCCTTCCGTCTGATGGAAAAAGTAGGTGATATTGAAAAAGTAAAGGATCAGTTGGTCTTCACTACGCACACTCCCGTAAAGGCAGGTAATGAGGTGAATGATCCAAATATGCTCCACAATATGGGCTTCTTCAACGGTTTCTCAATTCGGGAGGTCGAAGAAATGGTTGGTTTTGAAAACGGGATGTTCAACCATACGCTTGCTGCATTGCGAATGTCCAAGATCTCCAATGCTGTTTCGAAAAAACACTGTGAGGTTTCAAAAGACATGTGGGGTGGCTTTGAGGATATTTGTGATATTATTCCCATTACCAATGCCCAAAATAAGGCCTACTGGACTGATACTGATTTAGAAAAGGCTAGGCAGAAAAAAGATGACAAAAAATTCCTAAAGCGGAAAATAGAATTGAAGAAGGAGCTTTTCGAATTGGTGGCCGACCAAACCGGAAAGATTCTTGACCCTAGTGTACTGACAATTGTTTGGGCCAGACGCTTTGCCGGCTATAAGCGAGCAGACCTTATCGCCAGAGATGTCGAGCGATTTGAAAAGTTACTCAACAATAAAGATTACCCTGTACAAATCATTTGGGCTGGTAAACCTTATCCATTGGATCATGGAGCAGTAAGTACCTTTAACTGGTTGGTACACTTTACCAGAAAATATAACAATGCAACCATTCTTACTGGTTATGAGCTTGGACTTTCAGCTTTGATGAAGAAAGGATCTGACGTTTGGTTGAACAATCCTAGAATACCGCTTGAGGCATCTGGTACTTCAGGTATGACTGCTGCCATGAATGGCTCACTGAACTTTTCCACCAACGATGGTTGGATTCTGGAGTTTGGTGAGCATGGCAAAAATGGTTTCGTAATTCCCGAAGTTGATACGAACCTGCCTGAGGGCGAGCAAGATCAACATGACGCAGATCATATGATGAGAATACTAGAAGATGAGATTGTTCCAATGTACTATAAGGACCAGAAGTCTTGGGTAAGTATGAACTATCAGAGTATGGCTGATGTAGAGGAATATTTCAGAGCCTCACGTATGGCAGATGAGTATTATAAAAAGCTCTATAATCGTTAATCAGGATTAAAATTTTTCATAATATTGTATCGGCAGGCCTAGGTCTGCCGATTTTTTGGGGTATTAGCCTGCCTGTCGGCAGACAGGCTCAGTTGGTTTTGAATTTTCCACTTTCATACACCAAGAATGAGAAGGCTTTCACTGCAGAAATGGGGTATTAGCTCAGTTGGTTTAGAGCGCTGCCTTGACAGGGCAGAGGTCACTGGTTCGAATCCAGTATATCCCACTAAAAGAATGCGCTCATAGCGCATTCTTTTGTTTCAATCACATCGGGATGTGGCGCAGTCCGGTAGCGTACTCGTCTGGGGGGCGAGTGGTCGCAGGTTCAAATCCTGTCATCCCGACTATATCTATTAAAACCGGCACATGTTGGTTTTTTCACTATCCCCCTCTGCCATTGTTTTGTGTTAAGCCCCACGAGAGGAAGTTAGGATTGAAAAATCAATTACTTTGTCTACACCTTGTCTACAGAAGTAATCGTCCTAAGTGTATGTAAATCACTAGCTTAGCATTTAAGTATAATACACAATTTTTGTTGAGCATGAGAAATACCGTAGCAACGGTGCTGGCCTTTACGGCCCTATTTACCTCAATTGGTAAACAGGCAGAGGCACAAATTGAGCAGGACCAATGGTTGATAGGTGCCTCAAGTAACCTTTCCATTCGCTCTACGAGTCCTGGTAATTTCAGTAATCAGAAGAGTCTAAATCTGACTGGCAAATTTGGGTATTTCTTTAAAAAGGGTTTAGCTATGGGGCTTGATCTTGGTGTGACTCATCTAGATGTGGGAGGCAATTCTTCGACAGATTTCAATATTGGTCCCTTTTCTAGATATTATTTTAAGGACAGATTCTTTGCCGGAATGGGCTATTCTCTAGTCTTTGTAAATCAAGCAACTGATGCCACTAATCTCACCGACACTGGCGGCTCATTTTCAATGGAAATCGGTTCTCCTATATGGGTATTGATAGAATGTCTCTCGATTGAACCAACATTACGCTACAATATTGGAACTGGCGACTTATTGAAAGGTACAAACAGTCTTTCTCTAAACATTGGTTTTGTACTATATTTCTAATGATCGATTTAGGAGTGAGCCCAGAAAAAACCTCAAACTTACTTTCTTTTCAGGTAACGAAGTCCAAGGTAAAGTCCACCTAAGACTAAATAGAATGCTCCAAACCAAGCAAAGGTGGTGTCTTGCTTTTCACTGACTAGAAAATCATATGCAAGGGTAATGAAATAGGGTATGCTGGTAAAAATGAAAAGAGGAACTGCCAGTTTGTGTGCCGGTTGCGCCTCGACTTTCTGATATTTTTCTTCCACAACGTATTGTTAGACCATTCTAGAAAACGGTAATGGTGATTCATGAGTTGCCGTATATTCTGTGAACGGTAATAAACAAAAAACCCCAATCGGAACGATTGGGGTTTTTTGGGTTTAATCTTAGGGCTTAATTTCCGTCCTTTTTAAACTTGTCAAAGCGAGAACTACTCTTACTTTTTGGAGGGAAAACATTGTTTTCCATATCAACATCTGCCAACTGCTTAAAAGGGTCAAAGACAACACTGTCTACTTCCTTCTCCTTTACAAAGAGTTTTGTCACTTGTTGCTCATTCCTTCTCCAGATTTCAGCTGGGATTCTCTCAATTTCCTTACTCCCATCCTTATATGTCCATTCTAGTACAAGAGGCGTAATCAGTCCTCCATTGTTTTTGAAAGTCATCTGATACACGTTCTTACCAGCAAAACGTTCTCTAATCGCATCATTATCTACCTCACTGCGATACTCGCTTCCAACCCTGCTATCTGTCAACTTGAACTCTTGGGGTTGACCATAGAACGGGTTTCCATCATTTTCGCCTGCATTTTCTCCGAGGTTACCTCCCTGGGCATTCACACGGCTTTCCAGGTTTTTCTGCTCTCCTGCTACTTTGAACCACTTAACGTCAGCCACTTCCACATCTACATTGTCAGTGGTGTAAAACCAACCTTTCCAGAACCAGTCAAGGTCTACTGCCGATGCATCTTCCATGGTCCTGAAGAAGTCTGCTGGCTTCGGGTGCTTGAATGCCCATCTTCTAGAATACTCTTTGAAGGCTTGATCGAATAGTTCAGGACCCATTACTTGTTCTCTTAATACTACCAAGGCAGCAGATGGTTTGGAATAGGCTTCCGGGCCAAGCTGAAGAGATTGCTCTGGGTTGGTCATGATGGGTCTCATAAAATCCTTGCTACCCTTCATATAAGGGACAATGGCCGCAGGCGAATTAGAATTATAAGGCAGGTCTGGATAGTATTTCTTCATGGTCAAATACTCTAGGAATGAATCCAATCCTTCATCCATCCATGCCCATTGACGCTCATCAGAATTGATAATCATAGGGAAGAAGTTGTGACCTACTTCGTGCACAATCACATAGACCATCCGCGTTTTAATAAAGTCATCATAAGTGCCGTCAGGTCTTGGGCGACCAAAATTGAAACAGATCATGGGATATTCCATACCGATGCTTGCGGCATGTACCGAAATGGCCACTGGATAGGGATAATCAATGGTCATTTCTGAATAGTTGATCAAGGTATTAACTACCGCTTTTGTAGATTCTCTTTCCCATAATGGATTACCCTCTTTTGGGTAGTACGACATGGCAAGTGGTGTGTTTTCTCCAACCTTAACGGCTTGGGCATCCCAAATAAATTTTCTGGAGGAAGCAAATGCGAAGTCTCTCACATTTTCAGCATGGTAAATCCAGGTAGATTTGTCACTTGCCTTTTTCTTTTCTTTAGCCTCCGCCTCTTCTTGGGTTACGATGATGATAGGTTTGTCAAAAGACTTTTTGGCTTGTTCAAAACGTCTTGCTTCTTGTCTTGTTAAAACATCTTTAGGATTTTGAAGCATCCCCGTAGAACCTACGATGTGATCTGCAGGCACTGTAATTTCAACCTCAAAATCTCCGAAGGTCAAGGCGAACTCACCAGAGCCCATGAATTGCTTGTTTTGCCATCCGTTGAAGTCGTCATAAACCGCCATTCTTGGGTAGAACTGTGCGATTGTGTAGAGGTAATTGCCGTCTTCTTTGAAGTACTCATAGCCTGAACGGCCACCAATTACGGCCCGATCATTCACATTGTACCACCAGTCAATATTGAAACTGAAGCTGCTGCCACTTGCCAGTGGTTCGGGTAGGGTGATTTTCATCATGGTACGGTTAACCAGGTATTGAAGATCATTCCCCTTGGTGTCCTTTACCTTCATTAGCTTAAAGCCTCCGTCAAAACCTGTGTCTCCCAAAGCACGCTGTGCTTGAACAGTGCCTACTTGACTCACAGTAGCGGGAAGTCTGGATGTTCCAGCCTGGCTGCCAAAGCTGTTTTGCTCCCTTACATTCTGATCAAGCTGAATCCATAAGTATCTCAGTTCAGACGGGGAGTTGTTATAGTAGGTAATTACTTCAGAACCAGTAATGCGCTGATTTTCGTCATCAAGTTCCACTTTGATTTTGTAGTCTGCCTTCTGTTGCCAGTAATCGGGCCCTGGCTCTCCAGAACCAGTACGGTATTGGTTGGGTGTGGGCAACATGTTGTCCATTTGCTCAAACTTTCCGTTCCAATTGCGCTGTCCGAAGGCCACAAGGGAGCAGAAAAGAAGGGTAAGCGTAAGGGTCTTTTTCATTTTAGAATGATTGTTTTGTTGATAGTTTACAGTGCATGGTTGGGGGCAACAATAATACTGAATTAATGATAGATTCATATGCTAAATGTAATTTGAGGCAAATTTTGATGATGAGAGATCGGATATATTGATTTGGTTAGGAGCCAATGACGCGCTAATAGATTTACCCGAGGCACTCTTTGAAAATTAAGGGGATAAAAAGGGTTAACTTGGCCAAGGCAAAATTATAATGGAAATGATATGAGGTTAAGACTGCTGATTGGTTTGATTTTTTCTGTTCAATTAGTTTTTGGGCAAGATATTGATATTCAAGGGCATAGAGGTGCCAGGGGGTTGCTGCCAGAAAATACTATTCCTGCTTTTATAAGGGCGATTGATGAAGGCGTGACGACACTTGAACTAGATGTGGTCATTACTAAAGACAAACAAGTACTGGTTTCTCATGAACCTTATATGTCATCTTTAATATGTTCAAAGCCAGATGGTAGTCCTGTTAAGTCGGGAGAGTCAAAAGGATTGAATATATATGAAATGACTTATGAGGAAGCCAAATCCTATGATTGCGGATCCAGAGGTAATCCTCGATTCGGTCAACAAAAAAAAATGGCAGTCGCCAAACCTTTACTGAAGACTGTAATAGAGACCGTAGAAAAGTATCTGGATGAGAACAATCTGCCCAAACTAGGCTATAATATTGAAATCAAGAGTTCTGAAAAAGGGGATGATGTCTATCATCCGGGAGTGGGTGAATTTTCAAAACTGGTGTATGAGTTAACCACTGATATGCTCTCTAAGGATCGCTTTACGATTCAGAGTTTTGACTTTCGTGTTTTAAAGCATTGGCATGAAGCCTACCCTGATATCATGCTAGTGGCACTCATTGAAAATGCCAAGGGGGTTGAATCGAATCTAAACAGTTTAGGTTTCATTCCCGAAATCTATAGTCCAAATCATAGGCTCCTAAATAAGCGAATGGTTGAGTTATGTCATTCAAAAAGCATGAAGGTCATTCCCTGGACGGTTAATGAGCTTGGTGCCATGGAACGATTAGTCAAAATGGGAGTGGACGGAATCATTACAGACCGCCCTGATCGGGCAAAAGCGTTAAGGCGTTAATTGACTTTAAATCAATAATAGGGTCGAGATTTCTTTGTTGATGATAAGTCTTTATTTTTGCTTTCCGTTTTGCAGATGCACCTTCTAGAAGTAAAAGACAAATCCACAGAGAAAGAATTCATTCAAATGGCTGCCAGGCTGTATAAGAATGAAGAAAACTGGATCAGGCCACTTGATAAGGACATAAAAGCCGTTTTCGATCCGGCTAAAAATAAAAACTTCAAGAATGGAGAGGCCATCCGGTGGATACTCAAGGATGACGGAGATCAGACCATCGGTCGAATTGCTGCATTCATTAATAACAAGACAGCCAATAGTTATGACCAACCCACTGGAGGGATGGGTTTTTTCGAATGTATCAATGATCAGAAAGCTGCATTTATGCTATTTGATGCTTGTAAGCACTGGTTAAAAGAAAAAGGCATGGAGGCCATGGACGGGCCAATCAACTTTGGGGATAGAAATAACTGGTGGGGCTTGCTGGTAGATGGTTTTACCGAGCCTAACTATCAAATGCCCTATAACTTCAAGTACTATCAAGAGCTGATAGAGGCCTATGGATTTGGTGTTTTCTTTAAGCAGTATACTTACCAAAGACCTATGGGTAGTGAGGTAGACTTTAGCCCAAGGTTCTATGAAAAGGCACAAAGTACCTTGAATAATCCTGATTATGAATTCCGGCATTTAACCAAGAAGGAGTACGGAAAAGGCCATGAATACTTTCATGAAGTATACAACAAGGCATGGGCAGGTCATAGCGGGGTGAAACCCATGAGCATGCAACAGGCAAAAGCTACTTTCAAAATGCTTAAGCCAGTGGCTGACGTTAGGCTCATATGGTTTGCGTTTTATAAGGGCGATCCTGTGGCTTTCTTTATATCTATTCCTGAGCTGAACCAGTTGTACAAACATCTTAATGGTAAGTGGAACCTGTTTAGTAAGCTTAAATTCTTGTACCTGCTCAAAACTGGGGCTTGCAAGAAGGGCTTAGGGATCGTTTTTGGTGTTGTTCCAGACCATCAGAAAAAAGGAGTCGAGGGCGGGCTTGTGGTCTCTTATGTCAAAAATCTGGCTTGGAAAAAAGGCTTTCAATATCGCGATATTGAAATGAATTGGATTGGGGATTTCAATCCGAAGATGATGAGTGTCGTAGAACAAATTGGTGGAAAAGTTTTAAAAACACATATAACATATAGAAAGCTCTTTGATGAGAGTAAAGTCTTCGAAAGAGCACCAATTATAACTTAATAGAGCGAATGAAGAAGTACGATGTATATGGGATAGGTAATGCCCTTGTGGACCTTGAATTTAAGGTGAACGATCAATTTTTATATGATCATAAAGTGCAGAAGGGTCTAATGACTTTAGTAGATGAAGACACTCAATTTAGATTGATCGGTGCCATTGATAGTGGCAATTTGAATAGAAAGTCAGGCGGTTCTGCAGCAAACTCTGTCATTGCTGTCAGTCAGTTTGGTGGGAACTCATTCTACTCTTGTAAAGTGGCTAATGACGAGTACGGTGACTTCTATCTAAAAGACATGAATGATGCTGGAGTTGATACCAATCTTGATAAGAAGGAAAGAGAAGATGGAGTAAC
>JGI12316J15310_10000041_pt85 | contig 20858 bp, 22 predicted proteins | sample MarCyaLeptolynsp_FD_15310 | JGI IMG/M metagenome (IMG submission 15310)
CCGATCTCGAGCGTGCCGCCTTGGCCGTCGTCGAACTCGATGTTGACCTCGTCCTTGTCGAACGTCTCGCCCTCGGGCGCCGGCGGGATCTCATAGCTGCACGACAGCGTCGCGCCACCGATGACCTGTTGCGCCACCGCCTGGAAAATCGGCTGGAACTGCTGCTCGCAGAGATTGCCTTCGACGCCACCGGTGGTTTGGATCAGGTTCTGGTAGACGCTCCCCTGCTCCGCCGCCAGACCGCAGCAAGTCGTCATGTTCACGCACGCCTGAAACGGATCCTCCGGCGCGATGATTCCGTGAAAGACGAACTCGGTCAGGTGCGGTGACAGCCCCGCCATGGCGCCGATGAAGTTCGCGGCGCTCATGTCGGAGTCGTCGTCGGTCACCACCACGACGTGCGTGACCGCGGTCTGCCGCAGGTACTGCGAGTAGTCCGGATAGTGATCGATGATCTTCTGCAGCGCGTTGTTGCTGCCCACGCCGCTGTCGACGTGAAAGAACTCGGGCGGATTGCTGTCTGCACCGGGGCAACCACCGGCGCCGAGAGGCGGGTCGATGCACACGCCCGCGTCGTCGTTGGTCGGGTACGCCGAGATGAGCACGATGTGCGAGTCGACATTGGCCGCCTCGATCTGCACCGAGAACGAGTTCATCTGCGCTTGCACGAAGCCGGCCTCCGCGCTCATCGAGCCGGAGTTGTCGATCACCACGATGATGTCCTGCGGGCGAGGACCAACCTCGGCTTCGTCGGTCAGCGACTCGCAGCCGTCGGACGTGCTGTCGTCGCCTCCGGTGCCGTCGGCCATGCCTCCGACATCGAGCTTGACCCCGTCGTCGTCGTCATCGTCGTCGTCGCCCTCGGTGTCGTCGTCGTCGTCACCGAGCGTCCCGTTGCTTCCGTTGGTCACACCCGTCGGGAGAATCCCCGAGTCGCGACCGCCCTCGTCTCCACCGCATGCGACCAGCATCGCGGTGACCCCCAAAATCCAAACTCGCTTCATGTCGTCCCCCAAGGCGCCTCGTCGTCGCCCCCACCGCTAAGACACGAGTATCTCGAATGATTCCGGCGTTGGGCGCAAAGAGCAGCGTTCTGCCGGATGACTGGGTGGCGGGTGGTAGTGCGGCTGACGACGGTTACCTACCTCTAGCGTTTCCGCACCGCGCGCAAGGTTCCGACCCGCCAAAAAAGCCCCCACGACTCCGGGGTAGCAAGCCGGAGCCGCGGGGGCTGGTCAGGTTTCCTTGACCGGCGCGTATTCGGCCGGGTCGTCAAAGCCCGCGATCCATGCCGCGGCGTCGTGGCAGGAGTCCAGTTCGGGTGGGACCCGGAGCATGTAGCGATCCCCGGTAGATGGGCAGCGCACCGACAGGCACACGAGCGTCTCGCCTTCGCCGATGTAGACGCCGAGCAGCTCGCGCGGACCGCCGGCGTCATGGTCGCGATCGAGTACGTCCGCCTGGCTCTCGGACATGAAGCGGTCGTAACCCATCCGCTCCACCAGAACGCGCCGACGCTCGGCATTGTTCTCGCGCACGACCTCGCGCATCGTGATCGACTCCGGGTCCAGAGCGACCCGCGCGGGCACGGTGACCCCACGCCACTTGATCGTGGCGCCCTCGACGCCCGGAGGCAGTCGCCGGATCTCGGTGTCCGCGAGGTCGATGCTCCCGGTCACGACGAGGTGCTCCGGGAGCTCGGTGAGCTCGATACATCCGGACAGGTCCAGATGCACCACCGAGCGGAGCGCCTCCGGCAGTCGCCGCACCGAGACACACCCGTGCAGATCCATCCGCGCGAGGTCACCTCGCATCGTCGCGGGCCACGTCTCGAACGAGACACACCCTCGCATCGAGAGATCGACGACGTCGAGTCCCTCGGGCAGCGCGACAAGGTTGGTGCACCCGTCGAGGATCAGCACCGGCACCGACAGCCGCGGAGGCAAGGCGCGAAGCCCAAGCGTATCCGCGAGGTCGAGGGCGTACTCGGCCCGCTGCACCAGCAGCCAGTGCGGCTGCCCGGCGACGAGCAGTTTGCCCTCGACGAGAACCGAGAGCGTGGGTGTGCTCAAGCCGTAGGACTGAAGCATTTCCATGATGCTGCTCCTTTCAGTCGACCACCGGACGGAACTGGACCTTGCCGGTCCCATCGGAGGGCACGTACTCGCGCTGCTTCCAGACGCGGTACATCCCGGGCTCGAGCGCGATCGGCCCGTGCTCGTCGTGCACCAACGTCGCGGACCGCTCCTCGATCTTCAGGAACAGCTCCCCGCCGTGGCGTAGTAGCTGCGCCCGACCGTCGTCCTCGGCGATGCGGTGGGAGTGACCGGTCGCCTCACCGCGGGCCAGAGTCAGCCCCGCGACGCGCTCGGCTCGCTTGGGAATGGATCCGACCCGTGCCACCAGCACGTCGCCGTGCCGGTACAGCTCGACCGCGACGACCCGATCGGACCCAGTTGTCGTGTTGTCTCGAGGCATGTTGCTTTTCTCCTTTTGAGTCAATCCACGATGTGAACGGTTCGGGTACGGAGCCCCATCATCCAGGGCTCCACGGGAACCTTGTCGAGCCACTGCGAGAGCGGCGGGATGAAGCCGAGGTCCTCGAGCACGTGCTGCTCGGCGACGTCGCGAACGCACACGATCTTGCCGTCTGCGTTCTCGAGCGTGCGCCCGAACAGATCCTCGATGAGGTAGATGCCGAACGCGCTGTGAAAGACAGCGCGATGGGTAACCTCGGCGTGGGCGGACTTGGCCAGATCCATCTTCTCGTGGATCGGCAGGTAGTCCTCGGGCACGCCGCCATACCGACGCGCCGAGGACACGGCGTGACGGTATGCCTTGGCCATGGTTCAGTCCTCGACTTCCACCTCCGCCTCAATGACGTGGTGGCTCTGGTTGGTCCCCTCTTGGGGGTCGATGCGGCGCCCTTCCTTGGCGGAAAGCTCTTGGGCGAGCGCCTCGGCGCGACTACGGGAGCGAAATGCGAGCACCGCCCGCTCCGCACCCGTGAAGTCGTAAAAGCAGTCGTTGTAGCCGAGCTCGCGCTCGACCACGATGTACACGGTGATGGTGGACATGGGTCACTTGACCTCCACTCGGTAGACGGAGCGCCGACCGACGATGGCCGGATCGGCATGGCGATCGAAGACCGTGCGCAGCTCGTTGGCCTGTGCCGGCGTGAGCTGCTCGACCCATAGGTTGGTCTTCCGCGCGTAGATCCAGACCTCGCCTTCGTACTCGTCCTGGCCCTGGCAGATCTCGATGAGCTGTCCAAAGCCCGCCGTGCGAAGGGTGGACGCGACATCCTTGGGGGTGCAGGACGCCATCGGCATGGGGTCCTCTTCACCGGCGAAGTAGCCCGGAATGCACACGTCGCCGGAAGCCTCGGCGAAGACCGCGTCGCCGATCTCGGCAAACGCCCTGATCCGGCTGGTGTCTTCCCACGAGCGGCCAAGCGACGCGAACGCACCTTCCGCCGGCGTACCCACGAGATAGATGTGCTTCAGCTCGACCACGCTCAAACCTCCTACGGAGGCGCGCGTACTAGCACCAGGCGATCGGCCGTCAAGCGAGATCCGAGGCCGAATCTACTTCGCTTTGACCAGCGCCGCCGAGAGTCGCGGTTGGCCGGCATCGAGCTCGAGCGCGAACTGCAGCCGCCGCCCCCGGGCCCACTCGCGCATGAACGACAGCTCGCGCTCGTCGGCCGGCTCCAACATCGCCCACAGGTTCGGCAGCTCGAGGTACGCCATCGGTCCCGCGGGCGTCTCGCTATCCATCGACAGCAGCTTGGCGAACTCTTCCGGTCCGCTCGTCACCGCCGCCCACCCGAACTCTTCGTCGTCGGACTTGAAGTAGATGTGCGCGCCGTCTTCCTGCAACTCGGTCGCGCGCCCCTTGCCGTCGGGGAGCTCGATGTCCTTGACCGACGCGCCCGCCAGTCCAAGCAGCCCCTTCGCCGCGTCCACGTCCTTCTTGGCGGTTCGCGAGTACGCAAACCCGCTGCCGCTGAAGTCGAGAAAGCCCTGCACCGCCCACGCGTCGAGCCGCCCGCCATAGCCGTCCGCGCGCAGGACTGCATCGCGAACCGTGCGCGCGATGCCGGCTTCTGCTCCCTGCATCAGTTCCGGAGCGTTGGCCGCGGCTGCGAGTAGATTGGGCCACGCGCCTGCGAGGAGCAGCGTGAACGAGTACTCCTCGTCTCGGTCGAGCGCGCCGAGCAGCTCATTGATGTCCTTGGCGAACGTACCGGTCAGCAGCCGCTCGTTGACGGGTCGCAAGTCGGGCAGCCCTTGCATGCGGAAGCAGGCCAGCGAGCCCTCACACAGCGCCCCGGCCTTCGGGACCGGGACCGAAGACGCGCGAGTCGCGATCGTGCGCGCGGCCAGTCTGCCGACCAGAGCGCCGGCGATCGGCCAGTTCGCCTCGCCGTAGAGACTGCCATCCTCGGCATCGAAGGAGATCGCGACGCCGGGGAACAGACGCTTCGCCTCCGCGAGTCCCTCGAACCGCTCGAGTCGCTCGAGCTGCTCGGCGATCGCACCGGTGCCTTCGTAGCCGACCGATCCGATCGCCCAGTCCAGCTTGTCGATGACCGCAAGGCGCTGCAGCATCGATGGATCGATCCAGAGCGCGGCGTCGCCGGCGAGCTCGTCCGCGTAGGCGATCTTCGCCGGCTTTTCGTCCAGGCAGGCCGAGACCACGGCCTTGCGCTCGGCAACATCGAAGCCGACGCTGCCCGGCGCGGCCAGTCCCATCTCCTCGAGCTGATAGTTGCCCGCGGCAAAAAACACGAAGTCGACGACGAGCGCCTTTCCTTCGTCCCGAAAAACCGCCAACTCACCGCCGCCGCTGGCCGCACACGCCGCGACGTCGAGGTCGCCACATGCCGTCTTGCCCCGCTCGCGATCCCGCTCCGAGAACATCCAATGAAATGCCTCGCGCGTCTTGGCTGGATCCTTGCTCGGGATGTGAATGCGCGTGTGGTAGCCGAGCGTTGCCGCGACCTCCTTGATCTCTCGCCCGGCCGGCGACGGCGACGTACCCGAAACGCCCTCGAGGTACTTGCGAAGCTTGCCCACGTCCGCGTCGATCGGACGCAGGATCGTCGCACTGACGATCGCGTTGGGCTCGACGACAAAGCGCTCACCCCACTTGTCCGAGAGCGGGTTGAACCCCAGCTCCTCGCGCGCCTGCTCTGCCTCGCGCTCGAGCTCCGCCGGCTTGGGCAGCGAGTCCCAGAACGACTGGGTCTCGCCGACGCGAAACGAGGCATACAGAAGCCCGCCCTCGAGATAGCCGGGCTGGCTGCCAAACGGCTCCATCTTCGGCACATCGACGAGCTTGGGCACGTCCGCGCGCTTGGGCTTGGCGCGCTTGGTCGAATCGGTCCCCGCGGGGCCATCGTCGCCACCGGGACGTGGCTCCGTCTTGTCCTTGCACGCGCCCGGTGACGCGAGCAACGCGGCCAGGAAGATCGCCCGGCGTCGCATCATCCCGGCTCGGCGGGAGGCTCGGGCTCGGACGGTGGCGCAGGTTCGGGGGGAGGCTCGGGTGTGGCGGCGGGAGGCGGATCGACGCACACCCCGGCTTCGCAGATCCGGTCGAGCTTGCACTGATTGTCGTACTTGCACCCGGCGTCGTCGGACTCCGAGGTCATCGCTGGAGCCGCGGTCGGATCGGACTCGGGCGGCGGCGCGTTGCCGGACGCCGGGGCGCAGGCCACCGCGGGTGCCGTGCCCTCACCACCGCCGTGCGTCGAGCAGTAGTAGCGCTCGGCATTGCACTGGGCGGTCCACGTGTGACCCGCCATCGTGCGCGCCTCGTCCGAGATCGAGATTTCGGTCGGAGCGCAGCCCACGTGTCCCGAAGAGAGCTGCTCCAGACTGGCGCACCCCGACAGACCAGCCGACAAAACGATCACGACGAGGGGCAGGACTCGCGACACGCTTTTCACGCTATCCCGAAGCTCCCGTGCCCGCAAGCGCCGCTCACTGCCCGAGCAGGGCCGTGCGTATCGGCGCCACGGCTTCACCTGCTTCGAGTCGGTCGAGATAACGATGCGTTTCGACGCGTCCGAGCCGGATGAGCTCGTCCGTTCGCGAGAAGTCGATCGCCTGGACGTCCAGCGGGCACGGTGGCGGCAACACGACCAGCTCGAGCTGATCGCCGAACTGCTCCACCTCCAGGATCAAGCGGCGCATGACCAGCAAGCTCAGAGAATGCATGAGCACTCCGATCGCGCTCTCGGGCACCGCCTGCAGCGGACACGCCGTGCCCGTCGGCAGCACGAACACACGCTTGGCTCCGGCGGCTACCGCAGGCGCGAGCGGGGTGTTGTTGCTGATCCCACCGTCGACGAGTTGCATGCCTTCCCACTCGATGGGCGGGAACACGCCGGGGATCGCCGAGCTCGCCAGGATCGCATCCTGGGCGGGCCCGGCCGACAGCTCGACCTCACGCCCGGACAACAAGTCGGTCGCGATCACCACGATCGGAATCTCGGCCTGCTCGAGGCGATCGATGCGAAGGTGCTCGTCCATCAGCGCGCGCAACCCCGTGTTGGGAACGAGATGGTTGCGCTGGCCCACGAACCCGAGAAAGCCCCGCAGCGCACGCACCGGAAAGACCTCCTCCCGGCTCAGCCCGCTCCAAATGTCGGCCAAACCCGCGATCGCGTCGGGCGTCGGAGGATTGCTCGCGAGAAAACCAGCGTTGAGCGCTCCGACCGAAGTCCCCACGATGAGGTCCGGCGTGATGCCGCGTTCATAGAGCGCCGCCGCCATGCCCACCTGGACCGCTCCGAGGCTCCCGCCTCCCGAGAGCGCAAATGCAGTGTGCGGATTCGGCATGCTCGCTCAGCATCCCATCGCGAGACCGCGCCACCAAATCCGCGGCCTATTGAATCCTTTGCTCGGCCTCTCTGCGCCGCGTCCTTGCGGTTTGCGCCGTCGTTGGCGATGCTCGCGTGATGGTAGGTGTCCTTCGTGGGCTGACGATCGCCGTCGGGGTCACGACACTCGGTTGTGCCGCGGGAGCCCCGCCGGCGGGGTTCGGCTTCGACACCTCGGGGGCGGGCACTGGTACCCCCAGCGACGACGATGACGACGACGGGGGAATCGGCACGATCGATCCCGTCACTGGCGTGCCAGGCGACGACTCGACCGACGCAACGGACGGCGGCTCCGAAACCGGCGGTCCCACGGGGGGCGAGTCCGGCGCACTGGATACCAGCGGCGGCGCAAGCTGTGGCAACGGCACCATCGACGGCGACGACAAGTGCGATGGCGACGAGCTCGGCGACGAGACCTGCCTGACCCAGGGATTCGACGAGGGCGAGCTCGCCTGCACCGCCGAATGCGAGCTCGATACGACCGCGTGCATCGCCTACGAGTGCGGCAACGATCTGATCGAGAACGACGAGGTCTGCGACGGCTTGGACCTCGACGGCCAAGACTGTACGACCCAGGGCTTCGACGCCGGCCAGCTTGGGTGTAGTCGCGACTGCTCGCTGTTCGATACGGATGGCTGCGTGTTGTTCTCGTGCGGCAACGACACGCTCGAGAGCAACGAGACCTGCGACGGCTCGGACCTCGGTGGTGAGACCTGCGCCTCGCAAGGGCTCGAGGGCGGCACGCTCGCCTGCGCCGACGACTGTGCGGGCTTCAACCTCGCGGCGTGCACGTGCGTCGAGCAGGACGTCGGAGGTTCCACAGGTACGCCGGTCGCCACCGGAAGCACCAACGCAGAGGATGACTCACTGCCGACGAGCTGCGGGGGCGGGGGCGGCAACGACCGCATCGTCGGGTTCACGGCCCCGAGCGCCGGCGACTACACGATCGACACCATCGGCTCGGGCTACGACACGGTGCTCTCCGTGTTTTCGAGCTGCGACACCGACACGGAGATCGTATGCGACGACGACGGCGGCAGCGGCTTGACCTCGGCCGCCACGGTGACGCTCGCCGCGGGAGAATCGATCGTGATCGCCGTGGACGGATACATGGGCGACACCGGGAGCTGGGAGCTCAACATCTCCAGCGGCGGGGGCAGCTGCGGGGAAGTCGACATCATGGGCGATCTCGGTTCGCCGGTCGCGAGCGGCTCCACCGCGGCCGAAGACAGCCACTTTACGCAGAGCTGTGGCGGTGCCGATGCGGTCGAAGCCGTGGTCGTGTTCGTCGCCCCGGCGAACGGCTCGTACACGTTCGACACCGTCGGATCGGACTACGACACCGTTCTCGCGGCCTACGACGATTGCACCGACGGTAGCCTGCTCACCTGCAACGACGACACGACCGACCTGCAGTCCGAGGTCACCGTGAACCTCACCGCGGGTCAGGAAATCTTCATCGCAGTGAGCGGATTCTCGGGCGACACGGGCAACTGGGTGCTCAACGCGGCCCAGAACTGAGCCATAATCGGCGCATGGTCGCCCACAAGCCGCTCGCAAAGATCCTCGGTGTCGTCTTCGGCCTCGGCCTCGGCCTCGGCCTCGCGTCGTGTGACAAGATCGGCAACACCAAGGGCGGCTGCAAGACCGGCGAGACGTGCGAGTGCGACAGCATCGGCAACTGCGACCAGACGTGCGACGGCGGCGGCTGCACGATGAAATGCGCGGGGATGGGCAACTGCACGTTTCAGTGCCCGGACGGCAAGTGCACGATCGAGAACACCGCCACCGGCAACCTCGTGGTCGGCTGCGACGGTGGCGAGTGCACGCTCAACACGTCGGGGACCGGCAACGCGATCCTCAAGTGCAAGGGTGGCAAGTGCGAGATGAACTGCAGCGGCACGGGCAACTGCCAGATCGAGCAGTGCTCGGAAGGCTGCAAGCAAGAGTGCTCCGGCGCGGTCAACTGCACCTGTGCAGAAGGCTGCGGCTGACCGCTACCGAAGCTCGATCTCTCTGGTGCCGGGCTTGCCCTTGCGGACGTATTCGACCTCGAGACGGGTCGCGTGCCGCAGCTTGCCGTAGAGCTTGATCGTTTGGTCCATCGATCCGAGGTCGGCACCATTGACCGACACGACGATGTCCCCGTTCTTCACTCCGAGCAGCTGGGGTAGCGAGCCTTTCCGGACGCCGTAGAGGGCATAACCCGGACGACCGTCGGGTGCTTTCTTGGCCACGAAGCGCGCCTGTCCGACGAGCTTGGCCGGGTCGGCGAGCAGACTCTCCGCAAAGGCCTTGTCGACGACGCAGTGGCTTTCGTTGCTGCACTCGATCGACTCCGTCGCGCCCGGGATGTGGTGCCTTTTTGGCTCCTTTTTTTCCGGTGACGGCTTGGCAGCCGGGGCGGACTTCGGCGGTCTCTGGGCCTCGCCGAACGGCACGTACTCGCGCTGCGATCCGTGGCGAATGTAGAGGATTCCGGCCACGACGCGCTCCACGGCAACGTTGTCGCGAATGATCTCGCCTTCCGCGAACAGCCCGATGACGCCTTTGTCGGCCTCGTAGACCGTGGCGTACGACAGGTTGGGCGGCTCGGCTTCCATCGTGCCCACGAGCTTGAGCGGTAGCTGGCTGCGGACCACCTTGCCTCCACCCAGTTCGGGTGGCGCAACCGGTTCGTCCTCACCCAGCGGGAGGATCGGAAGCAAGCACGTGGGGCAGAAGATGTTGCGAAGCAAGATCGACTCGCGGATCGCCTCGATCTGTGAGGCGATCGGGCCGAGCTGGGTTGGTGGCCCGGTCGCGCGCTCTTCCACCTCGTCCTCCGTCGGTTCGGTCGCCGCGAAGTCGGCCGCCTCGAGCGGCGGCACGTCGTAGAGCACCAGACCGGCGGCACTCACGGCTGCGTGGGCAGCCAAGCCCGCGGCCCCGGCGGTTCCCGCGACGAGGAGGACGTTCATCAACCTCTTCACGTCGCACTACAGAGCAAGCGCCGTTCCAACTCGACGCGTCACGGATCGTCGAGAGTTGGCGGCACTCGCTCTCGCGGTGCACGACAAACTGTCACGCCCTCAAAGCACCAGGTACGAAAGCGTCGCCGCGTTGCCGTCGACGCCATCGTCAGCCAGGACGAAGAGCCCCGCGCTGCCGTCGGTGCGGGCGTATTGGGGCTGCCCCTCGCTCGTGTGCGTCCAACGCAGCCCGTCCTGCGGTCCGAATACCCGTACCTCGGCGCCGTCAACGGTCGCGTACCCGGCGCTGAACGACAGCAGGACCTCGCCGGGTACCGGCCGCGGCACGATCGACTCGAGGTGGTCGAGCATGTCCATCGTGATCAGCTCGGTCTCGGTCCAGATGCGAGTCTTCTGACCGTCGAAGAACGCCCGCGGCATGGATCCCTCGGGCGCGGTACCGATCGGATCCGTGAACCAGGTTGGATTCGCCTGAGGCGACAGGGCGTAGTGAAACTCGATTGCGCCTTCCGGTTGGACGGTGAAGACACCAAGGCTGGGCAAGCCCCTCGCCAGCATGGCCCCGCGGACGAACGGCCGGTGCTGCGTCGGGTCCAGCCCCAGCGAGAGCTCCGCTGTGTGCTCCCCGTCGAGCGTGAAGCTGTCCACCACCAAGTCGTCCCCTTTGGCGTGCAGCACGTAGACCCAGTCGACCAACACGATCGTCGCGTAGTGCACCCCCCAGTCGTCCGCCCCGTGCGTCCAGGCCTCGCCACCACCGACTTCGAGGCGGGCGAGAACACGATAGGGAGCATCATCGGCAGCCACGGTGTAGCCGGCCATGACTTCGCCGCCGGGCACCGCGGCGACGGGCTGTCGCGCCAGCCCGATATCGGACAGGCCGCCCACGTCGAGGGTTTCGCCGAGCAGCGTGCCTTCGCGGTCGACGTGTCCCAGCAGGATCGATGGCTCGAGGTTGCCCTCGAAGATCTGGATCGCCGGGTACGCATTGCCATCGAAGGCATCGAGGCCTACTGCGAAGCCCTGCGGCGATGCATCGAACGGGACGCTCCACAGCAGCGTTCCGCTGATCTGGCACAGGGCGCTGCAGCCGTCGGCGTTGTCGGTGTTGCCGTCGTCGCAGGCTTCGTTTCCGGTGACCATGCCGTCGCCGCAGACGTCGACCGTGGCGGCGGTCGACTCGTCCGAACCTCCGTCGGCCGAAGTGTCGAGTCCGGGCCCCGACGTGACGTCATCGTCGTCGTCATCATCGTCATCATCGTCGTCGCCGGCGGCATCACCGGTACCGCCGTCGGACTGGCCCGCAACGGACGTCGTCGGCCCACACGCAAACGCGGCGGCCACGAAAGGCACGCCAAACCACAATGCAACGCATCCCCTCACCACCGCACCACGATAGACGTCCGTGCGCATCGGCGGGAGCGCGCGCTCGGCCAAGATGGCCTTCGTGGACGTAACCCCTGTGGTCGGCCGTATCATGGGGGCATGCGGACGGTGGCTGCCCTGGTGACGATGCTGTGTTCGTGCGCCTCCAGCGGCGGCGACGGGAAGGCCGCGACGGACGATCCACGCGACTACGTGGGCAAGGACGCCCTCGTGGACTACGCGACGTTGAAGTTCCTCGACGCCGACGAGAAGGCTCGCTTCGACGCCGCCCGCAAGTGCTTTGGCGAGCGAGCGTCGGGTTGGGAGCACTATCCCCTGCGGAAGATCGGCAACTTCGTCGAGGAGAACTGGTGCACCGGCGAGGGAGCGCGCAACGGTTGCTCGGGCGGTGGCTTTCGTGACCGCCCCGGAGCGCAATGGGCAGAGGTCGGCACCCTGCACTACCCCGACGGCTGGCCCGAGGTCTTTGGTGTGCAGATCGGCGCAGGGCACAACCATGAGGGCGATGGGTGGAGCGTCTCCGTGTCGGGCTCGACCAACGGCAAGTCGATCCTCGGCGACGGCGGTTCGATTGCATTCGAGCGCGGCGGGCAGCGCTTCTACGTCGGCGACCGCTACGGCTGGGAAATCGAGAAGTCGCGATTCGACATCAACGCCAACGTCGACGCCTGGACGCTCATCGACCGGGTCCGTCAGTCTCCACAGGCACTGCGTGAGGAAGCGCTGAGCCACTGGACCCAGCTCGAAGCGGAGGTCCTCGCAGCACTCGACAAGAACGAGGTCCGCAAGTGCGTCTACGGCGAGTACGAAGGCAACGGAATTCCGCCCGAATGCATCGAGAAGGTACCCCTATCGCCCCAGGAGGCCGACAAGGAGCGGGCCAGAATCAGCGAGCATGTGGCGTGGATCCGCAGCTCGCTCGACAACGATGCCAAGGGGCTGCACGCGGCACTGATCGAGCTTGCACCGCTCGATTGCTTCTGACGTGATCGTTCGGTGGTGCTCCGGCACTACCGCGGCATGCGTCTGGGAACCTGGATTTCGATTGGCCTTGCGCTCACCTTCGCCGCCGTGGCGCCCGCGTGCGACAAGGGCAACGACGCGCGGCTGCAGGGGGCCGCAGGTGCCGAAGACGCGGCTACCCAGCTCAACGCCTTCATGTGCGAGTGTCTCGATGAACAGGGTGAGGAAAACATCTGCGAGGACGAGGCCCTGCTCGAAGAGGCGATGGACGCGGTCGACTACGACTGCTTTCAGCGCGTGCTGGACCAACACCCCGACGAGCGCTCGACGGTCCAGTGCCTCGTCAACGCCTCGTACGATCTGCTCGAATGCTTCGAGGCGTCGGGATGCCCGGAAGTCATCGTCGTCGAGGCCGCACCCGAGCCCGGCATCGACCCCGATGGCAACCCACCCCTCGAGGAGGAGGAGCCCCCGGAGCCGACCGCCGCCGACCGATGCCTCGAGGACTTCGAGGACAACATCGAGGCGTGCCCAGAACCGTCGGCCGCCTTCGAAGAGCAGCTCGAGGACGAGTGTTTCGGCGCCAGACAAACCGAGGTCTGCGGGCCCACCGAGGACTGCGAATGATCAGGCTCGCGAAGATCACGGAAGGCAGCACACCGTGAACGGATCGGTCGGGGTCACGTCGCCAAACGGGACGGTGTCCGTCACGACGGCGCACTCCGCCGTACCCGACCACTGTGCGGTCTCGGGGGGTGTGTCGAGCGTTCCCTCCCAGTCTACGCACGCACCATCGTCCGTAATCACGTCCCACGTCAGGTAGGGCGTGCCTTGACAGCCGTCGTCGTCGTAGACGTGGACGACTCCGCAGTCGGGCGCGGTGGTGCAGCCGGTGCAGTCACGCGCGTCGTCGAAGCCGTTGAACAGCTGGAACTGCTCGGAGTACGGCCCCGGCGGGCATTCGTGCAGACCCGACCGAACGACGCACGACGATCCGTCTGCGCCCTCCGGCGGTCCACACACGCCCACGTCGCACTCCAGGAGATTCGCCACGCCACAGACCGTGGCGTTTTCTGACCAGGTCGGAGGCGTCGGCGCAGGCGCGGCGACGACGGGATCACCACAGGTCCCGGGACCGCCTTGAAAACCCAGCGTGCCGAGGAAGACCTGGGTGTCGCCGCAGGCTTCGTTCCCGACCGCCAGCGGGGTTGTTTCCGGCATGCTGCAGTCGTTCTCGTCGCTCGCGAGCACGGTGACGATTGCGGGGCACTGCACCGCATCGGCAACGCACATGCAGTCGAGCGGGTCGGCCGTCAGCGGAGGCAGCCCGCCGGCGGCGACCTCGTTGGTGCCCGGCGGACAGACCGGCACCTTGCCACTGCTGTCGGACCGCACGAGAAACGGGCCGTCCCACATCGCCGGCGCCGTCGGGATGCAAGGCCCGCCCATCGGGCACATCGGCTCCCCGGTCGTCTCGTCATCGTCGTCGTCGTCGTCATCGTCATCACCCGTGTCGACGTCGTCATCGTCGTCATCATCATCGTCGTCGTCGTCCGGACCGGTGCTGTCGGCGCTCGTCTCGCCGGAGGTCGTCGGCAGTGGCGTCGTCGTCACCGGCGTACCCGTGGAATCTCCCGGGCCGGTGCTGTCGTCGTCGCCCGGCGTAACGTCCTCGGAGCTCGAGAAGCAGCCTACGGTGAAGATGAGAAGCACGGTCGCGAAACGATTGATCATGGCAAGCAACACAAGGTGAAGGGATCGGATGGCATGACCTCGCCGATGGGCTGCGGATCATCCGTCACGATGCAGGCCGGCTCCCCGCTCCACTCGGCGGACTCGAGGCTCGCATCCGTCGCAACCGGAGACGTCTCGCAGATGATGTCGGTGAAGCCAACGTCCCACTCGGTGACCAGGTCGTTGCAGTCGGGATCGCTGTAGACCGACACGGTTCCGCAATCAGGCTGCGCGGAGCACTCCGTACATCCCCGATCATCCATGACGTCCGCGAACAGCGTGAGTTGCACGGAATAGGGTCCGGGTGGGCATTCCTGCGCGCCCTGCCGCAGCACGCACGCCCGCGCACCGACCCCGAGGGGCGGCCCACACGTGCCATCACCGCACGACGGCGGCGCATCAGGCTCGCAGACGGCAAAGCGGCTCTCCCACTCGACCGCCGGGGTTTCGACCACGACCGGATTGACGTCCGAGCACTCCGCGATCACCGACTGCTGCAGGCCGATGAAGGGATCGTCGATTTGGATCTCCTCACAGCCGCCGAGCCCGGTCCCCGTCAGCGCAAACGCCTGGAACGACTCGCAGGTCGCGTCGGTCCCCTCGCCGACGATGAGTGCGACCGGACACTCGGGCTCGCCCGCATCACACCCGCAGATCACCGGGTCCGCCTGGATGGGTGGCAGCCCGCCGGATCCGACGCCGACGGTCGTTGGAGGACAGTTGGGCTGGCCACCTCCAAGTGCGGCCTCGCCGACGAAATAGGGTCCGTCCCACATGGCGGGCGCGGGCGGCATGCAGGTGCCTCCCATCGGGCACGGCTCACCGTCCGTGTCGTTGGTATCGGTCCCGTCGGGGTCTCCGGTCGTCGACGTTACCGAGTCGTCATCGTCGTCATCGTCGTCGTCGTCGTCGTCATCATCGTCATCGTCGTCGTCGTCGTCGTCGTCTCCGACCGTGCCCACCGGCGCCGTCGTCATGGTGACGACCGCCGTGGAATCCGAGCCCGTAGCGTTGGCCTCGGTGCCTCCCACGTCCGTGGACTCGGCGAAGCAGCCACACACCAGCACAGCACCAGTGATGGAAACCCCAAACCAAGCGAGCCGCACCTCACCATTACAGCGTGTGCGGCTCGATTTGGCCAGCGCGATTTGATCTTGCCGCGCTCAGCGCCCGGCGAACTCGCGCACCTGCTTACACAGGAACTCGCCGTTTTCGTAGAACTTGAACTCCATGTCGAGCGCGGTCGGCTTGTCGATGTCGAGCGTCACGTTGGAGCAGTTTCCGGGGTAGTAGTCAGGGTTGGCGCGGCAGTAGGCGAGCTCCACCGTCTGCGTGATGTCGAGCATCTCGAGCATCTGCGCCTCGGTCATCACGGTCTCGGTGAGCGCGGGCTCGGCGGGCTCGGGCTTGGCGAAGCGCGTGACGGTGAAGGACGGCGGCGCGCCGGGAATGAATCCGGCGATGACCGACTCGGCGTGGGTCCCTGGCGCCGGGTTGGTCACGACGTTGTTCTCGGCCTGGTTGCCGAAGGTGTAGCCGAATACGCCGCTGCTGTTGAGCACGCGCGTGACGGCCACCGAGTTCGCCGCGATGTCATCCTTTTCGCGGTAGCGCTGGACGAGCGCCAGGCCCATGCCCGCCGTCTCGTGGTCGACACGGGCAAACGACCGTTCCTCGACCGCCCGCTTGTTCCACAGGCTCGCGTACACGCCCTTGATGACGCAGTCGAAGGTACGCGGGCGCAGGTTGAGGCTGCCGTCGTCGTCGTCGACCTCGAAGTGACACGCTTCGTCGGTCACCTCGTCGAAGCGCGCCCGGAAGCTCTCGTACAGCCCTGCCCCGTCAAACCCGGGAATGTCCTCGGCGTTGGCACTCGAGCGCACCTTGACGCTGCGGGCGTCGTCCGGGAGCACCGCGCGGACCGACTCTTCGACCTCTTGCGCGAAGCCGTCCGGGAGCTTGCCGGCGAGAATGCTCAGGCGGATCTCTTCCAGTCGGTCCACCCGCTCCGCGACCGAGATCGTGCCCGCCTTCTCGAGCTCGATGAACTCCGCGATCATCTCCTTGATCTCGGGGTTTTCCGCGATGAAGTCGAAGTACCGCTGCACCGGAACGCCAATGCCCGGCGGCGAGATGTCGTAGCCCAGTTGGGCGCTCAAGCTGCCTGCTTGGTCCGCCCGTCCCAGCACCTCGCGGTGGCGGAGAAAGCCAAGGCCCGCCGCCTTGCCGCCCCACTTGCCGGGTACGCCAACGCAATCGGCCTCATCGCCGGGGCACATGTCGTCGTAGGACGTGATCTCGGCGTCAGGATCCAGCTCGACCGGCTGCCACGGCTTGTCGAGCTTCTCCGCGAGCTTTTCGCGAACAATCGCTTCGGTCGTCAGCTCGATCTGAAAGCCATCAGGACCGACAACGAGGTGAATCGGCTTGTTGTCGAACTCGCGCAGGACCGCGTGGTCCGGGCCAGCACTGCGCAGCACCATATTGGGCGTGCCACGCTCCTTGGACTTGAGATTGATGTGCGAGCTGGCGTCCTGCACCGCCTTGGTCATCGTGGCGGCCACGACCGTGAGGTCGAGCGGCAGCTCGTCGAACACCGGGATGTCGAGCGCGGTCAGGTGGTCTTGGTTGTCGGGAAAGATGCGGAGAAAGCCCCACGCCTCGCCGAGCTGCATCGGCAGGTAGTCCAAGGCACCGAGCACCTCGTCGAGGGTCAAGTTCTCGACGCCTTCGGCTTCGATGGCCCCCGCCACGGTCGCGGTGGTCTGTTGCTGACCCGTCGCGACGAACGCCAAGCGGGAGTCGGGGATCGCGAACGTCCGACGCACCTGCTGCACCGCGGTGAGCACCGTGTCCTCGGCGATCACGTCCTGCGGGTAGAACTGGATCGCGTAGAGAACCGGCTCCCCTTCTTCGATCTGGTACTCCTGCAGCGTGCCGGCGAAGTAGCGCTTGTTCTGGACGTTGTAGGTGACGTCGTTGAACTCCGCCGTGGTCTCGGGAATGCCGAACACCTCGCGTGAAAAGAAGTAGTGGAACTTGGTAGCGTTCTCGTCCGAGACCGGGCCATCGAAGTTCGCATTCATGTAGCGAATGGCGGGGTCGCTCGGATCGCGGTTGTCGATCACGAACTTGACCGAGCGTCCGATGACCACGCTGCCTTCGCCGGAGAACGCCATGGCCCCGAACTGCGAAGCGTTGTCCATCGTTTCGGTCGCGAGATCGATGGCTCCGACCTCGCAGATGTCGACGATGTCGGCGCAGCAATCACCGAAGTCGCGGCACTGGTCGTCGCACCAGCAGGCGCCGTCCGACTTGCCGCCGCAGAAGTCGTTGCCGTTGTCGGCGACGCAGCTTCCGACAAGGTCAGCCTTGCCGAGCGGGCCACGCTCGTCCTCCTCGGTCGCCGCCCGCGGGTCACTGACCGAGCAAGCAGCAGCCAGACCGATGGCGGCCAACGCAGCTGCAACGAGCCCTCCAAATTTCCGTACATCGGCCGACATGTGCGTCCTTGTAGCATTCAAGTCGCACGAACGGCCGTCTGGTTCACCGTAATCCAGCAAACGGACCTCGAACGCCGTTTTCGGGGCGCGCGCTTCCGGCCATCGCGCCGTTTCCGGGCAGCGACGGCGGCGGAGTGGTCATCCACTCTGCCGCCGTCGGCCCAACCTTCCACCACCTAGACCCAACCCAGCTGCAGGCTCCCAACCATCCAACCGACAAAGCTCAACACGAGAAATCGATCGCCAATATTCGGGCGATGCAGCTCGCGTGTGATCGAGGTCCCGATCGTGGAACCTCGAGCGCAACATCGGAGCTCAGCCGAACTCGCGCGCGACCATCAAGTGGCTGGCAATGGAGGCGTAGTCCTGCGGGTCGATCTGCAGGGCTCGGGCGGTCTTCTGCATCATGGCGTCTTCGGCGTCCACGACCTTGCCATCGGCGACGGCGATCCCGAACGCAGCCTTGAGCACCATGTGGCGATCGTCCAGCGAGAGCTTTTCACCCAGCATCTCGAGGTAGGGATCCAGATCGGTCTGGTCCGCCCCGACCTGCCCGATCACCGTCATCACGTCGTCGCGTTCGAGCTGACGACCGGTGAGCTTCTCGAAGATCCACCGGATGCGCATGATCTCCGCGTCGGCGACATCCCCGTCGACCCGGCACATCAGCACCATCACCGAGAGCAAAGCGCCGTTACGGTTGATCGCCACGACGCTCAGTATGCCGGGGTTTTCGGTGCCAAACCACGCCTGTTGATGTCTCAGCTGGGCACAGTCCGCCCACGCAACAGCGTCCCGGGCCTGTACCACCCGTAGTCGTTGGGCCACGCGAGCTCGAGGATGGTGACCGTGATGCTGGTGTCGAGCGCGTCGACCTGGTGCCACCAACCGGATGGGATCAGCAGTGCCTCCCCCGGATCGACGACGACCTCGAGCAAGCGCTCGGGGCCCGCCGCGAGCTCGGCGTCGTCCTTGGGATCCCACTCCGAGTACACGCCGTTGGCCCGGTCCAAGAGCGCAAGTGATTCCGGTGGAGCGAGACGAACCCGCTTGCGTCCGTGCACCTGACAGAAGAACGAGTTGTCCCCGTCGTGGTGCAGCGGAGTGTGGGTGCCGGCGCCACCGATCCACAGGCCCATCCGCGCCGGGTTGGACGACGCAAAGATCTCGGGCGGCAGGGCGAGGTCGTCGAGCAAGGAAGCGAGCTCGGGGATCGCGATCACGCCGTTCTTGCTGATCACGTAGGTGTCGTTGCCGCCGCTTGTGATGCGCTCGACGAGCTCGCGCATCGTCATCTTGCGGACGAGCTCCTTCCAGTCGGCATCGGGCTTGGGCTTGCCCTCACGACCAACGCACGCGGTGAGCTCGACGTCTCCGTGATGCTCTGCCAGCCAGCTCGGGGTCCACTTGCCGAAAGCCGGCCAACGCGTCACCAGGTCGGTGAGCACCACCGGGACGCCCGGAGCGAGGTATTGGGTCCGCAGCGCTTCGGGGGATGGCAGCGGGATTCGGGCAATCCCGGCCCCGAAGTCCTCGCGATGCTCCCGACGCAGCCTCGCGATCTGCTCGAGCGCCTGCACGCGGTTGGCCAAGCGTCGCGCCGCCCCCAGTGCGGGTGAATCCAGGATCCGCTGCGCATGCTCTCGCGCAACCTCCTCGGGAACCGACTCCTCGACCAGCGCATCCACGACCTCCTCGACGGTGGCCCCGCGCGCAAGGTTGTCGGCGATCCACCCGCGCCACCACGGGTGGAGGGTCTCGTCGTCAGCCTCCGGTGCCACTGCCGCCGGTGGTTCCCGTGCCGGTTTCGGATCCCGAGCCGCTGCCGCTACCGCCCGTCGTTGCGTCGGCTGTGCCCTCGGTGGGATCGGGGCCCGTCGAGCCACAGCCCGGCGCGTTGGGATCGTGAGCACACGGGGTCGTAGGAAACTGGTCCATCGTGGTCGAGTCGCCGCCGACGGTTCCTCCGGTGTCGGTACCGTCTTCCACTCCGTCGAGATTACCCGTCGATTCGGGACACTGCTCGTCGGGGCCATGGGCACAAGGCCCCGCGGTCGGGAACACATCCATGGTGGAGGCCGCACCATCGTCCCCCGAGTCGTCCCCACATGCCGGGGCCGCGATCCCGAGTGTCCCGATCGCCGCGACTCGGATCAGCGCAGGAACGTTCGGTTTCTTGGTCCAACCTTCGTAAGCCATCGTCTACCGGCAAACGGTAACACGGCACGGTTACGATGCGCGTGATGTCTCGGTTGTTCCGTGCCGCTGCTGTTCCTCGCGACTCTCGGACGCGGGTTGTTCGCGATGCCCGACTGCGAACCGTCGCGCACCCCCGGAGGCTTCCACTCCGCGAACGTCGTCATTCGAGGTACGGAGTTCGGCGTCACCTGGGCGAGCTCGAACTCGGGTCAGCGGATCTTCTTCGGGGCGCTGGGGGACAACGGCTGGAGTACGCCGCAGCGAGGGATCAGCGCGGACGGGCACAACACCGATCCACCGCTCATCGCTTCGGGTGGCAGCGACTACATGCTCGCGTGGACGCACCACGGAGGGGCGAAGTCCGGCATCTGGGCGCGGGGACTCGACCCCCGCGGCAACGGCGAGCCCGCGATGAAGATCGCGGACGGAGCGACGCACCTTTGTCACCGGATGGTTTGGGACGGCGTGGGTTACGTGGTGCTGTGGCTCGGCGAAGAGGGCATGTACCTGCGTCGCATCATCACCGGGCACTCGACCGTCGCGCACGTGCTGCACGGTGATCCGGGGATCTACGGCTGCCGCCTCGCGTGGACCGGCGAACGCTACGCCGTGCTGTACACCCTGCTTCACGAAGGTGGCGACTCGACACTCGAGCTCCTGACCTTCAGCGGCGAGGGCGACGACCCACGCGCCACGATGATCGACATCGAGGACGCACCCCTTCGCGCCCAGGACATGATCTGGAACGGGAGCGAGCTGGTGATCGCGTACACGCGCGACGGCACGCCCGGAGCCATGCTCGCGCACGCCGACGCGTGGTCGGGCGACGCGGAAGCGCAGCCCATCGCCACGATGGACGGATTCGTGAAGGGCATCGGCATTGCACCGACGACGCCGTACGGCGTGATCTGGAGCAGCACCGACGCCGTGAAGTCCCGTCGCGGCGACGTGTTCGCGTCCGTGATGAACGACGAGGGCCGGATCGGCGAGCCGTTGAAGCTCACCGAGAAACCGAACGGGCGCGCCGTCGTCAACGCGTCCGGCGAGGGCAACCGCTTCGCCTTCGGCTGGAGCACCGACTACAAGCGCGGCGGCGGGGAAGTCCGCTGGCGTGCGTTCCGGCTGCGACGGGACCAGACGTCACTGCGTGACGCGACGCTGCTGTTCGCGACCGACTGAATCGGTCAGGCAACCGCACGACGCCAGGTC
>JGI12316J15310_10000041_pt64 | contig 20849 bp, 19 predicted proteins | sample MarCyaLeptolynsp_FD_15310 | JGI IMG/M metagenome (IMG submission 15310)
ATGCTCACCGCGTGCGACGGTGCACCGCGCGAGTCGAGTGCCAACGCGCAGCCGGTCGTAGCGGAGGCGGAAGCCAAAGAAGTGCCGACGACTCCAGCCGCCGGTACGCCGACGCCCAAACCCGTCGAGGCAACCGGCGAGACCGGCATGCCCGAGGCCGACGAGACCGGTGAGCCCGAGCCGGCGCCCGACGTCAAGCCTGAGGACTACGGTCAGCTCAAGCCGCCCATCGAGCCGCCCAGCGACGACGAGCTCACCGTGCATGCGCTCGCCGGATTCGAGGTCGTCGCGGTCTACAGCGCACCCAACCTGGAGTCGCCGCGACTGGGCTACCTGCGCTTCGGCCAGCGCACGATGGTCACGCCGAAGATCGAGGACGAGGGCGAAGGGTGCCGCAAGGGCTTTCACGCGCTGCCAACCGGCGGCTTTGCGTGCGCGAGCAAGGGCCTGCTCGTCAAAGAGGACAAGCAGCCGTACATGTACCTCCCGCCGCCTCCGCCGCGGCTGGACGAGCCCCTGCCCTACGACTACGGCACCATCGGCAAAGACGGGACGCCGATGTGGTGGCGCATCGCGGACCGGGACGAGGTGCGCCTCGCCGACGAGAAGTACGCCGCGACGGTGGAGCCCGAACCCGGCGCGACGCCGGCCAAACCCAAGTCCAAGCCCAAGTCCAAGCCTCCCGGGGACGGCGGCACCGCACTGCCAGGTGTGGGTGATACGCCCGCGCCGCCGGCGGTTCCCCTGACGCCCGAGCAGCAAGCCGAGCTCGAGCGCAAGCGCGAAGAAGAGCGCATCAAGGCCGAAGAGCGCGCTGCCGAGCTCGCGAAGAAGGCGGCCAACCTCCCGCTCAACTCCGACAAGCCGTTCCTCGAGAAGGGCTTCATCATCACGCTCAGCGAGCGCGTCAAGGAGAAGGGGCGCGGCTGGTGGCGAACCACGCGAGGTGGCTTCGTCGAGAGCAGCCGCGCCTGGCGGCGCAAGACCAAGGACTTCCAGGGCGCCGAGGTACCGGAAGGCTCGAGCTTTCCCTTCGGCTTCGTGATGGAAGAGAAGTCGGCGGCCTACAAGCTCAACGACGAGGGCAAGCTCAAGCGCGAGCGCAAGCTCGAGTATCGCGAGTTCATCGACTTCAGCGAGGAGGTCGAGGTGGACGGCAAGGCGTACATGGTCACCGCCGACGGCCTGCACGTGCGCAAGAAGGACGTGCGTCTGGCCGATCCCGCAACCCGCCCCGAAGAGGTGAAGGCTTGGGAAAGCTGGATCGACGTCTCGCTCGAGCTACAGATCCTCGTCGCGTACGATGGCGACCAGCCGGTCTACGCGACGCTCGTCTCCACTGGGCGCAAGGGCACCGAAGAGGAGCCGTTCGAGACGCCCAAAGGCAGCTGGCGTATTCAGAGCAAGCATGTGTCGTCGTCGATGGACGGCAACACGGCCTCGGATGGCAACTACTCGATCCAAGACGTCCCGTGGACCATGTTCTTCGAGGGCAGCTACGCGCTGCACGGTGCGTTCTGGCACTCGCGCTTCGGTCGGCGACGCAGCCACGGGTGCATCAACCTCGGGCCCAGTGATGCCCGGTGGCTGTTCAACTGGACCACGCCGGTGCTGCCCGAAGGCTGGCACGGCGTGAAGGCGCACGAAGGCGCGCCCGGTACGTTGGTCGTCGTGCGCTGACGGTCAGACGGCGTCAGCCGGTCTCGCCGCCCGTTCCGGTGCTACCGCCGGTCGTGCCTTCGGTATCGCCGTCGGTGTCGGTGTCCGTGTCGGTGTCCGTGTCGGTATCCGTGTCGGTATCCGTGTCCGTCCCGCCGGTCGTGCCGTCCGTGCCGCCCGTCGTGCCTCCGGTGTCGGAACCACCCGAGCTCTCGTTGTCGTCGTCGTCGTCGTCGTCGTCGTCGTCGTCGTCGTCGTCGTCATCGTCGCCACCCCCCTCGGAGTCCTCGAGGCCTCCCGTGGTGCCGGCGTCGTTGTCGTCGTCGTCGTCGTCCCTACCGTCGCCAGCGCCACCATCTCCGCTGTCGCCGGTGACGGCACCGTCCTGACCTCCGCTCCCGATCTGCGGCCCCTCGATCCCCGAGCACCCCAAAATCAGCAGCGCGATCGACGCAATCGTCCCCCGCCAAGTCCCAACCATCGGTCTATCCCATCCAACACTAGGCATAGAAAGTTATGCAGGGAGCCTAGCCCAACCGCCCCACAGCGCAAAATACGGCCCGCAACCGGGCGTAATCCGGGTTTGGTGGCGATGGCAGACCTGCTGCTCGTCGATCGCGCGAGGGTGCGCGGATAGCAGCGGGGTCAGTTGTCCTGGGCGCCGTCTTCGATCCAACGACGGATCAACGACACGTCGTCCTCAGGCAGGCCTTCGGTGCTGCCCTGCGGCATCACGGTCCCGTACTTGGCATCGAGCCCGCCCTGCACCTTCATGAGCAGAAAGCTCGCATCCGGATCGCCGGCGACGACCTGCTCGATTCCCTCATCCTTCGCGGCCTGGTTGGCCACCTCGGTGAAGAGCTCATCGTAGGCCATCCCTTCTACGAGGATGAGCTCGCCTGCATTGAACTCCACGCTGTGGCACGAGGCCTGCGTGCACTTGCCGGTGAACACGTCGTCCTGCACCGCGCGAAACGATGCCGACGATCCCATGTCGTCGTCGCCGCCCTCTTCATCGCAGCCGCCCGCGAGCAAGAGGGTAGAAAGGATCAAAGCCGTTCGATGGATACGAGCTCCCATGAGTTCACCCCGTGGTTGTGGACGTGGAACTGGATCGGCGTTCCGGCATCGACCGGCTCGTCGACCTCGAAGATACCTTTGAGGAGCTCCCCTTCGCTCGGGATCGGGATCACCTGCTCCCAGCGGATCACACCGTCGAGCGCGGCAGCAACGTAGGCCTCCGCCGGCCCGCCCGTCAGCTCGAAGTGGTAGACGCGAACCTCGATCGTGTCGCCGGGCTCGAGCGCCTCCAAGATCGGCTGCTCGACAGTGGCGTAGTTGCACCACCCGGTGTTGATCTCGAAACGCGTCTGCCAGGGCGTCTCCTCGACCGCCATGCCGCGATCGGGGTCGCAGTCGATCTCCGGCGGTCGCTGATCGGCGAACGCGTCGACGCTCTCCTCGGCAGATGCCCAGCGATGCGGATCGACGAGTGACAGAGGAAGGCGGTCTTCCTCCATCGACTCGTCTTCGGCCGAGCCGCCAGGGTCGCACGCGGCCAGCAAGACCACGCCGACGATCGTCGCCGTCCACCTCACCGTGCCCTCAGGAGAACACGAGGTCGAAGCGAACCGTGAGCTCGACTGTTTCTCCAGCCTCGATGGTGAACTTGTTGACCGTGGGCAGCGTGACCGGGTCGCCGGACTCGGGGTCCTTCTCCTCGATCTCGTCGCTGCTGCCGTCCACGTCGAAGTAGCCGAGGAACGTGTAGTTGCCCGGTGCGAGCGGCTCGCTGGTCCACACGATCTCGGTGACCGCCTCGTCGGCGGTGAGGTCGATGTCGTGGGCCTCGATGCTGCCCTGCTGCTCCGCATCGTCACTGGGCCCCGTCACGGAGACCTCGGACGTGAAGAACAAGCCGCCGTAGATGCTGCCGTCGAGCGTGTCCTCGAGGTTCATGCTCTCGCGCACGGTGCCGGTGACCTCGAAGCGAAACGCGACCTGGCCGGTCGCCGCGTCGTCGTCATCGTCGTCATCGTCGTCGTCGCCGACGGCGTCGTCATCATCGTCGTCGTCGGCCGCATCGTCGCCGGAGCCGGCCGCATCGTCGCCGGCGTCGGTTCCGTCATCCGAACCGCACGCCAGCAACAGAGCCGCGGCGGCCAGCCATGCCCGGCTACTCGACGCGACAGTCATAGACTTCCTGCGTCCCGGCGATGACGCCAAAGGCGACGCACATCTCCTCGGGGAACCGAAGCGCTTCACCCGTGGTGTTCTCCCACCGGCAGGTCGTCCGCATGATCGTGCCCTCGGTCAGGCGCAGCGGGCTGCCGCTGTAGAGCTCGACCGGCGGCAGGTCGCGAAACTCCGGGATCCACTTGTCCACGGTGTAGATGCGCTCGAGCTCCTCTTCGCTCGGCCCGATCTCCAGCTCGAAGCTCGTGCCCTGCTCGTGCATGTGGCCGCCCACGTAGAGCAGATCGACGTCCCGATCCATCGCACAGTCGAACGTCAGCTCCGCCTCGTCCTTGGTCGCGGGGAGCTCGAAACCCATCGCCGTGGTCGTGAACGAGGCCATCCAGGTCTCGACCTGATCGATGGGGATCTTGCGGGTGTGCACCGCGTCGCGGATGAGAATCGGCTCGTCCGAAGCGTTGACGTAGTGCGACTGAAGCACGACGTGCGTGCCCTTCTCGACCAGGAAGGCACCGTTTTCCGGCGGCTGCGCGACCGGAATGATGAACGCGGAGAACTTCGCGCTGCTCGCTTCGTCCGAGCAGTCCTCGACCGTGCCCGGCGGCATGGGATCGGTGGTCCGAACGATCACCGCGTGATGGCCGAACTCCCCCTGCAGCATGTCCACGTCGGTCAACGCCATGTCCTCGTCGACCTCCATGTGGAAGCAGTACATCTTGTCTTCGCCCGGCTCGATGACGATCTCGCCGCCGACGAAGGTGAAGTGCTCGTCGTCCTCTTCGGGCAGCTCCACCCGGTTGTCGCGGGCCTCGGGCTCCGCGGTCATGCCATCGTCGTCCCCCGGCTCGCTCGTACCGGAGTCACAGGAAAGAGGCATCACTCCCAGAAGCGTGCCCACCAAAGCTTGAAGCGTAATCTTCATCGTTCCCTACCCTTGCCGCGCGCAGTGTCGCGCGTCCCCCCGGGGGACGTTGCCCAGGGCCCTCATGGGTTTCCGTGTTTTTGCGCACGGTTGTCCCAAGTCCAACCGTCGGTGTCGCTCGCGCAACACGACAGTCCTTGGACTCGCTCGACGACACCCGAACCGTCGACCGGCACCTCGTGCACGAGCTCGTTGCGGCCCGTGACCGAGCGACCGCGGGACGCGACAACGTTCTGTTCGGTGTTCGCAAGCATCTGTTCCCTCGCGTGCCTGCCGCGCGCTACACGCTGGACGCTGTCCTCGGTGCGGGTGGCATGGGGGTCGTCTACCGCGGCTTCGATCGAAAGCTCGGTCGTGCGGTCGCCGTGAAGTTGCTCCGCTCTGGCATCGGCGATCGCCTACTTCGCGAGCGGGACCTCGGACTTCGTCAGGAAGCCCGTTCAATGGCGCAGCTGCGCCACCCGAACGTCGCGACCGTCTTCGACGTTGGCGTGTTCGGCCACGGCCCCACGTCCTTCGTCGAAGAGGCCGAGCTCGAGCCCGGGGTCTTCATCGTCATGGAGCTGGTGACGGGAACCTCGCTCGCGCTTTGGCTCCGCATGAAGACGCGGTCGGTGGAGCAGATCGTCGCAACCGTCATCGACGCGGGCCGGGGATTGGCAGCGGCCCACGACGCCGGCATTTTCCATCGCGACTTCAAGCCGGGCAACGTGATGGTCGGCACCGATGGTCGCTGCCGCGTCGTCGACTTCGGGCTTGCGATCTGCAGCGCGCCAGAGACGACCGAGCGGATGGACTGGTCGGTGACCGGGCCAGAGAGTCGCTCTCGCGAGCTCGTTGGGACCCCGGCGTATCTCGCCCCCGAGCTGATGTATGGGGCCCCGCCGACCCAGGCCAGCGATCAGTGGGCCTTTTGCGTCACGCTGTTCGAAGCGCTCTACCGACGTCGCCCCCACGAAGGCGAGGACCGGGACCAACTGATGCGAGCGATCTGTAGCGGCGACATCGTGTGGCCCCGTCGCAGCGAGCGCGTCGACCGGGGCCTACACAGGATCCTGATGCGTGGTCTGTCGATGCGACCGGAGCGGAGATTCGCGTCCATGCACGCGCTGCTCGCTGCGCTGGAGGCGTGGCGCCGGCCCAAGCGTCGCCGCCTTGCCACCGTCGCGGTTGCCCTCGGTTTGGGACTGGCGACCACGGCAACGGCAATCGACGCGCCGATGACTCCACGCGAAAACGGAGCAGCCTCGACCGCGGCCGTCTCGTGGTCGCCGGACGACGAGGAAAGACGATACGACGACAGCGAGCGTGTCAGGAGGCTCGATGCGATCGAGGCGATGCTGCACAGCGGTCAGTTCGACCGGGCCCTTGCCGCCGCAGCGTCGCTCGCCCGGTGGGCCCGAAGCCACGGGGACCACCAGTCGAGCGCGCACGCCGAGGTCTTGTCGGGACGAGCCCTCGCGCTGAGCGAGCGACGGGACGAAGCCCTCGAGACGCTCGAGCGCGCGTACCTCGATGCCTCGGCGCGCGGGGTACCTCGGGCGGCCCGAGATGCCGCCATCGCTCGCGCGGGCGAGCTCATCGCGGATGGCAATCTCGAGGAGGCACGCAACTGGAGCGCGCGCGCTCGAGCCGAGGCCTCACGACTCGAGGGAGGCGTGGACGCTCATATCGAAGCGCGGCTGGTGCTGCTGCAGGCCCGCATCTCGCGTCGAGCAGACTGGTGCGTGCGCTCGCTCGACCAACTCACGCAGCTCCCCCTCGCAAAGATCGCCGCCAGCGATACGGAGTTGGCCACCCAGGTCCACCTTGCATCTGCGGATGCAGCCATTTGTCTGGGCGACTTGGACTCCGCCCGAAACTGGATCGACGAGGCCGAGCACTACGCACGCAAGCTCGGACCGGAGCACCCGATGTGGGCGCACATCGAAACCGCGGAGGCCCAGCTTGCGCTGAAGCAACACGACCCCGAGCGCGCGGTCACGGTGCTCAGGACGAGCGAGACCCGCCTCGACCGCACGTTCGGCACAAACCATCCGTTGACGATCCAGGCCTCGTGCTCACTGGGCCATGCACTCGTGAGCGTCGGCCGTTTGCGAGAGGCGGAAGATCGACTGGAGCCCTGCTACCGGGCCCGACGCGAGCGGCTGGGTCAGGACCGCCTCGAGGTGGCCCGGGCGGCGCGAACCCTTGGGATCATCGCCAACGACAAGCTCGCGTTTGCGGACGCCGAGCGCTACATGAGGGACGCTTACGATGGGTATCGCGTTGGCCTCGGCAACGACCCAGACGAAGTCGGCTACACCGCGCTGCTGCTGGCCGGGGTCGAGTCCAGTCTCGGTCGTTGTCGACTTGCCATGAGCCACTCGGCGGAGGCGATCGAGGCGCTCGAGGGGGCCCCGGCCTTCCGGCGTGCCGCGGCTTCGTATGTCCGCGCGAACATGGCTCGCACCTGTCGACGCGACTCCACGGCGGATCTCGAACGCGCCCTCGCAATCCTCGACGCCGAGTACGGAGGTGAGTCGCCCGAACCAGTGCCAGTGTCCTCGTTGCGGGGCGAGATTCTGCTCGACTTGGGTCGCCCCGCCCGCGCAGTTCTCGAACGGAGCCTCGAAGCGGTCGAGCGTGAAGGAGGGGTCGAGAGAGTCGCCGAGGCCCAGTGGGCGCTCGCGCGGGCCATCGCCACCGAGCAGCCCCGACGCGCCCGCCGGCTCGCGCGGCTCGCTCGAGAGGTCTTCGCGCGCGACAAGCCGCTGCTGCTCCTGCACATCGACAGCTGGCTCGTCCATCACTGGCCGAGCTGGGCCAAGCAACACGGCTTCGAAAGAACGGAGTCCCAGCAGGCCATCGGAAGTGTGCGATGACCTGCTTCCTCGAGAGCCGCATCAGCGCTGCTTGTCGGCGGCGAGCCTGAGCCCCGCGACCCAGTCGCCGAGGTCGCGCAGCGTCGCGTCCGCGACCTCGGCGGTGCCTTCCAGCGACTCCAACGACTCGGACAGCAGTTGCCGTGCGCGAAACAGTCTGGTCTTCACGGCCCCGCCGCTGATGCCGAGCACGGATCCGACTTCTTGGGTCGTGAGCCCTTCCCAGTAGTGCATCTCGAGCGTCGTCTGCAGCTCCTCCGGCAGGCGGCGGAGCGCAACGAGAAGCGCCCGCTGCTGCTGCCTGCGCGCGGCCTCGGCACTGAGGCGAGGCGCCGCCGATTCGGCCATGCGCTGCTGCACGCTCCCTACCGCCACCTCACCTCGCCGAACGTTGTGGTAGCGCTGATGCATCAGCAGCTGGTTGCGGGCGATGCCCAGCAGGTAGGGCTTGAACCGCTGGACCCCGTCCCAGCCCGCTCGCTTCTCGACGCAGGCGAGGAAGGTCTTTTGCGCGAGGTCCGTGATGTCGGACTCGTTGGCGAGACGCCCCGCGAAGTAGCGGTAGACCGAGTCGAAGTAGCGCTCGACGAGCTCGTTGCCGGCCCGGTCGTCTCCCTCCGCCCACGCGCGCAACAGGTCGGCATCGCCATGCCCGACAGGACTCACGGCATCGATGCTACCAGGTCGGCGGTGGATGGGAGGCGATGGGTGCTAGGGTGGCGACGTGGGCGATGATCGGGCTAGCGAGTCCAACCCGTCGCTGACCTACGACGACCCGCGGGCGGCCGAGCATCGCCGGGTCGAGCGCCACAACGTGCTGCGCGAGCTGCAATCGCGCCTGTTTGGCCGGGCCCGCCGCCAGATCGTGCTGGGTCGATACATCGTGCGCGAGCAGGTCGGCTCGGGCGGCTTTGGTGCGGTGTATCGGGCATTCGACCCATCGCTCGAGCGCGACGTGGCGATCAAGATCCTGCGCGGGACGAGCTTGGATCCACGGGATGGTGCCGCGTTGCTGGCCGAGTCGCGCATCATCGCCGGCCTCGACCATCCGAACGTCGTACGGGTTTGGGACGTAGGGCTCGATGACGAGTTCGAGCCCGACCGCGACACGGCAATGCCGACGGTCTACGTGGTGCTCGAGCTGCTCGACGGCGCCCCACTCGATCGGTGGATCGTCGAGACGCGACCCGAGCCCGACCGCGTGCTGCAGGTCTTGCAGGAGGCGGGCGCGGGAATCGCTGCCGTGCACGAGGCCGGGATTGCCCACGGCGACATCAAGCCGGCGAACATCGTCGTCGATGCGAGTGGTCGGGCTCGCGTCGTCGACTTTGGCCTCGCTCACCGTGTAGGCCGCGAGCTCGAGACGACGGAGCGCTCGACACTCGGCGCGTCGAAGAGCAGCGCGCCCAGATTCGCTCGCGGCGGTACGCCGCTGTACATGGCTCCGGAGGCCGCCCTGGCCGGTGACCCCACGCTCGTCGCCGACCAGTTTTCGCTGGCTCTGGTGATGGCGGAGGCACTCATCGGGGAGCTCCCGTACGACGGCACGAAAGCCGAAGTGGCGGACGCAAAACGACGGGGACTGTCGGGCGCCGAGCTCGTTCGCGCGGGACTCGACGCACGAATTGCCCACGCGCTCGCCCGTTCGCTGTCTCCGCGCCCCGAGGAACGCTACCCGAGCGTGCGCGCCATGCTCGACGCGATGACGCCTCGACGACGCCCACCGGTCGTGGCAGTCGCGACCGTCGCGGTGGGCATTGGCCTGGGTGCCGTCCTTTGGTCGGCCCGCACGGCCCCTCGATGCGAGTCCTACCGAGCCAAAGCCGAAGCGGCCTGGGCCGAGCGACGAGAAGCGATTCGCGAGCGCTTCGATCGATGGTCTGCCCCATACGCCGGTGCACTGCACGAGCGCGTGGTGGGTCGGCTCGATGACGTCGCCGAGGCCTGGACCGAACGCGCCGATGTCCTGTGCGCAGACGCGCCCGCCGTGACGCCCACCGAGGCGGATCAGATCGAGCTGTGCCTCGACGCGAGACTCGCCGAGCTGGAGGCGGTCTTGGAGGTCCTCGCGACGGGGGGTTCGATGGAGCTGCGTCGCAGCATGAACGTGATCGCCGAGGTCGGCGACCCGTCCTTTTGTGCACCCGAGCAACTCGAGTCGGCCATGGTCAGCGCCGACCCGGAGGTCCAGGCGACGATCGCCGCGCTGCGACAAGACCTGTTCGATGGCCAGGCAAAGCTGGCAACGGGAGACATCGGCGCCGCTCGTGCAGCAGCGCAGACGGTACTCGAGCGCGCCAGAGCACTCGAGCTCGGACCCGTCGAAGCGGAAGCCACGTACGAGTTGGGCAACGCGGCCGTTGCCGCCGGGCGGCCCGACGAAGCGGTGGAGCTACTCGAGCGCGCGTATTTTTCGGCCGAGACGCTGGGCCACGATCGCCTGATGGCTGCGGCATCGAGCCGCTTGGTCCTCGTCGCGGGGCGGCAGCTCGAGAACACCCAGCTGGCGCTCCGCTGGGGCGAGTGGGCCCGCGCCGCCATTGCTCGCTTGAAGGACCCGGCATCAGCCCTCGCCTCGCTGGAATACGCGCTCGGCGTGGTTGCGCTTCGCCGCGGTGACCTGGATCTCGCCGCACGGCAGTACGAGCACGCGCTCGAGCTCTACCGAGAGCTCGGCGCCCGAGGCGACATTGCGGCGACGCTCAACGGGCTCGCCGTCACCCACAAGGAAAAGGGTGACCCCGCGACCGCGCTCGAGCTGCTGGAGGAAGCCTACGCGCTCGAGTCCGCCGAGCTCGGACCGCTACACCCCGACGCGTCTGCGACCTTGAGCAACCTCGGGCTCGCCGCGCTGGAGCTGGGTGATGGAGCGCGCGCGGCCACGGCCCTGACCCAGGTGGTCGACACGCGACGGGCATCGCTCGGCGGTGAGCACCCCGACGTGGCCGCGGCGTTGGTCAACCTCTCCGTGGTGGACTACACGATCGGCAGATACGACGTGGCCCTCGAGCGCCTGGACCAAGCGGCCGAGATCATCGAGTCGAGTCTCGGCCAGCATCCGATGCTCGCGATCGCGTTGGACAACGCCGGGGCTTGTCGCCGCGAGCTCGGCGATCCACAGGCTGCGATTCCGCTGCATCGCCACGCCATCGAGATCCAGGAGCGTGCGCTGCCCGAGCTGCACGAGCAGCGGGGGACCACGCTCGCCAACTACGGCCTCTCCCTCGCACTGGGTGGACAGCGCGCTCAGTCGGACGCCGCCTTCGAGCAAGCCGAGGTGATCCTCGGCGGCAATGGCGACGCAAGCCGGCAAGGTCGGGCTTCCCTGCTCGCCTACGTGGCGATGGCGAAAGAACATCGCGGCGATGACGGTCGGAACGGCCTGCGACGGGCGCTCGAGCTGCTCGAGCGGGACCGACCTCGCCCACTGACAGGTCAGGTTGCGTTCGCGTTGGCGCAGGCCGAGCTCGCCCGTGGCGCCACAACCGAGAGCGTGGCGGCGGCTCAGCGGGCCCGCTCGATGTTCGAGCAGCTCGGCAACCAGCCCGATCAGCAGCGGGTCGAGGACTGGTTGTCCAACGTCTCGCGCTGACCCTGCGCGAAAAGGAGGCTCGAGCCGCGCCCGGCAATGCGGGGGGGGTTGGTTGGAACAACCGGGCGCGGCTGAGCCGAGAACTCTAAGGGCCCACGTCGACGTCGAATGCGGCGTCGTAGTGCAGGCTCCACTCGCGTAGTCCTTGGAGGGACGCCGGCGGGTCGACCAGCGCCGGCTTGTCGCTCAGGCACGACAGCACCATGAACGGGTCCGGCCTCCGGCCTTTGGTGGACGGGCCGGTGAGAGGTTGGAAGGCATGTGGCGACCAACACGACTCGGCGATGCGCTGGGCGAACGTGTCGCTGGCTGCGTTGCCTGAATGGTCGCTCGAGATATGCGGCTCGCCCTGCGCCGCAGCGAGCGAGCCGTGAATCGCAATCTCGAAGTGAACATGCGCGTTGATGCCACCGGATGCCGCGTTGCCGGTCTTGCCCACCGTGCCCACGAGGTCCCCCGCGTCCACCGAGGCGCCAGTCGCGACCGAAATGGTGTCCAGGTGTGCGTAGAGCATCGACGCCCAAAGCTCCTGACCTTGCGCGACCTCGTCCGGGATCGGACAGGAGAGCTGGACGTAGTTGCCGTAGCCACCCGCCACCCCCGAGATGATCGGGCCCGGGCACGGAGCGCGGAGCGGTGTCCCCACTGGGGCGAGGAAGTCGATCCCCGAATGGCCTCCCGGGTTGCCCGACCGCGGCGCGCCAAAGTGCCCGCCGCCCAGCCCGTCGTCGCGAACCCCGAAGTCCTCGTCGAGGATATAGCTCCACGGGACGTTGCCCGGCTGGGGCTCGTCAGGGATCAGCGCTTCGGCGAAGTCTCGAGCCCAGCGCATCGTGTCGCAGGCCGAGCCGCCGCCGGCCGCCTCGCATGCGGACACGAGCTCGGGGGAAAATGGACCCCACGCATGCGCTTCGTCGAAGCACACGCCTCCGGTTTCGACGTTCGTACCGGGTGGGCACACGGTCGTGCCGCGAAGACCTCGTGCTTGCTCCACCCCCCAATCGGGTTCATCGCACGCACCGCCGAGGCAGTCGGTGCACGCCTGCTGCATCGCGAGCGGGAACGGACCCACCGCGAGCGTGTCGGTGACGCACAGCCGATAGGTTCGATCGAGCTCCGTCCCAGGCGGGCAATAGAGGTCGGTCGCATCGGGGTCGAGCTCCGGCACCTCGACCGGCTCCGCGCAGCCCGCCTCGACGTCGTCTTCACCGGTGCTGTCGAACGCATCCGAGTCGACCTCGCCGTCCGACCCACTCGAGCCACCCGCCGACTCGTCGACGTCGTCCATCTTGCCCTCGGCACCCGAGCCTTCTTCCTCGGTATCCGCGACCTCATCGACAGCCGGCCCATCCGTGCGCTCGCATCCCAGCACCACCCACGCCACCGCCGCCGCGACTCTGCCAATCCGCCCCTGCATCCGTCGCACCACCGGTTGCTCCGCTGTAGGGATCGGTTGGCGACCTTTTTCGTCCCGCGGTCCGAGAAATCGGCAAACCGTCCTCGGCGGCCGAGCAACCAGGGCGCGTGACCACAAAGACACACATCACCCTACCTGCCGTGTTCTTGCTCGCAGGGGCGGTGGGCTGCGCAACGGACGATGTCGGCGAAACCGACCCGGTTGGGTGCGAAGGCAAGTGCGACCAGGCGGACGGAGAGACCGACGCTGCCCGCGGGGGCACGTGCGTCGCCGTTCGCGGCAATGGCCCGCGGATCTTCGCCCACTTCGGCGCGCTCGCTCGGCTGTCCGAGGACATCGGCACCATCGACGCCGTCGTCGGCGGCAGCTCGGGCAGCATCACCGCCTTTTTGAGCGAGAGCATTTCGATGTCGCCCGGCATGGACAACTGCGCCGGCAAGACGTGCGACGACGCCGACGTCGCCATTCGGACGGCCTTCCTGTTCAAGTCGCTGCGGCTGTACGTCGATCGACTCGCGATGACCGACGAGGCGATCGCGCTGCAGGCGATCGCCTCGGCCATGGGCGACATTCAGACCGCCGGGCTCGAGGACCTCGTCGATGCCGACGGGCAGCTGCGGGTCCCGCTGCAGGACGCCACCGACGCGCTCACGACCCTGTTCGAGTCGCAGCACGTGCGCGAGCTGATCAACCCCGAGCTCGTCGAGCTCGTTGCGGGGCCGCTCGACCCCGCGGATCCGGAAGCGGTCGCGCGCCGCAGCTTTCACGTGGCCGACATCGCGGCCACCCTGCGCAGCTTCGGCGCGTTCTCGGTGGACGGTCCCGAGATGTTCGTGCGTCCCGGCTTGTTCGACTTCGGTACGGTCGCCGAGCACATCGGAACGATCGGGAGCTTCTACGCCGGCTACGGACTCGATGAGGGCGCGCGTACCGAGCTCGCTTCGGTGCTCGACGACTGCGCCGAGGCCGGCCGAGGGCTGATCTGGTCCGAGGTGGCCGCCTTGTCCACGCCATCGGGCAGCTGTGGAGACCGCATCGGCGCGCTCGTCGACGCGCACCACAAGACCTTCTCCAAGGGCGGCACAAAATCGCGGATCGACGACGTCGTCGGCGCGCACGCTCGCATCGTGGTGACGACCTCGGTGCTCGAAGGCCAAGCGCTGGAGACGTTCGAGCAAGCGCGCGCGACCTACCTCGCGGGCAGTCACGGCTACGACTGGGACATCGACTTCGAGGACGTGGGCTTCGGCTACATCGGACAGCCCTCGATGACGGGACCAATCGTCGCCAACCCGTTGGGCTTCGACGATCTCAAGACCGCCAAGGCGCGAGACCTCGGCCCGATGACCTGGCGGCGCGCTCTGACCTTCTCGCCCGCGGAGCCCGGCTTGGCGCGTGCGCTCGAGATCGACGACAACCGCATCTCGGCCGGCGGCTGGTCCGACCTGTTCCCGGTGCAGGCCCTGCGCAACGCGGGTTGCGACACGGTCGTCTTCGTCACCGGTCGCGGCGGCGAGCACCCGTTTCAAAACGGCGTGGCGCGAGAGCTCGGCATGACCGAGGCGAACCAGGCCGCGCTCTACGACGTCGCCCAGCCCTCGAGCGCACTCACCGAAGCGCTGGCCGAAGCCGATGCCGTGTGGTGCACCGACTGGGACGGCCCCGGCGTGTCGCAGGTGGACGCGATCATCAAAGACGCCTACTCGGCGCCGCTCGAGGTTCGCTCCGCAGACGATCCGCGGTTTGCCGGCTACGCCAACGCCGTGGCGAGTGCCAACGCGCCCGGCTGCAGCCCCGGGGTGAAGTGAGGCCTCAGCGACCCGGGACCATCCACCCCCACAGCGGGTGGGTGGTCGCGAGCAAACCGAACATCAGCGCGGGCTGGCGCTTGCGCTTGCCCCACAGGAATCGGAACTGCGCCTGCAAAAACGGCGGGCTGAGAAAGGCTCGGGCGAGCACCTTCGACTCGCGCTCGTTGATCGCCTCGAGCTCCTGCGCCGAAAAGCCGCCGGGGTACGTCCGCTTGCGCCCTTCGGCGATCCACGACTGCGCGAGGCGATGGGCCGCCGGCAGAAGCTCGTCGTGGGGCACCACCTCCTGAACGAGTCCGACCTCGGCGGCTTCCTTCGCCGTGGGCTTCCAGCCCTCGTCACCCAGCATGCGCGGCGCAGCATCGCCGAGCACGCGTGGGAACACCTCGCTCGAGCAACCCTCGGGCGGCACGCTCAGCGCGGCAAAGGGCGTGGAGAATGTCGCCTGCTCTGAGGCGATGATCGCGTCGCAGAGCACCGCCGACGTCACGCTGGCCCCGATCGCCGGCCCGTTGGCGGCGATGAGAATCGGCTTGTCGAAGCGGATGAAGCGATTGAAGAGGTCTCGATTGCGCTCGTAGATGAACGTGTGCAGCTTCGCGGGGTGGGCCACCTTGAGTGACCCGCCCAGGTTCACCCCCGCGCAGTAGTAACGACCCGCGCCCGTCAGAATGACCACCCGGGTGTCATCGTCGGCCGAAGCTTCGTCGAGCGCGGCCATCAACGCCTCGAGCATCGGCATCGTCCAGCCGTTGAGGCGATCCGGATTGTTCATCGTGATGGTCGTGACGCCATCGACGGTCTCGCGCAGGATGAGGCCCATCGCCGCGAGGATAGCTCCACCGCGAACGACAGCTACTCGACGATGCCGACCGTCGAGCTGTACACGACCGAGGCGCTGACCTCGAGGTTGCTCGTGTCGACGTCGCAGTCCGCGAGCGCCGACCATCCATCGTTGCGCTCGATGACCAGCTGCACGGCATCGGCATCCATCTCGCCGGCGCTGTCGCTGACGTCGTAGACGAGCTCCGCGGGGCGGGCGAAGGTGAGGCCGAACGGCTCGATGACGTAGGCCGGGCCGATGGCGTCCCCGGGGGCGTCCTCCGCTTCGACGATCTGGATGGCGACCTCGTCGGCGAGCGCCCCTTCGGGCACATCCAGGGTCACCCGGCCGTCCTCGGAGGTGACGACTCCGCCGCGCGGACCCACCACCGTGCCCTCCTCGGCCCCATCGCAGCCCGGCGCGAAAACGGCGGCGGCGAGGGCGACGGCGGCGAGCTTGGCGATTCGGCGCGGCATGCTCCCCATACGAGCAAGCGACGTGCCTGGATTGATTGCTTCGTAAGTTAGCGAAATCCCTGAGCGGCAACCGCAGTAGCCAATGTAGGCCCGGCTACAAGACTTGCCGATCTTGGCGGTCGGAGTGGCTTCCCAAGCTGCCGGGTACCCCTCCGGGACGCAGGTGCTCCGGGATGTCCGTGGCGGCGCAGAGCTGGTGGACGAGGTCCACGAAGTAGCCAGGGCCGTTTTCGCCCATGGCCTCGGCCTCGATCGCGTCCGCCTGAGCCCGCATCTCCCGCATCACGTCAGCCGGAAGCTGCATGTCGCCCAGCGCGGTGAAGGCCTGCTCCTCGGCTTCCATGTGCTTTCGGAGGCCCGACACGTAGATCATCGCCATTCGCAGCACGCTCTCCCAGTCGCCGTTTCGAATCCCCTCGCAGAGCGTGTCGGTGAGCGCATGCGCACGACCGTGGTCTTTGGCCAGCTGAGCCACTTCGTCGCGGCCGGCGTCACCGTACTCGAGCAGCTTGGGAAAGATCACCTCTTCTTCGACCCGCCGATGGCAGCGCTCGATGAACCCATCCATCAGCTCCACCGCACGCTCCCAAAACCCCGGGCGCAGTGGTTGTCCGTCGTACAGCCGGCGTGCCTCCTCCTCCATGGCGCGCAGCAGACTGCGTGTGACCTCGTGGTCGATCAGGAGGTGGGCCCACGGAGCCGGCGCACGGGAACCAGTCATGTGCCGCCGCGTGTGCACGTTGCTTTGTCCTGGTAGCGAAAAAGCTGCGCGGTAACGCGGGCTGCCAACACGCGTATCACGCCCCATGCCCGACGGACCCACCACCCCAGTCGACTTCGGTCGCGGGACCTCGCTCAAGCGCACGTCGAGCATCTGCCCCGTTTGCCTCGAGCGGGTGGTGGCGGACGTCTACGAGCGCGACGGCGAGGTGTGGATGGACAAGCGGTGCGACGAGCACGGCCCGTTCTCCGCCCTGCTCGCTTCCGACGCTCGCCACTACTACGTCGCCGATCCTCGCCTGGCGTCGGTCGGCTCGTGCTGCGGCGGAGGTGGCTGCGGGCCGAGCTCGAGCGGCGACAACCACAGCTGCAACCTGCTCATCGAGGTCACCCAGCGCTGCAACTTGCGCTGCCCCACGTGCTACGCCGACTCGTCGCCGGACAAGGACCAGCAGCTCTCGCTCGAGCAGTTCCACGCGCTGCTCGACGACCTGATAGCGCAGGGCAAGGGAAGCTCCGATCTGATCCAGCTCTCCGGGGGAGAACCCACCCTGCATCCGGACATGTTCGCGATGGTCGAGCGGGCCATCGAGCGAGGGATCAAGAAGGTCTACATCAACACCAACGGGATCCGGCTCGCGCGGCCCGAGTTTGCCGAGCGACTCGCCGCCTACGGCGATCGCGTCGCGGTGTACCTGCAGCTCGACGGGGTTCGACGCGATACGTTTCGCATCCTTCGGGATCGCGAGGACCTCGGCGAGGTCAAACGCAAGGCGCTGGCCAACTGCGAGGCGTTTGGGCTCGACGCGGTGCCCGTGATGACCGTTGCGCCGGGCGTCAACGACGACGAGATCGGAGCCGTCCTCGAGCTGGCCCTCGCGCATCCCAAAGCGGTCTCGCGCCTGATGATCCAGCCCGCGATGTACTCGGGACGCTACGAGCCTCCGCAGCGCGTGCGTCGTTCGACCGTCGCGGACGTGGCCAAGCAGATCGCCGCTGCCACCGGGGTGTTCGACGAGTCCGACTTTTCGCCGATCCCCTGCTCGGATCCCAACTGCTTTTCGATGGCGGTGGCGCTGCGCACCGACGAGGGACTGATTCCCGTCTCGCGCTACTTTCCTCGGTATCCGCAGTGGGGCGACGAGGGCACCAAGGACCTCGTCGCGTCCGTCAGCGACACCTTCGACAGTGCGGCCGACCTCGGCGCGGTGCTTCAGTGGGCCGTCCAGCACGGCGCGCTCGCGGAGCTCGACGGTCCGCAGCTCGATGGATTGCTCGCCTCGCTCGCCGCGTGGCAAAAGCGCAGCGCCTCGTGGGGTGACGTGTTCGCGATCGGCATCAAGCCGTTCATGGACGCGTACACCTACGACCAGGATCGAGTCGACGCGTGCTGCGTGCACATCGTGTCGCGCGACGGTCGACCGGTCTCGTTCTGCGAGTACAACGCGGTCACGCGGCCCCGGGGGCTCGGGTGAGCACGGCCGTGTCTCTTGCGGGCTGCTGCGCCGACTTCTACGCCCAGGACTGGGTCGCAACGCTGCTCGACGGGTGCTTTCATCCCGGTGGGCTCGCCCTGACCCAGCGGACGATCGCGGCGATGGAGCTACCGTCGGGCGCACGCGTGCTCGAGGTCGCGTGCGGAGCCGGGGGCACCGCGGTGGAACTGGCGCGCTGCGGCTACGTGGTGACGGCTGTCGATCTCTCGACGCAGAGCCTCGGGCGCACCCGCGCTGCCGCAGAAGAAGCGAAGGTGTCGCTCGAAGTCCTCGAGGCCAATGCGAGCGACCTGCCGTTCGCCGACGGGAGCTTCGACGCCGTGATCTGCGAATGTGCCGTCAGCACGTTTACCGACCCGGCAGCGGCCATCGCCGAGATGCGACGCGTGCTGACCCCTGCCGGCCGCGTCGGCATCTCCGACATGATCGTCAACGGCACACTCGTCCCCGAGCTGCTCGACGTCGGGCCGTGGACCTGCCTGTCGGGCGCACGCTCGGTCGCGGGCTACCAAGGGCTGTTCGAGAGCGCCGGCCTGCGCCTGCACCGGCACGCGGACGAGACGGCGACGCTTCCGGTGCTGGCCACCGAGGTCAAGCGCCGGCTCGTGGCGCTTGGCTTGGGCGAGGTCGCCGGCATGACGGGGCCCACCGTGGATCTGCAGCAGGCGCGCGAACTGATCGCCCTCGGACTGCAGGAAGTCGGCCGTGGCAACATCGGCTACGCACGGATGATCTTCGCATGCGCGAGCTGACCGACGACGAGCCCAACGCTCGGCTGCTGGCCCGTGTCGATCCGGGGCGGGCGCTCGCCGAGCACGAGACCTACGACCTGATCGCGATTGGAGGCGGCACCGCCGGCTTGGTGGGCACCGCAGGGATGGCCATCCTCGGGGCTCGGACCGCGTTGGTCGAGCGCAACCTGCTCGGGGGCGACTGCCTCGTGACGGGCTGCGTACCGTCCAAGGCCCTGCTGCACGCGGCTCGCATCGCGCACGAAGCCCGCCACGCCCGCGAGGTCGGCGTGCACTGCGGCGAGGTGGAGGTCGACTTTCCTGCGGTCATGGCCCGACTCCGCGGTACCCGGGCGGACATCGGGGAGGACGACAGCGTGGCCACCGTGAGCGGTCGGGGCGTCGAGGTCCTCGGAGGTCACGCGCGCTTCGTGGGGCCGCAGCGGGTGGAGATCGACGGCAAGGTCGTGCGGTTCAAGCGGGCGCTGATCGCCACCGGCGGACGCCCCCGCATTCCGGACATCGTCGGGCTCGCCCAGGCAAAGCCGCTCACGAGCGAGACGCTCTTCGAGCTCACCAAAAAGCCGGAGCGCATGGCGGTGCTCGGTGGCGGCCCGATCGGATGCGAGATGTCGCAGGCTCTGGCGCGGCTGGGCGTGGCGGTCACCCTGATCCAGCGCGGCCGTCGTCTGCTTCCGGCCGACGACCCCGACGCGAGTGCGCTCGTGGACGAAGCCCTGCGAGCGGACGGGGTGGACGTACGGCTCGAGACGCAAGTCGACCACGTGACGCGAGAGGGCGAAGCACAGGTGCTGCACACGACCACGGGCGAGGCCCTGGTTGCCGACCGCATTCTCGTGGCGACGGGTCGAGTCCCGAACGTCGAGGGTCTCGATCTCGAAGCAGCCGGCGTCGAGTACGAAGCGCGGGGGATCTGCGTCGACCGACGGCACCGCACCACCAATCGCCGGATCTACGCAGCCGGCGACGTCGTCGGTCCGCAGCGCTTCACCCACGCCGCATGGGCCCAGGCGGAATATGCGGTGCTCAACGCCTTCTTTCCCGTGTGGCTCGATGCGCACGACCGCGTGATGCCCTACGCCACGTATACCGATCCCGAGGTCGCGCACGTCGGCAAGCCGTTCGCCGAGCTGCGGCCGGAATCGATCGACACGCTGACCGTGCCCATGGCCGACAACGATCGCGCCCGGGTCGAGAACGACGCGCGGGGCTTTGCTCGGGTGCACCTCGACAAGGGCACGGACCGCATCGTCGCCGCGACCATCGTCGGCCGCGGCGCGAGCGAGCTGATCGTGCAGCTCGGCTCAGCCATCACGCGCAAGGTGGGGCTGAGCAAGCTGGTTTCGACGATCGTGCCGTATCCAACGCGGTCGGAAGTGATCCGAGACCTCGCCTACGCGTACACCACCGAGCGCGTGGCCCGGTGGCGTCCGTGGACCGAGCGATGGTTTTCGCTGCTGCGCTGATCGGGCTCAGTAGACGACGTGACCGCGCTCCGGCGAATCGCGGGGGTCGACTTCCAACGCGGGGTCGGGCGGCGGCGTGAGGCCCTCGTCCGGAAGGCGCATCGCTTCCGCAGGGAAGCTGCGCCCGGCGAGCTCGTAGAACAACACCGCGCCCTGCATCCACACCGTCATCGGGATCGAGACGGTTGCGTTGCCCTCCTCGGCGACGGTGGTGCTCTCGAATGCCTCGAGCATGCACAGCTCGCCGAGCGGATCGACGAACGATCCGTCCACGACCTTGGCCTGCGTCACCGCGCCTTGGTCGACGTCGAGCTCCACCGTCAGCGCCGCGATCGCCCCGGGATTGCGCGCGTACGCGGCGGCGAAGCACTCCCTCACCGCAGGACGAGCCTCGGCGATGACCGAGCGACCGAGGGCCCGGCCACCACGACGCGTAGTCCCGTCGCGCGCCTCGATCTCTTTGACGAGCCCGGCCCGCACCAGCGTCCGCGGGCCATGAAACTCCACCACCTCGGGCGCGGCGAGCACGTAGCCGTTGAACGCGTCGGTGAACCGACTGCGAAGCAGGGCTCGCGTGGCGGGGTCGTCGACCGACGGACGCTTGCCACGGACGACGATCTCGCGGACCTGCCCATCGGGGGTCCAGATCTTGCTG